>ERZ1643247.1969-NODE-1969-length-17204-cov-4.301592_pt1 | contig 17204 bp, 15 predicted proteins | sample MGYA00579264_ERZ1643247 | MGnify/ENA primary metagenome ERZ1643247 (study PRJEB29033, sample SAMEA4952262) | chicken gut metagenome | biome: Broiler Chicken; feature: Gastrointestinal Tract; material: Caecum | place: Ireland | collected 2018 | study: Broiler... | reverse complement strand
GAAGCAAGGGGCTACACTGCATGGGATCCCAGTTCATACGCTTTTATTAAAGATAACACGCTGTGCATCCCAACGGTTTTTTACTCTTACGGCGGAGAAGCGCTTGATAAAAAGACACCGCTGCTGCGTTCTATGGAAGCAATCAACAAACAGGCACTGCGCGTTCTGCGGCTGTTTGGAAACACAGAAGCCACCCGTGTTGTCACCACGGTTGGACCGGAACAGGAATATTTTTTGGTAGACAAAGCACTGTACGATCAGAGGGAAGACCTAATCCTCACCGGACGTACACTGTTCGGTGCCAAACCGCCTAAAGGGCAAGAGATGGAAGATCATTATTTCGGTACCATCAAGCCGCGTATCAAAGCTTTTATGAAAGATTTGAACGAGGAACTGTGGAAACTTGGTATTTATGCAAAAACTGAGCACAACGAAGTAGCGCCCGCCCAGCATGAACTTGCGCCGATTTTTTCCGATACGAACATGGCGACCGATCACAATCAGCTCACTATGGAAGTGATGAAAAAAGTCGCTTTAAAGCACGGCATGGCCTGCCTTCTGCACGAAAAACCGTTTGCCGGCATCAATGGTTCCGGCAAACACAATAACTGGTCTATTTCCACCAATACCGGCGTAAACTTGCTCGATCCCGGCGATTCTCCAAAAGAGAACGCCCAGTTCCTTCTGTTTTTAACCGCAGTGATCAAGGCGGTCGATGAATATCAGGATCTTCTTCGCATTTCTGTTGCAAGCGCCGGAAATGATCACCGCCTTGGGGCAAATGAAGCGCCGCCCGCTATCATTTCCATCTTTTTGGGCGACGAGCTGACGGAGATTCTTGATGCAATCGTAAACAATAAAGAATACGCACATAAAGACGCTGTTGAAATGAAAGTCGGCGTACACATCCTTCCCCGTTTTCCCAAAGACACGACGGATCGAAACCGTACTTCTCCTTTCGCCTTTACAGGCAATAAATTTGAATTCCGGTCTCTGGGTTCTACTGTTTCTATATCCGGCCCCAATATTGTGCTGAATACGATTGTCGCAGAGGAGCTCTCTCAATTTGCTGACCTGCTCGAAGGTGCCGAGGATTTTAACGGCGCACTCGACACGCTGATTAAGAAAACCTTGTCAGAGCATAAACGCATTATCTTCAATGGAAACGGCTATTCTGAAGAATGGGTAAAAGAAGCGGAAAAGCGCGGACTTTTGAACCTGAAAACGACAGTCGATGCCCTGCCGCATTTCATTGATCCGAAGAATATCGAACTTTTTACAAAGCATAAAATTTTTACTTCAGCGGAAATGCATTCCCGCTACGAGATTTTGCTTGAAAACTACAGCAAAACCATCAATATAGAGGCGTTGACCATGGTTGATATGCTCAAAAAGGATATTATGCCGGCGGTTTCCCGCTATGCAAACACGCTTTCAATGGCCGCGCTTAACAAAAAGGCACTCTCTCCTGATTTAAACTGTGAGATGGAAGAAAGCCTTGTCAAAAAAATCTCCAATCTTTCCGCATGCCTGTACCGTAAAACATGCGCTTTGGAATCAGCGCTTTTGGGCGTTAAAGAATACGATGACGTCAAAGAACAGGCTGTTTATTATAGGGATGTCGTTTTTGCCGCAATGGCAGAAGCGCGCGAAGCCGCAGACGAGCTGGAAGCGCTTACAGCAGAAGATTTCTGGCCCTTCCCGACCTACAGCAAACTGATTTTTAACGTATAGTACTGTGGCTTCACTTTTTCTTTTGCTTTCCTCTATTCGATCTCCTACTATATATTTTTTGGCCCGCCTGTTACACGGCGGGTCCCTTTTTTATCTGTAATAAAGAATAAATGCGTTTGTCCTATATCGTATTGGTATAGGACAAACGCATTTTCAGAATATAAGCGGTCGTCCTTTTCTCTTTGCTGATAAAACCAGTAAAGAACACAGCTCTGCTCCTTATCTTCCGGGGATCCCGAAAAACCGATACAAGAACATGCCGATTATGCCGCACCCTATCATCACCCAAACCGGGTTCAGCTTCCATTTTTTTAAAATAAAAAAGGCCGCCAGAAATAAAAGGATACCAATCCAGCTGACATCTGCCAGAGAAGCCGGCAGAACACCGCCTGCGAATGACGCGCTTAACAGAATAGACAGGCCTGCCGAGGCAATCATGGCTATAATGGCCGGACGCAGGCCATTTAATATGCCGCGCACTGCCGTAAGGTTTTGATATTTAAAATAGAAATGTGCAAGCGTCAGGACAATAATGCACGAAGGCAGGACACATCCAAGTGTTGCAACCAGCGCACCGCCAATTCCAGCAATTTTGATCCCAACAAAAGTAGCAGAGTTAATCCCGATAGGGCCCGGCGTCATTTGCGAAATCGTAATCACATCAATGAATTCGTTTAACGTCAGCCAAGCGTGCTGATCAACAACCTGCGTTTGGATCAGCGGCATCGCCGCATAACCGCCGCCTATACTGAATAGACCGACTTGAAAAAAGCTCCAGAAAAGCTCAAGATAGATCATGCGCCGCGCTCCTTCCTGCTTTTAGACTCATAATAAGAAGAGATGGCACCAATGACGCCGCAAATCAGTATCAGCAGAATGACGTTGACGCCAAAAAAATAATTTGCTACAAAGACGCCTATCATAATCAACACCGGCAGCCATTTTTTCTCCTTGATAACACCGCCTGCCATAGAAAATACGACGTCTGCAATCACTGCCGCCACGCCAGACTGCATCCCTTGCAGGAGTGCGGCCACCCATAAGTTGGTGGCAAACGCTTGATAAAACAGCGATATAACCGCCAAAATAACAAACGGCGGCAATACTGTCCCAATGATCGTGGTAAGTGCGCCTAAAACGCCGGCAATCCGATATCCGACTAAAATAGCGGCGTTTACTGCGATCGGGCCGGGCGCAGACTGTGCAATGGCCGCAAGATCGATCATTTCTTTTTCCTCGATCCAATGCAAATCATCTGCAAACTTTTTTTTCATCAGCGGGACAATAACATACCCGCCGCCAAAGGTAAAAGCGCTTAGATAAAAAGTTGAGGTAAAAAGCTTTAAGTACAGTTTTGGGCTCTTTTTCAAACAATCCCCTCCATTTTCCTATCATCATTTTGCAACAGATGATATCAGCTTGATGATAGTATAACACTTGCAATTATATAAGTAAAATAGTATTATAATATACAAGGTATAATGATTTTATTATGGAGGAACCGCATGACGATCCGGCATCTTCGCATTTTTACAGAGGTTTGCGCTTATAAAAGCGTAACCGGCGCGGCCAAAAAGCTGTACCTTGCACAGCCGTCTGTGAGCCTTGCCATCCGGGAACTGGAAAACCATTACGGCGTAAAGCTATTTGACCGTATTGCAAGGCGGCTTGACCTTACCGAAGCCGGACAGCGGCTTTTGGCCTATGCAACGCAGATCATTGCGCTGTTTGACGATATGGAACGGGATGTAGGACAATTCGACGGCCAACGCGTCAGCATCGCAACCAGCCTGACAATCGGTACTTGCCTGCTCCCCTCATTGGCAAGGCAATTTAGCCGGATTCATCCTGAAATTGAACTGCACGCTATGATTGAAAATTCGGAGCGGGTTATTGAGGGCGTGCTCTCCAATCATTACGATCTGGCCTTGGTGGAAGCAGTTTCCGACGAGCCGCAGCTTCTCGCCGAACAGCTTATGCCGGACGAACTGGCAGCAATCTGCTCTCCGGACCATCCGCTTCTTTTAAATAAGGCCGGCATTTGCGCAGAAGATTTTGCTGCCCAAAGAATAATCATGCGGGAAAAAGGAAGCGGTACGCGCGAGCTTTTCGACAGCGTTATGCTGGTTCACAATATGAAAATTAAACCCTTTTGGGAAAGCGCCAATACGCAGGCGATTATCGCGGCGGTCTCTGCGGGGATTGGCATTTCAGTCTTGCCGGAAAGGCTTCTTTCAGAGGCGTTGGCAGAGGGCAAGATTTGCAAATTGCATTTATCGGGTATCTCGTTTAAACGTTCGTTTTATCTGATCCGCCATCGAAACAAATACCTCTCTCCAGCAGCAATGGATTTTATGGGGCTTTGCTACAATCTTCGAAAAGAAAAAGAGGAAAAGGATGTACCAGATCTTAATCCGTAAAATGGAACAAGCAGATATTGAATTTTTCCCTGCTGCTTTTAAGGCACAGGGATGGGAAAAACCACAGAGCCAGTTTGAAAGATATTACAAACGGCAGCAAAACAAGGAGATCCAAGTGTTTGTGGCTGAAGCGTCCGGTGCGCCGGCTGGATACGTCCTTCTTCTGCCCTATGATCCGCACGGCCCGTTCTCCCTGCGCAGAATCCCTGCTATTTCCGACTTTAACGTATTAAAAAAATATCAGCGTAACGGTATCGGCAGCCGCCTTCTTGATGCTGCGGAAGCTGCCGCCGCCGAAATATCAGATGAAGTCTGTTTAGGCGTCGGGCTGCACAGCGGGTACGGGCCGGCCCAGCGGCTTTATATCAAACGGGGATATCTGCCGGATGGAAGCGGCATATGGTTTCAAGATAAACCGCTTTCTCCGTATACAGCCTGTGTCAATGATGATAATCTGGTGCTTTATCTAAGCAAAAAGCTGAAGCTGAAATAGAAAAAGAACCCAGCTTTTTTCAAAAGCTGTATAGATGCTGCATCTGTTCAGGCAGTGTTGCTTTTATCGCGAAATGGAAGAGGAGCGTTTTTAGTAGAGGAGGTGCGCAATGATTCCGTCCTATGTTTCCTGCTTAATCCAAAAGCTGTCGGATGCAGGATACCGTACGGCTGCGGTCGGCGGCTGCGTTCGCGACAGCTTGCTTAAAAGGGAACCGCACGACTGGGATCTTGCGACAGCCGCACCATGGCAAACGGTCAAGGCGCTATTTTCCGACAGTTTTCCGGTAATCGAAACCGGGACACAGCACGGGACGGTTACCGTCTTGTCAGAAGGGCATCCAATCGAAGTCACCACCTTCCGCATCGACGGATCATATTCCGATGGGCGCCACCCCGATTATGTACATTTTACGGATGATTTGGAACAGGATCTCAGCCGCCGGGACTTTACGATAAACGCCATGGCGTTTGACGGCGGGCATCTGATCGATCCGTTTGGCGGACGGGACGATCTGTCTCTGCGGATCATCCGGTGTGTGGGAGATCCGAAAATGCGTTTCCAAGAAGATGCCCTTCGGATGCTGCGGGCGCTCCGTTTTTCCTCTTCACTTGGTTTCACGATAGAGGAACAGACAGCGTCCGCCATTCACAAGCAGGCAGCAGCGCTTTCCTTGATATCAGCACAGCGGATTTTTTCCGAACTGCAAAAATTGCTCTGCGGTTCTAATGTAAAAGAAGTCCTATTGGGATTCTCCGATGTCTTTGCTTATATTTTACCTGAACTAACACCTTTATTCGGATTGCCGCAGAATACCCCGCATCATCGCTATGATGTATGGGAGCATACGGTGCAAACCGTCGCAAATGTCCCGCCGTGTCCCCATATGCGTTTTGCGGCGCTGTTTCATGATATGGGAAAAGCAGCATGCCGCTCGACGGATGCAAACGGGATCGATCATTTTTTTGGGCATGCGAAAAAATCTGCGGAATATGCGCATCAGATTTTGTTTCGCTTAAAAAGCGACCGAAAAGCATTAGATACCATATGTGCGCTTGTCAGAAGGCACGATATCCCAATAGATCCTGACGAACGGCTGATATTGCGCCGCCTTCGTCAGTTCGGCCCCGCTTTCTTTTTTGATCTTCTCGCGCTGAAAAGAGCGGATTGCCTCGCGCAGGCTGCACATCCCAAACGGCTTTTCCTTTTACAAAGCGCTGAAAAAACCGCCAAACGCCTGCTCTCTTCAAATGCCTGCTTTTCTTTAAAAAGCCTTGCTGTCCATGGCGATGACTTGATCGCGGCTGGTATTCCAGAAGGAAAGGCGGTAGGGTACTGTTTAAAAAGCCTGTTGAATGCTGTAGTAGAAGGCATCCTTCCAAATGAAAAAACGGCGCTGCTTGATGCATTGCCGCAAATCCTAAAAGAATATCAGAACACTGCATGCCCGCCTTACACAGGAAATTCCTGTTAAGTATTTCCTGCTGTTTCGAGACTGCCCCCTCTCCGGGATCCCCTCTTTATACTCTTCCCGGATCTGGATGCTGTTTCCCTTCAATTCTCTCCTGCTTTCTGCATCAGGTAATTCCGTTTCGTTCACCTCCCGGCTTCTTACGGCGTATCATAAAACAGTTGAATTTTAAAATGAGGTGGACTTCTATGCAGAAAAACCCCGCATATAACATCGCCTGTATTTTGCAGCACCGCAGGCCCTATGCTACAGCGGAGATAAAGGGCAGCAGCCGTTACCCTGATCTTTTAGGCAGCGCCTGTTTCTATCAAATACAACAAGGCACGCTTCTGACTGTCTTTTTTAAGGGCCTCCCCTCCCCCTCGGAGCATCGCGTATTCGGGTTCCACATCCATGAAGGCGGCCGGTGTACCGGAACCGACAAAGACCCATTTGCAGATGCCGGTGCGCATTACAATCCGCAAGACAGCGCACATCCGCTGCACGCTGGAGATTTACCCCCCATCTTCTCCAACAGAGGCTGGGCATGGTACGCCGTTATCACCACCCGTTTCTCCCGTCAGGAAATCATAGGGAAATCCATGATCCTGCACGCAATGCCAGATGATATGACAACACAGCCATCCGGCAATTCCGGAGAAAAAATCGCCTGCGGCATAATCCGTCCGGCAGAGTGTGGTTTTCCGCGTTCCCCAGTTCGCTAAAACGGCGCATTACTTTTGGAATCCAGCTTTGTCAAGTTTTCTGCGCTTGCTTGCGGTTGACAATACGTATGAAAGAATGTATACTGGATACAAATATTAAAACGCACGGAAGAGAAGAGTATGCGTAGCGGCTGCCTGAAAAGAGAGTCCGGGAAGGTGAAAGCGGACGGTTGGCCCTATGCAGAACATGGCCTCGGAGCGGTGCCGGTAAAGTTTTGTCAGCCGGCAACGGTTGTCCCGTTATCGCAAATAAGGCATACCGGATTTTTGGGTATGTGAATTTAAAGTGGTACCACGAAGCGGACGCTCTCGTCTTTAAAACAGACGGGGGCGTTTTTTCGTTTTCTTCCCGCAGTTTCTTTGATATTTTTCCTTTTTCCGCACATCATCCAAACAGGAGGTTATGTTATGGCAGACAAATTCTATATCACCACTGCGATCGCCTACACTTCACAAAAGCCGCATATCGGCAATACGTATGAAGCGGTATTGACGGATGCAATCGCACGATACCATCGTTTAAAAGGTGACGATACGTACTTTTTGACGGGAACGGACGAGCACGGACAGAAAATTGAAGATTGCGCAAAAGCCGCAGGCATTACCCCGCAGGCCTATGTTGATAACATTGCCGGACAGATCCGCGGGATCTGGGATCTGATGGGGACATCTTATGACCAGTTCATCCGTACTACCGATCCAAAACACGAGCGTGTGGTGCAAAAAATCTTTAAAAAGCTCTACGATCAAGGCGACATCTATAAAGGCCGCTATGAAGGCTGGTACTGCAAGCCCTGTGAGTCCTTTTTCACCGAAACACAGGTTGTAGACGGCAATTGTCCGGATTGCGGAAGACCGGTGGAAAAAACGTCGGAAGAGGCATATTTCTTCCGGATGAGCAAATATCAGGACCGGCTAATGAAATATATCGAAGAGCATCCGGATTTCATACAGCCGGAATCACGCAAGCGTGAAATGGTCAATAACTTTTTGAAACCAGGACTGCAGGATCTGTGCGTCTCCCGTACCTCTTTCCAGTGGGGAATACCGGTTGACTTCGATGCCAAACACGTTATCTATGTCTGGATCGACGCACTTTCAAACTATATTACAGCGTTAGGGTACGACCCTGACGGTTCCAGCGAACAATTTAAAAAATACTGGCCGGCCGATGTCCATGTAATCGGAAAAGACATTCTGCGTTTCCATACGATTTACTGGCCCATTATGCTTATGGCCCTGGGACTTCCGCTGCCAAAAAAGGTTTTCGGCCACCCGTGGATGCTGTTTGGCAAGGATAAGATGAGCAAATCCCGCGGAAATGTCATTTATGCGGATGATTTGGCCCGTCAGTTCGGCGTCGACGCCGTCCGGTATTATATGATTAGTGAAATGCCGTATGCACAGGACGGCGCCATCACTTATGAAACTGTGATCGCACGGTATAATGCCGATCTTGCCAACACGCTGGGCAATCTGGTAAACCGTACGGTTTCAATGTGCCACAAGTACTTTGACGGTAAGCTTGAAAAGAAAGCGCCCTGCGAGTCCGTGGACAAAGAATTGGCGGCATTTTGCGCGGAAACAGCAGAAAAATATCACGGCATGATGGAGGATTTACATCTTGCCGATGCAATAGATGCCGTCATGGGCCTTGCCCGCCGTGCAAACAAGTATATCGACGAGACTGCGCCGTGGGTGCTGGCAAAAAAGGACGATAACCGGGATCGGCTGATGACTGTTATGTTCTGTCTGATTGAGGCTATCCGTCAGATTGCCGTACTTTTACAACCCTTTATGCCGGACACTGCGGTGAAAATTTTTGCACAGATCGGGTCTTCCTGTTCTTCATTCGAAAGCCTGTCGTCTTTCGGAGAAAACGATATAACGGCTGTCGGTACCCCTGAAGCTTTGTTTGCCCGCATTGACGAAAAGAAAAAGCTGGACGAGCTTTCCGCCTTTGCCGCAGCACAAGCGGAAGCTGCTGCAAACGGGAAAAAGACAGATGCACATCCGGAAGGGATTGCCCAGATTACCATCGATGACTTTGCAAAGGTAGACCTGCGGGTAGCCCAAATCACAAGCTGTGAAAAGGTCCCAAAATCCGACAAATTGTACCGGTTGATGCTCGACGACGGTGAGGGCGGCCGCCAGATTGTCTCCGGCATTGCTAAATGGTATACTGAGGAAGAACTGGTCGGCAAAAAAGTTATTGTTGTCGCCAATTTAAAGCCCGCAAAGCTGCGTGGCGTTGAATCAAACGGCATGCTTTTGGCGGCCGATACGGCGGACGGCGGTGCGAGCGTTGTCTTTGTAGACGGCGGCGTACACAACGGCTCAAAGATCCATTGAGTATCGACAGCAAAAAGCGCAATGCGCAAATCAGCCGCCCTCATTCCAAGGGCGGCTTTTTTAAGGAGGAATATGATGCTGCAAGGAATATTTGATTCCCATGCACACTATGACGACCACCGGTATGATGAAGACCGTGACGCTGTTTTTTCAAAAATCCGAAAAAACGGCGTGTGGCGGGTTATCAACATTGGATGCGATATGGAAAGCAGCCAAAACAGTATTGCTTTCGCGGAGCAATTCGACTTTTTCTATGCCGCTGTGGGAATCCATCCGGAAAACGCAGAAGAAGCAACCTCTCAGAACCTTGCACGCCTAAAACAGATGCTTTCCCATCAAAAGGTAGTGGCGCTCGGCGAGATCGGGCTGGATTACCACTGGGACGAGCCGCCGCGGGACACACAAAAGGCCGCTTTTGAAGCGCAGCTTCAGCTTGCGCAAAGTTGTAAAGTTCCTGTTGTCATCCACTCGCGCGACGCAACAGAGGACACAATGCGCCTGCTCTCACAGTACCGCCCTGACGGCGTTATGCACTGTTTTTCCGGTTCTGCTGAGACAGCCAAAGAGGTCGTGCGGCTTGGGATGTATGTCGGCTTTACTGGCGTGGTCACCTTTAAAAACGCAAGGCGCGCATTGGAAGCAGCGGCGGTTGTTCCGATAGACCGGATTCTGCTGGAAACCGACTGTCCGTATATGGCGCCTGTCCCCTTCCGCGGCAAGCGTACCACCTCCGACATGATCGCCTACTCCGCACAAGCTCTTGCACAGGTTAAGGGAATTTCTGCACAGGAACTGGTCGACCATGCAAAGGAAAATGCACTCCGCCTGTTCCGTATTGCAGAATAAACATCCGGCCTAACGCTAAGCGCCGCATTTTAAGATATAGATAGGGAGGCCGTCGTGCCGAACATTTCTTTTGCGGCGCCTGCTTTACCGAATGAACCAAAGCAGCCACGGGACATTCCTTCTCCGGTACAGTCGGACGCCTTTCCAGCAGAAAAGATGCAGGGCAAGAGGGATACTTCACAAGGAAGTGTCCCTTTCCGCCTTCTTCATCTGGGTATGGATACATGACAATTTGCTAAAAATTGCAATTGACAAATAGGAGGTGCCTTTATGAAGCATAGCGGTACACAAAGGTTAGAGACCGAGAGATTAGTTTTAAGAAGATTTATGAATGAAGATGCTGCAGCAATGTATAAAAATTGGGCGGCAGACGAAGAGGTTACAAAATACTTAACGTGGCCTCCTCATCCAAATCAGGAAGTAAGCCGGAGGGTTATAGAAGATTGGGTAAAATCATATGACAGCGAAAGTTATTATCAATGGGCCATCGTATTGAAAGAAAAAGGAGAGCCCATCGGAAGCATAGCTGTAGTGCATATGAACGAAGATGTTTCTATGGTACAGGTCGGTTATTGTATCGGAAAAACTTGGTGGCATAACGGTATCACATCAGAGGCATTAAAAGCAGTTATGGATTTTCTTTTTGATATTGTAGATGTAAATCGCATAGAGAGCCGGCATGACCCGCGAAACCCCAATTCAGGAAAAGTCATGAAAAAATGCGGCATGAAGTATGAGGGAACCTTACGTCGTTCTGATCGGAATAACCAAGGCATATGTGACGCTTGCTATTATGCACTGCTAAAATCGGAGCGTTAAATTATCGTTTTGTTTATAAAAACGACCGTTTGAATGGCACTTTGATGTACTTATGTCCACAGATATAACAAGCATCGGACTGTAACACCACAATCCGAAAAGAAGTCAAATATCAAGCATTGGGGCACCCTTCTTACGGAGGATGCCCCAATTTTTTGTCTCTCACTGTATGCGCTGTATTTTTACTTATTTTGTGCAGCATACTGCATGATATCTGCAACTTGGCCGTACATGGTAATCGTAAGAACAGTAACTTCAGCTTCGCCGCTGTCCGAATAATTGACGCCATACCAAAACGATGCGCTGCTAAGCGGCATATCGCTGTAGGAATCGGCTGTTACACCTTCGGGCGCAGCGTTCACTTCATAATAAGCCGCCGCACTGTCTTGGATATTCTCCGGCAGATCGGCTATTTTCGCTTCACTCTGTATCGTAGTCGTAACAAGCGTACGGGCGGCGCCTTCTGCATACAGCAGTTCATCAGAAATGACATCTTTGCTTGTCTCGTTTCCGTCAGCATCCTTCTCCGTCCTGGTGCGCCGTACTGCACCGGCCTCATAAGGGATGCCCTGGTCTTCCGTTATTTTTAAGAACGCGGCATAACGGGCTTCATAGTCTGCATTTGCCCCCGAATATGTCGCTTGCACAGAATCCAGATACCAGCTATCCGCCGGAGAAAGACGTTTAAAATGGTAAACAATATTCGCCGGTACACCCAAAAAGGTTTCTTCTTGAACATAGGCAGTGTTGGTCTCGTCCGTCATCTCCGCAACAACAGTGAGATCCTCTTCTGTTTTGCCGATTGCATCAAATAATTCGTCCTTCGTCATTCCCCAGTCGGTGCCGGGATAAACAAAATATCCGTATTGTTTGCCGTCTGACGATCCGCCTCCCGGCGAACATGCCGTCAAAGCAAGAATGACTGCCATTACGGCGGGAATCAAATATTTTTTCATCTCCAATACCTCCTTATATCATGGGTTCAGAATCCGCTTGGGACATATGCCGCGCGATGCAAAACGACATCTGTGCCGCTTGTGAAGGACACGACAGTCTGACCATATACTGCATTCTTTGAAAGAAAGCCCTCTTCATCTGCTGTATAAAAACCGCTATGACTTGAATATAACGTAAATGTTTGAGTCGAACCTATTGATGAACTATTACTATAATAATATGTTTGACTTTTATCAATATTTGTTGGAATATGATAATTTTGTATGATTTTTGTTATATTTGTTGATGATAAGCCAACTTTAGTAATGGACGTGGTGACTTTATCAACTCGAAAAGTAAATTTGCTCGTTACTAAATTTTCTGATTCACTTTTAATCGTATAATATAATTTAAATAATACGGCGAACTGATCTCTCTGTGCACTTGAACTAACTTCCATTGCCTGCGTTGCTACATATGAACGCTCAACAGATCCATTGTTATATTCCTTTATTTCCAATAGCTGTGTTGATTCTATTGTATTATTCTCATATATAGTGAAATCAGAGCATAAATGATTTAAATTATTTTGTGATAAGTAAAATAATAATTCTTTATCTGATTTTTCAGATACTTTGTAAATAGTGCAATATGTTTCCGCATCTAAAGAAGGTGAGGCGGCTGAAACAGTTGTACCAATCGCACTAATTATAATGCTTATAATAAAAGCAGCTATTTTTAAATATTTTTCATATTTAACTCCTCCATAAATTCTATTTAAAATGTATCGTTATTTAGTATATCACCTCCGATAAATGTTTTTATACCTTTCTAAACCATCTTCAAAACCACCTTCCTTATTATATTCTATTAAACTATAAACCATTTCTTTTTATTTTATAAGGTCATTCTTTCAGTTCCAAGATATTTTATACTTTATTATCTTTCTTTGTAAGCTAATTGTAATTCCTGTTCTGTTTTTATTACAGGCCATCTGTCCATAATCATCTTATCATTGAATAATTGTTAAATTTATGTTTGATTTGTTGTGCATGATGCTTATCCATAATCTCTATATGCCGTGAATTTCAGTTAACTTCTTTTGTAAAAATATAAAGATAACACACAGTGATTAAGCGGCAAAAGCCCTGTTTCACCGTATAAAGCGTGCAGCCATCAAAATGCTTCAGATGAAACATTAAATTTCAGGATTCAGGTCAAGGAAAATAATCCGGCGATAGGTTTAGTATGTATTATCCGTATTCTTCCAAAACGGCTGTCTTACCCATTGTATATTCCGGTTATCTCTTTGTAAAACCATAATGAGCATTTATTATAAATATCTATTTTCTTCATATTTCTTCTATCCTTAGAATACACCACAATTTCGTGGATGTCAATTGCTATTTGTCAATAAATATTATCAAAAGAAAATTTATTTTGTCTTGTTTTTTAATTTTAATAGAACCCATTCTAATTTAAAGGATCATTTCATGACAGACGCTTGACAATCCTGACAAAATTCGTTACACTATAGACAGTGTCTGGATATCTTTTCAGGCGGGATGTGATATGCGTTTCATACAGGGTATCACGCGAATATTTTCTCTGACCACCCATTTTGGGTTAAGGCCATACGGACAGCCGGGTCAACTGCCGATCGGCGGTTTAACCGCCATTATTGATTGAGTTAAAAGCTCAATTTTATAAGTTGGTTCCTTTATAACCAGTGCGCAGTATTTGTGCATACACTTGTAAAACGGTCAATAAGAGTAGTAAAAGTAAGTATTTGCTATATAGACTCTGATGAATGCTCCTCCGCTGAAAACAGCCTGATTCTGTATTTTTGTGCGGCCTTCCAGACAGGCAGGAGAACGATTTTTACAGGTAATGTACGAATAGTATGTTACCTGTTTTTTTATTGTCCAAAACGGCGGCGCATACTGCCGCTTAACCGATATCACAAGAAAAGGAGCACTGCTCATGGAAAAATTCAAGCTCTATGGTTTTAATAACCTCACCAAGGCTTTAAGATCTATGATGTATGCTATGCCAAAACACCGCGGGAGCAGCGGGATTACATCGACTATATCGACGAGCAGTATAACTCAGAACGCCTGACGAACATTTTAACCACGCTGACCGATATGATTGGGGCTAAAGTACTCAATATTTCAAGGCAGGATTATGATCCGCAGGGGGCCTCCGTTACGCTTCTCATCGCAGAAGGCTCAATGGTGCCCATAGGTGAAACCCAGCTTGCGCACCTTGACAAAAGCCACGTCACGGTACACACTTACCCCGAATACCATCCGGAGACATTTCTTGCAACATTCCGTGTAGATATCGACGTGGCGACCTGCGGTGAAATCACGCCGCTTTCCACGCTCGACTATCTCATTGGCTCCTTTGATTCCGATATCATTACAATGGACTATCGTGTACGCGGCTTCACACGCAACATGGATGGCGAAAAGCTTTTTATGGACCATAAGATCACGTCCATCCAGGAATTTATTAACCCGCTCACGCTGCACCGCTACGATGCGGTAGATATCAACGTTTATGAGGCCAACCTGTTCCATACCAAAATGATGCTCAAGGAAATTGATCTGCAAAATTACCTATTTAAAACCGACGTTTATGAACTTCCGCCGAAAACAAGGCTTGAAATTATGGACAATCTCCGCCGGGAGATGATCGAAATTTTCAGCGGGCGCAATATATTTTAATAGTATATTTTAAGAGGTCTTTACCATGTCACAGCTTTCACAAAAACGCGCGCCGATTTATGAGGCGCTCGAAGAATTTAAAAAAATGCGGGTCGTCCCTTTCGACGTACCAGGGCACAAACGCGGCCGGGGCAATCCGGAGCTCGCCGAACTGCTGGGAGAAAAATGTGTCAGCATGGACGTCAACTCCATGAAGCCGCTCGACAACTTATGCCATCCGGTCTCTGTGATACGGGATGCGGAACGGCTTGCAGCTGAGGCGTTCCATGCCGCACACGCTTTCTTAATGGTGGGCGGCACAACCTCTGCCGTACAGAGCATGATCCTCTCTGTCGTAAAGCGCGGGGAAAAAATTATCCTGCCGCGCAATGTCCACCGGAGCGTCATGGGGGCAATGGTCTTGTGCGGTGCCGTGCCTGTATATGTAAATCCGGAGTGTGATGCACGGCTCGGCATTCCGCTTGGCATGTCGGTCTCTGCTGTAGAAGAGGCAATCCGCAAAAACCCGGACGCCAAAGCCGTACTTGTCAACAACCCTACATATTATGGCATATGTTCCGATATCAAACGTATCACGCAATTGGCCCATCAAAACGGGATGCTTTGCCTTGCAGACGAAGCGCATGGCACGCATTTTTATTTTGGCGAGGGACTTCCCCTTTCTGCAATGGATGCAGGCGCGGATATGGCTGCGGTTTCAATGCACAAGTCTGGCGGAAGCTTAACGCAAAGCTCTTTGCTTTTAATCGGACCCGCCATGCAAGAAGGGCATGTCCGCCAGATCATCAATCTGACGCAGACCACCAGCGGCTCTTATCTGCTGCTTTCAAGCCTTGATATTTCCCGCCGAAACCTCGCACTGCGCGGCAAAGAGACGTTTGAAAAAGTAAAGGAGCTTGCAGAATATGCAAGGGGGGAAATCAACGCGATCGGCGGCTATTACGCCTTTTCCCGGGAGCTTGTAAACGGAGACAGTATTTTTGATTTCGATGTCACAAAGCTGTCCGTCAACACCCTTGATATCGGTCTGGCCGGCATTGAGGTTTACGATCTTCTGCGCGATGAGTATGACATTCAAATTGAGTTCGGTGATCTGGGCAATATTTTGGCTTATGTATCAATCGGCGACCGAATGAGGGAAATTGAACGGCTGGTCAGTGCACTTTCGGAAATCCGCCGCCGGTTCGCAAAAAGCGGCGCAGATCTAATGGAGCAGGAGTATATTGATCCGGAAGTCGCCGTATCACCGCAGGAAGCCTTCTATGCTGAAACAGAGTCCCTTCCCATCGAGGAGACAGCCGGAAGGATCTGCAGCGAATTTGTCATGTGCTATCCTCCGGGAATCCCAATCTTAGCACCGGGCGAGCGCATTACGCGCCCAATCCTTGACTATATTGCCTACGCAAAAGAAAAGGGATGTTCTATGACTGGGCCCGAAGATCCTGGAATTGAGCGGCTTAATGTTTTGAAAGGAGATTGATATGGAGTTCTGGTTTTCTGAACGACACACCCCGAACGTCAAGTTTTCCATTCGCGTGGACCGGCAGCTGTTTTCCGGGCAAAGCGAGCTGCAGCGGATCGACGTGTTTGACTCGCCGGAATTCGGCCGTTTCCTCGTGTTGGACGGTTATATGATGCTGACGGAAAAAGATGAATTTATTTATCATGAAATGATTACACATGTGCCGCTGGCCGTACACCCGCACGTAAAAGACGTATTGGTCATCGGTGCAGGAGATGGCGGCGTAATCCGTGAATTGACACGCTATCCTGACATTGAGCGGATCGATATGGTAGAGATTGATCCCATGGTGGTGGAGGTATGCCGGAAATATCTGCCGCAGACCGCATATAAGCTCGACGATCCCCGTGTCTCCATCTATTATGCGGACGGGCTGAAATTTGTCCGAAGCTGCAATGACCAATACGACTTGATTATCGTGGACTCCACAGATCCATTCGGACCGGGAGAAGGCCTTTTTACGCGTGAATTCTATGGAAACTGCTATAAGGCGCTGCATGACGATGGGATTATGGTCAATCAACACGAAAGCCCATTCTACAATGAGGACGCCATCGCTTGCCAGCGCGCGCACAAGCGGATTGTAGAATCCTTCCCCATCAGCCGCGTCTATCAGGCGCATATCCCAACCTATCCTTCCGGGCACTGGCTGTTTGGCTTTGCATCTAAAAAATATCATCCGCTCAAAGATTTAGACGATAAACGCTGGAATGCACGCGGGCTTTCATGCGGCTATTATACCACTATGCTGCACAAAGGCGCGTTTTACGTCCCAGCATACGTGGAGGAGCTGCTAAAAGATGTTGAACATGAATACTGAAACCTTTCTCTGCTGTGACACCCCTCTGTCCGAAGCGCAAACCATCCTGTTCGGTGCGCCGTTTGACTCGACGACCTCCTACCGTCCGGGCACACGCTTTGGAAGCGGTGCCATCCGGCGGGAATCTTTCGGGATTGAAAGCTACAGCCCCTATCAAGATCGTGATCTGGAAGACGCATTTGTCCTCGACTGCGGGGATTTGGAGCTCTGCCTTGGCGACACACCGTTCGCCTTAAAGCAAATAGAGCTGCGTACCGCTGAGGTCATGGACGCCGAGAAACGCCCTTTCATGCTGGGAGGAGAGCATTTGGTCACACTCGGAGCCTTCCGGGCGGTACATGCGCGTTATCCAGAC
>ERZ1643247.1967-NODE-1967-length-17217-cov-4.526862_pt1 | contig 17217 bp, 18 predicted proteins | sample MGYA00579264_ERZ1643247 | MGnify/ENA primary metagenome ERZ1643247 (study PRJEB29033, sample SAMEA4952262) | chicken gut metagenome | biome: Broiler Chicken; feature: Gastrointestinal Tract; material: Caecum | place: Ireland | collected 2018 | study: Broiler... | reverse complement strand
TTCTATCTCAGCACTATATTCCGTCAACCCACCGTCTAAATCATTTTTGCTTAAAATTACATCTGTCCCTAATAACCGATTAAATTTTTTATCGTACTCTTCTCGATCTGATACATAAGAGTTAAAGCTTTCCAACGAGCCTTCAACCTCAACCAGCCAAATTACATATCCATTATAATTAAATTTAATGATAGCCCTGCCATTTTCTAATGTCAAATCATCAAAAAGCATATTTGCAGGAACGTATTTTAATTTTAAAATAGGAATATCTAATTCATCTTGCATTTTTTCATAGGCCTGTTCTATCCGACTTTCCTTTTCAATAGGACTTGAAACATTATTCCAAGCCCTCACATTATCTCCAGCTCCACTACTTCCTTCTCCATACTTATACCCACTCCTACCCACAGTACTCACCACTCCATTAACGCCAACCACACCCACCACGATCGCGATGGCGGCTGCCCGCGCGAATTTTTTCCAGTTGGGGCGGCGGGGCGGCGGAATTTGTGTTAAGTTGTCCGGTGGAGTACTGGGATTAGTTCCTGGGAGTGAAATCTCTGAGTCTGAATTATAGTCTGAAGAGTGAGAAGAAGCAGAGGCGGAAGTTTGATCCGCTTTCTCTGTCATTCGCCATACTACCTTGTCCATAATCCGTTGGAATTCGCCATCCGGTGCTTTCAGTCTGGGAGAAGTGTCAGGATGGGCTATGGCGTAATCCATTTCCTGTTCCAGCTGCCGGTCTGAAAAACCGTAAGCCATTCGGATCTGCTCATCCAGAAGCTCGTCCTGCTGTACACTGTTTTTTCTTTTTTTCACAAAGCACCTCATTCTGTCTAATATCCTCAACTTCCCTTTTTTGAAAGGGTTGACTTTTCCTGTCTTATGGGTAGTATATTAATAAAGAATAAACCGAATCTGCTGTGGAGGTAAACATATGAAAAAGATCATCCTGACCGGCGGAGGTACTGCCGGGCATGTCACTCCGAATCTTGCGCTGATCCCGTCTCTCAAGGAGAAGGGATACGAGATTCAATACATCGGTTCTTATCAGGGTATTGAGAAGAAGTTGATTGAAAATGCCGGTATTCCTTACCATGGCATTTCTTCCGGTAAACTTCGCCGCTATTTTGACCTTAAAAATTTTTCTGACCCCTTCCGGGTGCTGAAAGGCTATGGCGAAGCCCTTAAAATATTGAAACAATACAAACCGAATGTTGTATTTTCCAAAGGAGGTTTTGTCGCCGTCCCCGTAGTTCTGGCTGCAAAACACTACCGGATCCCCACGATCATTCATGAGTCAGATATGACTCCCGGACTGGCCAACAAAATCTGCATTCCTTCTGCCAAAAAAGTATGCTGCAATTTCCCTGAGACCATGAAATATCTTCCCAAGGATAAAGCTGTGCTCACCGGATCTCCCATCCGCAGGGAACTGCTGGAAGGAGACCGTCTCTCTGGTCTGCAGTATGCCGGATTAACCGCTGACCGGCCCGTCATTCTGGTAATCGGAGGCAGTCTCGGATCTGTCACTGTCAACAATGCCGTCCGGAAAATACTGCCGAAACTTCTTTCCCGCTACCAGGTAATACATATCTGCGGAAAAGGCAATCTGGATGAAAGCCTGACACGGACCGCCGGATATGTACAATATGAATATGTGGATGAACCGTTAAAGCATCTGTTCGCCGCCGCTGACATTATTGTTTCCAGGGCGGGAGCCAATTCTATCTGTGAAATACTGGCTCTCCGGAAACCGAATGTTCTCATTCCCCTGTCTGCTGCTGCCAGTCGGGGCGACCAGATCCTTAACGCAAAATCATTTGAGAAACAGGGATTCAGTACCGTGCTCGAAGAAGAAAACCTGACGGAAGATTCTCTGTATCAGGCGATCTCCGACACGGACCGCAACCGCGCTCAGTTCATACAGGCTATGAAGCAGAGTCCTCTCTCCAATGCGGTGGATACCATCGTATCCCTCATTGAAACTTATTCCGCAAACTGAGGAACATACTCTGCACCCAGAGTCTTTCTCAAATAGATTCTTGCTCTCAGCAACCGGGAACGGCACGCCGTTCCCGATATTCCCAACATTGCGCTGGCTTCTGCTGAGGAATATCCTAAAATACAGCAGCAGTAAATCACATCTCTCCAATCCGGTCTCATCTCATCGATAACTCTCCGGATTTCTCTGTACCGCTCTTTATCTATCACCAGATCTGACACATCTTTTCCGATGCATCCCATCAGAATATCTGTGGGAACCTTTCCTTCCTCTGTCTCCAGTCCGGTTCTCACATAGTGATAGTTCTTTCTGTACAGATCAACGCACTTTCTCTTTAAGATCTTCACCAGCATTGCTTTCTCGCTGACGACCTTCTCATCTTCGTTCTTTATATACGCCTGATAGTAAGCGGCAAATGTCTCCTGAACTACGTCGTCAATATCGTCATATGCAACTCCGCATCTTCTGGCAATTGTTCTTAAAGGTGCCTGATAGGTTTCATAAATCGTCCGAAACATCTCATTTATCTCGTGTTCACGTCCTATACTCATAATCGTTTACCCGTTCCTATAATTCTTTTTTTATCAATTCTGCCGTCTGTGCCAACTCTTCTCCGGTTGCCTCACCTGGCTTCCAGGTGACCATCTCAGGTCCGCCGTCATAACGCGGTATCACATGTATATGAAAGTGGAACACGGTTTGCCCGGCCGACTTTCCGTTATTCTGAACCACGTTAAATCCGCTGCATCCCAGCGCTTTTTTCATCGCAGCTCCAATCTTAGCCGCAAGGGGAAGAGCCTTTGCGGCCACCGCTTCATCCAAAGCGCACACATCCTGGTAGTGATTCTTCGGAAGAATCAGTGCATGTCCTCTGGATGCCGGTCCCAGGTCCAGAATAACCCGGAAATCCTCGTCCTCATAAATGGTAGACGACGGAATCTCCCCATTTGCAATTTTGCAGAAAATACAATTACTGTCCTTCATTCATGCCTCCTCCCTCAGCATCCGGTCTCCGCTCCTCTGGCTTTCCATAAAAAATCATCGCCAGAAGAAAGCCCAGAACCAGGCCGCCGATATGAGCCGCATTGTCGATCCCTGTGCTGGAAAATCCGAAGTACAGAGAACAAACCACAAACAGTACCAGCTGTCTGGTACTCAAATCTTCCAGCTGTCCCCTGTTGCGGATTACCACATACAACAAGCCGCCGATCACTCCGAAGATCGCTCCTGACGCCCCGGCCGACACTGCCCACTCATAATCATTAATACTGACTATCATGGAGAAAACGTTGGCACCGACTCCACAGAGCAGATAAAATACCAGATATTTGATTTTACCCAGCGCCCGCTCCAGATTATCCCCCAGCACAAACTGAATAATCATGTTATTCACCAGATGGGAAATCCCAAAATGCATGAATACCGATGTGAGAAGCCGATAATACTCTTTCTTCTCCACAATCAGCGGAACATACATCGCGCCATGGGCCACCATATAGCCTGCATTTTCTGTGGAACCATGCAGTTCCAGCCAGAAATAATACAGAATATTGACAGCAATCAGGGCGCCGTTGACATACGCAGGCTTCCTGTGATGATGCTGTTCCATACGCTCTCTCCTTTTACAGCATCATTGTATCATATTTACCAGAATTTGTTAATACTCATAAAAACAAAAAGCCCGCGTCCGCTAAATAAATTTCACTGCCCACAGACAGGGGAACGGTCTCATTAGTTTCGAGAAGCCTGCCATCCACCCGAATTCCGTTGGTAGAATTGAGATCTGTCACCGTATATCCGCCATTTTCCTGGTCAATTCTGGCATGGAGCCGGCTCACCGTGTCCCTGGCAATTACATAATCCACCAGTCCCTCCTGCTTTCCCAGCAGAAATGGGAAATAAAAGATCTTGATCTCCTCGTCACCGGAGATGCTTACCAGGCGCCGCTGTGCCCGTTCACCTTGTTTCTGAAGAACGGCCGTATCCTCTTCCCGGAAAGATTCCGGCTGATAACCGGCTGCAGGCTCCGCCACCATTTCACCTTCTTCATCTGGGAATACCATCTGCCACGGAACTTCTGCCTCTTCTTCCTTTTTCTTTTTAAAGCGCTCCAGAAATCCCCGTTTCTCCCGGGACGATTTCTCTCGAGGCGGCTTTTCCCGGGACATTTTTCCCCAGTCCGCCTTTCCGGCTGATGAAACCGGCGAGTATTCTGCCCGTCTTTCCTCCATTCTGCTTTCCCATACAGGCATTTCCGGTTCTCCTGTTCCCCCATTCTGCCGATCCGGCTGATAGAGGATCCTCAGGAGATCCCGAATTCCATAGTTTTCCTGTTTTGTGGCCTGAAACAGCTCGTAGGCCAGCACAACGCCGCCCCTGTCGTCATGACTGATCTTTCCCAGAAGGTATTCCATCAGTTTTCCCACCGCGTCTGGAAAACAGCCTCTGTATCCAGGCAAAAAGCACAGGGAAACTGTATAATTCTGCGGTTCTATGTATATATAATCCGGCTCCAGAAGAATATTTTCCTCGCTCAGCAGGTATTTTTCCATCTCAGTCACCGCCCCTGCAATCCCCAGCACCAGATGGCGCAGCTCATCTCCGCTCATAGCTTTCCGCTCCACCATGCGGCTTAAAGGCTGCCTGGACGTTATTTCATAGTAAAACTCCTTTCCCCCTTCCGATTCCTTAATCAGAAGGGGAAGAAAACCTCCCACACAGTTTTCCTCCGCCATTCTCATCTCATAATCTTCTCCCAATCCATCCGTTTTTATGATCAGATAGTTATGGCTGATCTCCCTCCGATAGCGAATTTCCATCTTCCAGCTTCCCCTCTATCACCGATATCTTTCTCAGAAACTCCTCCGGCCGGAACCGCTTCATGGAAATTTCCCGTTCCCATCCCGCGCCGGATACTGTCCCATCCACACGTTCTCCTTCAGATCTGACTGTAATCCCAAATCCCAGGCGCTCCATCCCGGCCCCGGCCTCCTCTGCCAGCGGACACTGTTCGTCGCTGCGGATCCATTCCACCGCTTCCTCCAGCATCATGGCTCCCACCGTCCTGTTTTTCACTCCATAGGCCCATAAAATCCCGTGGGTCACTGCGAAAATCAGAATCCCCATGGTAAAAGCCGCCTCCACCGTGTAGCTGCATTTTAACTTTTGTCTCAAATTCCTTCCTCCCTCTACAGCGTCAGCATCCACAGCAGCGGGGGCAGTACAAAAGGCAGAAAGGGAACAGTCTTTCCCCTGACCGGCACGCGGTGAACCTTTCCCCACATCGCAACCGCCGCGCACCAGGCGCAGCAGAGAAACAGCCCGATACAGAATAATGCAATACTCTTCTTCCAGCCCAGTGCCACCCCGGCCACCACAAAGAACCAGCCATCCCCTTCTCCCAGCGCTCCTCCCGACCATTTGGAGAAGGCGACCATGGCCAGGCCGGGCAGAAGGTTCACCGCTTCCTGCCCCAGATCCACCGGACCGTCAAAGCACAGCTTCGCAAACCAGATCAGTCCGCCGAAAACCACAAACAGCCAGGCGTCCACCTCCTTCTCCCTGGCATCCTGCCACGCCGCAACCGCCAGAAAACCTGTAAACAGCATCTCTCTCATATTCATTTCCCCCTTGTCATTTTCCTAGCGCGAGCAGTAAGAGCAGGCTCCCAAATGCTCTACACTCTTTAACGGAACAGCCCGCACATAGGCTGCAATGGAAGAGCAATCTTTCCTGAAGTGATAGCTCTCCCCGCTTGGCATCACATAAGCAACCGTCCCTCCCAGGCCTCCGCATACGGCGCATGGCCGGTACCGGTTTCCCGACTGGCTGCGAAGGTCTTTGACCTCAGCCGCAGACACCGCTCTGAGGTCATTGTACAGATAATGGCAGGTACGGCTTCTGTGATACCGGCTTCCGTCCTTTCCCATATACACAATTTCATTTTCCTCGTCCCCTCTGCTGCTTCCTTCCGCGCCCAGACCGTCTTTTCCCGTCCAGGCCCGCCGGATGCACCGGGCCTGCTGGGGAATCTCATCCAGAAAGAACACGGGAAAAGGCAGACGAATGGCATAGTCCACAATCAGATCAATGGTCTCCCCATCTTCCAGGATCCTGCTCTTGGCGGCGGAAAAGTCCACAGCCCGGCCGGTCCCCTCCGCGGTTTTCACCCGGTTTTCCACCGTCCGGCAGACCGCTTCCCGGGAGAGGCCTGACAGCAGGCCTGAACGGGAGAGATCTGTCAGCAGAACTGGTCGGGAGAGATCTGACAGCAGGCCCGGTTCGCCGATCTCAGCAAAGCCGGCGGCGGCATAGGCATACTGGGCAATCCTCTCCCCTTCCGCTTCCAGCCCGGCCTGCACCTGCCTTCTGGTATCCATAACGCTCAGAGGCGCGGCCATCAGCGCCATAAAAAACAAGAACAACGTGAATCCCAGGGCAGCTTCCACCGTCATGCTTCCCTGCACCTTTGCCATATTTCTTCCCATCTGCAGGGAGACGGAGAAAGACACCCTCCTTCCGGCCGTTTTTTTCCATTTCCACAGGGGATTGCGTACTTGGAGAGTCACACTATGTCTTTTTTTCCTATTTTTGCCAAAGAAAACTATTTTATTTCCGCACCGGAAAAAGGGCATCTTCCTCCGCCTCCCTCTGGCAGTTCTGCCTGCCGATTTATCACCGTATTAATACGATCTTCCAATATTTGTCTCCAGCCGGTATCCGGAATTCCCCGCCGCAGAAAACAGATGCGCCGCCTCCGTCACCGCAGACATCTCCACCCGCCAGGCACACCGCTCCATGAGAAATCCCGGCTCCATCCGCCCGATGGTATCCTGCATCACATCCATCATCCGGTAAAGCAGAACTCTCTGATCGGCGGCAAACAGCAGGAGCTTTAAGTAACTTTCATAGGAAAATCCTTTTTGATTCTGCCTCTCCTCCGCCTGCCCCGTTTTTCCCAGCTCCAGCAGCTGATCCAGGCTTAAATTCCAGTCCTCGCCGCTTTTGATCAGCGGAACCTTCCCGCCTGACAGCAGCGTTCTCACGTCCACCAGAGCCTCCCCCAGAGCCCACACTCCCATAACCAGCACTGCCACCACTTCCACCAGGGGCAGAAGCCCGGAAACACCCACGATCGCGGCGGCCAGCTCCCTGGCCTGAGCTCTCTTATTTCCATCCCCCAGAATGTGAACCAGATTCAGCCCTTCCCGCACTGCCAGCAGTCTGGCCGCAGCTTCTGCCAGATTCTGCCGGTCTTCCTTCTCTCCCACTGCCAGATACTCTATCTGATAACGCAGACCGGCATCCGGTTCATCTTCGGTATCCAGAAAATGGCGGAAAAACTGTCCGCAGTATTCGCCGGTGAGCAGGCGGTCCCCCAGGCCGGAGGCACTGCCGCCCTCCCCACGTTCCTCCGACGGAAGCTTCTGTTCCAGTATGGCATCCCCGGAAATGGGGGTTCCCTCCGGCAGCACCAGCCCCAGAAACCCTTCTCCTGCCATACGCCTGATATTTTCCAGAAATGACTGTTTTTCCTTATCCGCAGTGCCGTGGGCACAGGTCAGAGTTCTGGCCTGGAAACCATCCAGGTGACGGCGGACCGGCCGCCAGAGAGCGGCCTCATCCAGCTCCTCATCCTCATCTCCGTCCCAGTTGGCAATATACTCCATCACATCCTTCGCCTCCTCCATCACTCCTTTCACAAGCTCTCCGTTGGATTCCGCCAGAGCCGGCAGTCCCTCAATCTCCCCTCTCCGTTCCCCATCCTTCGAGGTGTATGACTGATATCTCCCATATTCTTCCTCGGCCGCAGCCTTCATCCCCGGGGTCATCTCCTCCATTTTTTCCTGAATCTCCCCGTAAACCGATTCCAGCTGGCTCTGCAGCCGGTCCGCTCTCCGGCTGTATTCCGCCACCGCCCCCGGCACTTTCCCCAATTCCTTTAAGAGAGCCTCTCCTGTATTCAGAAATCCTCTTCCGTTTCTGTCTGCCAGCTGCCTGCGGCCTGTCTCCCAAAGTTCTTTCTGGGACTGCTGGATACTGTCAATGGTCTCGATTGCCTCCTCCAGCTCCAGAGCCTGCGCGCTGCAGGCTCCGTAGAGCCGGGAGGTTTCCTGGACCGCCCCGGCTTCCCGGATTCCGTCCAGGACCTCACCTGCCTGATCCTCTGAAAAATCCAGCGTCCAGACCCCGTATTTCATATAATCCAGTACTTCCTGCCTCAGATGGTCTCCCCCGTCGTTCGTCACCAGGGTTACCTGATCTGCAGAGACTGACAATCTCTCTGCCGGATACCAGCCGGCAGCCTCCAGATACCCATCAAAGTACCGGCTGAATTCGTCCTCCAGTTCTTCTTTTCCGTCAAATTCCCGGAGCAGAATCCGGTATCTGGCCCACAGTTCCCGGTGATAGCCGGCCATAACGGAGTCCAGGGCCGAATCCGCCGCCACCCGCAGATAGCATCTGGCGCCGGCGGTCCTGGCTGCCTCCATCAGTCCGCACAGAAGGGCTGCGATACAGAGCAGGATCATACTCAAAAATACGGTGATCTGGCCGCTTTTTTTCATCAGTACACCTCTTTCGACTGTTTATTGATCTCTTTAAACACGTTGTTCAGCAGGTCGTTGATCTGTTTTTTGAAAATGATAACTAATCCTATTAGGACCACAATTATATATACCCTGTCTCACGAAAGCCTTATAAAATAAGCCTTTGAACAGTGTTGACATTGTGACACATGTGACACCAATGACGGTATAATACTTGCCACAGCATAAAAGTGTCATGTGTCATCATTGATAAGTTATCTTTTTCTTTGAATCTCAGCGAAAATTATTTGATAACAAACATTTTAGGGACAAGATACTACAGCAGTATCTTGTCCCTAAAAGCTTTTAATATGTTCCTAATTTTATTTCCCTGTTATATGAAATTATATTTAGTTTTTGTAAAAACGAAAAATAGTGAAATAATCCGATGGCCTCCATCGTCCAATACTGTCACCCTTCGCAGGCCATACAAGCAACTCTGAGAGCATAAACTTTATTTTAGCTAAAGCCGAAGTATCAACCACAGTACAATTGTAAAAGCCAAAACATCTTCCTAGTAGTACTTTGTTTTCATTGCAATTATCAATTAATGGGTTCAAATCTGGCAAAGTTGCATCTTCTAAATAAAACATAAAAAGTTTAGACAAATGTCGTATAAATGAGAGATCCGACATGTGCTCTCCATGAAGGATATATAAATCCTTTAGTTCTATAAAATCAGCAATGAAACTGTAGTCAGCCAATGCCGTATATATATAGCACCCTTCTAGAGCACATTTTTTTAACGCATTCATAATATCCTTATCTTGAAGATCGGCTACTGCCAAAGTTATAATTGGCTTTTTCATATTAAAAGCCGATACAGTCCGCTCCCACGGAATGAAAGTTCTACGAACTGGGGTCCCATCAGAATTAATAGCTATGCTCATATATGCATGTTCATTTGCAGCCTTCATAAGCATATCATATTGTTTATCTTGCATTCATCTTCCTCCTTTCGTACCCGGAAAGCAATTTACTCTTCTGTTTATTTAAAGTAATTTTCCTTATCCAAAGTTAAAGCTTGTATCTCCTCTTCTGTCAGTTTTTCCAGTTCTATCCTTGTGGCAATCTTCCATTCCTCGCTATATCTATCAGCACGGTCCTCCATAATACAATAAATTGCACCCAATCCTAGCCAAATAAACCAGAACTTATATACCAAGTCAAAAAGATTAAAACCGTTCAAACTTATTAAAAAACTCCACAGTGTTATTAACCACTTATCAGCGCCAACTTTTCCAGAATTAACTGCTTCTGCAAACGAATCCGCACTACATAATTCTTCGAACTCCGCCGTTGTCCCAAGCAGTCTCTGATACCACATCAAAGGTCTTGTTCCAAGGGGGATGACTGTTTGAACCGTTGGTTCTTCTGCTCTTACCACAGTTAAGAGACCGTATTCGTAATCTGATGCAAGCTCCGGAATCTCTATCTCTACTACATCTTCCTGTTTATTATAAACACCAGCATAAGTCTTCATTTCTCCCGGAAATGTATTTCGCTCCAACCAAGCTTCAAATTCTATAGGTTCTTGTGAATCTACTTTGAATATCCCGATTGGAATAACCGCCTTATCTTCTTGCAGTTCAACGTAAATATCCTGATGCCCGTCTGCTGAAGCCTGAACTATACTGTACATGTACTCCATAGGATCTGCAAACCGGTTAATCCATTTACCTGTATTCTCCGAGAGAATGTATGTACTTCCCGCTGCCAAGAAAACGGTTCCAATCAGACTTATACAAAGCCGCGTTATCCTCATTTTCTTTTTTAATAGGCACCAAATAGCAGCCCATAACAGCATATAAATGAAGAATATCATAAAACGTATGGCAAACGCACTGATTCTGATTTCTCCAAAGCTAAAATAACGATATTGAAAAATAGACTCCCATACTTTTTGATTTAAACATATTCCAGCAACTGTTACACACAAAAGCAGCAAAATACTAAGAGCCATTGCCCCTTTCTGTATGATTTTTCTGGCCTTAGTCGTTCGTTCATATAATCGCCGCAAAAACTGCTCTTGGTTATTTTCTAGGATCCGTTCCTCCAAGACCAGACTCTGTTTATCTTCAAGCCACACAAAGTGTTGGCCAGGCTCATATCCGCTTTCATCCTCAATTAATGCCATTATATCAAGGAGGTTCTCCGCCTCATCAGGATTAATTCCTTCTTTATGAAGTTCCTGATCTGCCAAGGTAAAGCGCATACAATTTACCTGCGTCGTCTCGTCATCCAAAAAATGGAAGCACGCATATAATCTGCTTTTGTAAAGGAGCGTAAAATGAATTTCAATTTCCCGTTTATCCTCGTTGGGAAATTCCCTAATAATTTTTTTCCTGTTTTTAAAGATCTCTTTTCTCATCCGTTACCTCATTCTATTATTCCGTCTCCCTTTTCTTCCAGGCACATAAGATCGCCTTTTAAGAAAGCATCCGGGAACGGATAGGCCTTCTTTTTCCCGTTTGAAAAACCCACCAAAATATTATTCTCCCTGCAAATCAGCACACGGCCTACTCCAAATTCCGCACTCCTTACTTTTGTGCCTTTTCTGACTTGTTCTCTTAATTCCCTCGCCTCAGCTTCTTCAATTTCTTTTAATGTCTGATCAATTTCCTTCCGCATTCGTTCTAACTCATCTTCGCTGATATGCAATCCCTTCTTCGCAGCCGAGTCTTCCGCTTCCTTCATCTCATGAACTGTAAAAGGAATTGGTCCGGCAGTACTAAATGGATTGTGGAAAATCCCCGCCGTCGGACCCGGAGGTGGATTTTTACTTCTATGGTCTGTAACTGCACCAACTACATCAAATGCCTCTACCAATTGAATATCCCGCTCTTTAAATTTCGGAAAACCATATTCCTTATGACAGCATTGACTCCAATCCGGCAAATGTGTTATAAATTGGCCCTCTCTGCAACGGATCAGCACATAGCCTTGTGGCAGTTTTTCTAAGTCGGAAATTGAAAGTACTGGTTTAACTCTCAAAAAACCTTTTGTATCCAGTTCGCTCTTTTTTCCGCATATCTCCTGAAGTTCCTTCAATGTTGCAAGGTTATTTGTCCCAAAATAGTACTGCAGCAGACAGTTATTTTTTATTACACTGGCCTTCTCATTCCCGTAGCGGAAACTTAACTGATCTAATGTCTGAATAAAGGCATATAAGCGAATATTTCTGGATCGGGCTGCTGAAAACATTGATGGCGCTTCGGGGATTGTATAATTTCCGAATTCCTCCATAAGGAAATTCCAACGCATTTTATTGCTCCCTTTGTTTTTTTCTGCCATATCAACCAAATGATAATACAGCTGCATCAAAAAAATTACGCCAATCTGATGATATTTTGTGGAAATATCTGGAAGGATCACATAAATAGCCCATTTTTCCTCATCCTTAATATTCTGAATTTCAAATCCTTCTCTCTGGCAGAGTAAAGTTTTAATACCTGGCCCAGAAAATATACTTAAGCCGTCCAGCGCTGTACTCAATATTCCCCCTCTAGTATCAGAAGGTGCTTGAAGGTATCCTGCAGCATTCTGATAAGCGTCGCTATCCTTTCCTACTATTTCATCAAAAAAAGCGTTCAAATACCTGTCCATACCACAGCGTTTCTCACCATCTGACATCATTCGATATGCACTATATAAGTGCGTTTTTTCGGGTGGGGCATATTTAAATAGCGCCTCACATACTCCGTTAAACAGTCCTCTAGCTGAATTGGGCCAAAATGCTTCCTTATGCTTTTTATCTTCGTAAATTCCAAGTCCAATGTCACGTAATTCCTGAAGAGCGCTATCCTTTTCCTTTAGTCCTCCATTTCTGTATTTTTCCCCCAGGAAACTCAAGGGGTTCCAGGTATCCGTAGAAAGATATACATTGTCCAGCCGAAGTACCATCGTTTTATATCCTGCCGCTTCGGCCTTATTATATGTATTTAACAATGTTGTGTTTTTGCTATCAATAGAGACATAGCTTTCCCCACCATCTATCAAATTGGATACCGTTTCAATTCCAATAGAACGTGTCTTACCTGATCCTGTCGGGCCACAGATCAAGCAATGCATTCCCGAAACATCCATCACTCTGTGTAAGCCATCGCTCATCAGTTCTGAACCTCCGCCAGATGTGGGCATCTCTCCTGTTTTCCAAATACCCATTTTTCTTACCTGTTCTGCCTCCAAAAAGTATTTGCCCATAAATTCCCTCCGCTTAAAATCCCATTTTCTTTACACAGCCGGTTTCCCTTTTTAAATTTGCCTCTAAATACTGCCGCATATATTCAACAATTGCTTTTTTAGTAATTACATTTTTATTCCAGGTAATCACTGTAAACAGCTCCAATGCTTCCAAGGTCCTTCGGATCATTTTCAATCCAGCATATGAATTTGCGCTGCATAATCGTTCAATCATTTCTCCTAAAGCAGGCTTCGCCTCACCCCTTATCTCAAATCCATCCTTCTTTACCCATTCCAATACTATTTCCATTTTTTCCTCTAGCTTCAACATCGGAATATCCATAAAAATAAAATTCACATTCTTCCCAATGGCTGCAAGCAATGGATCAATATCCTTTTGGTTATCCGAGTACATCCGGAGCAAAAAACAAACCCGGCCTTCATTTTTCCTAAGATACTGCCCAATTTCCTTAAGAAACCATTCATCCATATACCACATCGGGATATCCATGTCCCACGCCTGTACACCATAAAAATCGTTTGTAAAAACCGTTGCCTGATCTACTTTTTCCTTTAATAATTCCATGTTATTGACATCCTGTACGAATGTGTATTCAACAAGCTGTTCCTTGCTGTAAAATTTCAAAAAACCAGTATCATATAAAACATTTGTTATCTTCTCGGCTAAAAAACTAAAACCCTCTCCCTTTCGCATATTAAAAACAAATACAGTGGGAATCGGAATGTTGCATCCTGGATTATTCTTTCTTGTTAAGGACACTTTTTTAAAAAAAGTCTTTACCGGTTCCTTGCCTATTAATACACTAAGCTGCTCTAAAAATCTCCTTCCTTGATCATTAGTTATTCTATTGCCCATCATTTATCCATCTCCTTTACAAACAAATTTTAAGTGATTTCTTTCATAAAAATTATAAAATATCTGTTTTCCAAGGTCTTTATCTAATCTCGCCCTTTTTTTATGGTTTGCCCATATAAAACCAGAAAAAATCCAGATATTTTTCTTTTATCTTTTGCTTTACACTTAAAACATCCCAAGAAACATCCATCATTAATACTCTCTTCTTAATCATGGGTATAATCATTAAATTGGGAAATTTATGAAAGGAGGGATATCTTGCAGACCGTAATAGAGGATGCTCTTGGACTTAAAAGCTGTATCCAAATCAAAAATGTTAGTACCTTTGTCAATGCTGATTTGGACTACATCACTATATATGGAGAAATGTGCGCTCGACCTGAAGTATCTGCTATGTTCAATCTAGAACCTGAAATCTGTTGTAACTTAATAGATGATCAAGAGCAAATTAATTATAGTACTGTTAGTACTCATGCAGATTGTTTTTGGGCAACCAGATGCTCAACATTTAAGATTCATATTAAAGATTTCAGTAAAAAATGCGAATCGAAATGCATTCAGAAAATTGTGCTTCGTTTAATTTGGAAAAAATATCAATCTCTAAATTAGAGAATATCTATTACAACTACTAATTGATAACCAATTGAAACATCGGCAGCAGAATTACTCTGCTGATGTAAAAACGCATATATCAAAATCAAGGAGGTTCAAATAATGAGTAAATGGGATGGCAAATTCAACGGCACTTATGACACTTCAAGATATGCAGAGCGTCCTCTGGAGGATGACATCATAGCTGCTGGACGCGGTGTATTTGCATACGAGGGTCCAAATGGGGAGCTAATTCGAGAAAGTGACTCCAGAATTGATGTCTGGGGACGCGGTGATGGAAATGGGCACTATCCTCATTACTATTACAATGGCCCTAATGACCATGGCAAAGCTTCCGATGATCGGCACAATTGACCCCACCTGATGAGAGCTAGGCGGTACCTGGCCGAAACTACAGCAGTCATGGATACTGCTGTAGTAGTGGGAAGCCACTAATACTGAATAAAGGAGATAAAAGCTATGACGAACTATCCTATTGAAGGCGCTCTTTCCGCCGCTGAAAACATTTTTAAAATTGATCTGCTTAACAAGGTGACCGGCACTACTTATCCCCAGGCGGCCGTATACGGTACGAACACACTCGGACAGGTTTTACAGGAATATGCGGTTGACATTGGCGTAAATCCCAATGACAGCAAAATTCTCTTCGAAAACAAGCGCACAGGTGTATCTACCAGCGATACCAACGAAGCCGTTGAAGGACTTGGCCTCCAGGAGGGCGATGTACTGGCTATTAGTGACAACGCCGGTGTGGCTGGTAGTGAGGAGGCTTTTGAGATTGACCTTCTCAACAAGATAACCGGTGCGACCTACCTTCAGGCTGCTGTATACGGTGCGAATACTCTCAGACAGGTACTTCAGGAGTATGCCATTGATATCGGTATCAATCCTTTCGACCATAAAATTCTCTTCGAGAATAAGCGCACCAGAGTATGTACCAGCGACAAAAGTGAAACGGTTGAAGAACTTGATCTACAAAAGGGTGACGTGCTAGCAATCGGCGACAAGGCGGGTGCAGTGTAAACGAAAGGGGCTGAGATAATGGTGACATTATGCATCCTTGTCGGCTTGGGTTTGGCTGCTTGCGGAGTTATTATCGCATATGCGACGAAAAAAGGACACAAAGGAAAAACTGCTAATCCTCCTCCGCTCCCGCCTCGAGTCAATGTGGGCATACCCTCATCATTAGTCAACCAGTCCCAAACCAGAACAAGCAATTCTTCCACCACAAAAGCCTTACCTCCTCGCCGTTCTCCTGTATCGGCAGCAGCTAATACCAATCGAAAGGCTGTCGAGACCAGCTACGGACCTCGCGGGATAAAACCCTCTCAATTTCCATGTTGCCCCTTCGATAAGCAAAGGAATATACCTGGTGAGCAACAGCTGATTTTCTGGGACAGCAACGTAAGCTACTACCGCTGTTCCAGAGGACACCAGTTTAAGAGCAACGGGAAACCATTTTGACAATACAAATCGAAAGGATGGCGCAGTATGTCTAAAGTTATTTACAACGCATTGAAATTATCTGAATATCGACCCCTTTTTCATGCCCTGCGTGTACTGGTTATTGGCGCAGGAGCAGTTGGAACACATCTCTTGGAGTTCTTCGCAAAAATGGGGCTCTCTCCTGACACGCTGGACTTTGATTCCTTCACACTTGAGAACGCCGCAAAACACAGCTGTCTTATCCGTACACCAGATGATGCCGGTCGAAATAAAGCACAATGTACTTCAGAGCGAGTACAGCCGCTTCTGGATGACGGGTGTTCCTCTAATGGAATCAACGGAGACCTTTGTAAGCTTGGACCTGAAGCGTTCTCTGATTACGATTATGTTGTTGTGGCAGTCGATAATTTCGATGCCAAGCTCCTTTTGAATGAATTAATTCGCCAACTCCCAGAAGACCGGCGACCAATCGTTATCATGGATGGAACCCATGACGAGATGGCTCAGAGCGTTATCCTAGACAATACCGAGTTTTGTATTGACTGCCTAATCGATGAAAGCTGGAAAAAAGATAGCAGCATCAGAACATCCTGCACGGGCCCCCAGGTCAGGCAATTCGACGATGTCAGTGAAATCGTCCGCACCTCAAACCTTGCAAGTTCCATGGCTGCACATCTCAGTGCTGAGCAGCTTAGAGCTAGTGTTATCGGAGACGATGGTGTAATGAATCGCAGACTGACCTATACTGCTTATCCCCATTTGGAGTTGAGCTCTTCTCATCCTATGCGAAAGCGTAACTGTCCGGGATGTGCGATTCATCCGCCTTCGAAAATCGTATGGCTTCATGGCAATGTCATGGATGTCACTCTGAAAGAATCAATGGAGCAGATTTCCGCTATCCTTGGCACGACAGATTTCGAGATAGCCGTTCACCGTTTGAACTACAGAAAGGTTGTTCATGCCGGATTCATTGTAGATGACGTCTGCCATTCGTGTGGAGCTCCCATCAAAGTGATGCAACACGAGGGCCGTGTTTTCCTTGACGATCTTCTGTGTGATGAATGCATTTCCCAAGGCAAACCCGCTCATCATAGTGCGACCTTCTCCCATGGCGAGATTCTGCATGCTTTTGAACCTGGCTGCAGTGAAGAAATCCAAAAACTAGCACTCTACAACCTTGGTTATCCTCTCGGGGCACATATTGAGATAATTCAGCGTAACGGAGCCCTTGATTTTTTAGACACCAAGAAAATTGTCAGGACAATATTTGCATTCGATGAAGATCACCTGAAAATGCACGAAATCCAGAAGCTTTAACAGGAGGTTCAATATGAGTTACACAACCAATTATACCAATGAATATGGTCACACAGAAGAAGTCTCCATTACTGAAGAAGACTCTGCTGAGGCTCTGAAGAATGATTACAAGGAAATTATTCGAAAATATAATCCTATGTATGTAACAATCCAGAGAGTTCAGGCGAAAACCGGCGAAGCTATGCATCTCA
>ERZ1643247.1965-NODE-1965-length-17238-cov-4.444684_pt1 | contig 17238 bp, 16 predicted proteins | sample MGYA00579264_ERZ1643247 | MGnify/ENA primary metagenome ERZ1643247 (study PRJEB29033, sample SAMEA4952262) | chicken gut metagenome | biome: Broiler Chicken; feature: Gastrointestinal Tract; material: Caecum | place: Ireland | collected 2018 | study: Broiler... | reverse complement strand
CTACTTTTTTCTTTCTTTCTGTTCCTCTCTGTCCAATTTGTATTGTAGCTCTACAATTATTCTTCCGTTTTTTCCTCTTCCGAACACTCTGTTGAATTTTCCGCAGATTCAGTACTGTCACACGCTGCATCTTCCTCACAACAGCCGCAGACATCTTCTTTCTTTTCAAGCTTTGCTCCGCATTGAGAGCAGAATACGCTGTCTTTGGGATTAGCAGTTCCACAATTTTTGCAGATTTTTTTATTCATCATTTCGGCCATAATATCCTTAATCTCAGCAATACGCAGCTTGCGGTCATCAATTTCAGACGCAATGGCATCGATTTCCTTATTATCCCCATTTCCCGTTTTTACCTGTTTATAAACGACAGCGCCCAGCTTTTCATACAGTTTTTTCATCTCATTTGACAGACGGATGCATTCATACTTATACTTCGAAAGTTCATAAAGCTCACCTGTCTTTTTCCCAGCCGCATCCGCCAACTCTTTTGCCTTTTCCATCAGATCATCTAAATTAATCGTTGCCATTTGAAACCGCCCTTTCCCTTTTATTTTACTTATATTTTCGGCTTGAAGCACAAATTGTTACACGCCGGCTTAGGATCTTTTGCAAAGCCGGCATACGTTTCCGTGTTTTAATTATTATACACCGCTTCCCTGTGGAATACAACGCGCTTATCCTAAAAATTCATGTAAAACTGTCTTTTCGGGAATATATTTGTCCGGCAGCGGAACAAACCGCGTGAGCGACCGCCGCAATTTCCCGATTTTTGCCGCAAAACGCAAGCTAACGTTTTCCGTTTTTAATATTGAACTTAAATACCGCGCCCATACTGCAGGTTCGTAAAGGATCATCGAATCCACAATAATATCCGCTTCACTCCGATATGGGATAATGCTGACAATTTCGCTGCGCACAACACCCGACCACATCTGCATCGTATTTTCAATTGAACTGCCGCGGTAATAATGGTCGCGCACCAACCGGCGGATAAGCCGGATTTCCCGTGCTGTCAAAATCAACCTGCCGTCCTCTTCATAATCGGAGTTCGGACTAATATACAGGCGTTGAAAGCCGTCGCGGGCACAATCCTTTGTAATCTGCGGATTCAGCGCATGAATTCCCTCTACGATCAATATTGTTCCATGTCCAGCCTTAACAAGCCGTGTCGTATCCGATCGTTTTCCTAACGAAAAATCAAATGTGGGAAACTCCGCTTCCCCATATCGCAAAAGAGCGTCAAAACACGAGTTAAGCCTATCAAGATCCAACGTATCAATGGATTCAAAATCCGTTTCCCCATTTGGCAGAAGCGGGAGTTCCGTCCGATTTTTAAAAAAATCATCAAGTGAAATAACCGCTGTATCTACGCCGCGTGCTATCAGTGCCGACGCGATTTTTCCAGCCGTTGTTGTCTTAGAGGAAGCGGACGGCCCTGACAGGAGTAAAACCGGGTTTCGTAAGCCTGTTCCGCCCTTTCCACCAATTCATCCGGATGGTATGTGACCATACCGTTGAGCCATCCAACACTAACACGATTGTTTGCGTCCTTCTGCACAGATCTCATGAATCCTATCCTTCCTGTTTAGAATTTCGTCAAACCGGTCGATATACTCAAAATGATATTTATAATTGAAAATCCGCTCAATTGGATTTTTACCAAGCCCCACAAGCTTTGTCACGCCGCCCGCCCCGCAGGCAATAATAGATTGAATTTCATCCATAATATAGATATTGTACAGACTTTCCGTATGGGGTTTGGCATAGCCGACGTTTTCGAGATTGCCGACCGTATTTTTCTGCCGATACAGATAATATGGGCGATAGCCTGCTTCTATGAGTACTTTTTGCGCATATTCCGTCATTCGTCCGGTAACATCCGAACGAACATATTCTCGCATCGCCGCTTCCCAAAACAAGTCGGCACTTCGCTTAATCGAAAGCGTATGAACAGTAATGTTTTCAGGATTGAGTGCAAGCGCACGATCGATAGAACGGCAAAAGCCCTCATATGTATCTCCCGGAAGTCCGGCAATGAAGTCCATATTAATGAGGGAAAACCCCTCTTTACGCGCCAAAAGGAAACTGTCTTCTGCTTGTTTTGCAGTGTGCTTTCTGCCAATCCTCTGCAAAACCGCATCTTCAAAGGTCTGTGGATTTATACTAATCCGCGTAGCCCCCGCTTTTTTAATCACATGCAGTTTTTCTGGTGTAATAGTGTCGGCACGTCCTGCCTCAATCGTATACTCCCGTGCACCAGCGGTATCAAAATAGCGGTTGACTGCATCGGTAACACTCTGAAGCTGCTGCGCAGAAAGCGCCGTTGGTGTCCCGCCTCCAATATAAATGGTATCTAATACAAGCTTCTCCTGCTTGGCAACGTCTGCCGCCTTCTCAAGTTCCCGGCATAAAAGACGCACATACTCATCCACTTTATCCGTGGCCTTTTTCGTTGTAATAGCGTGGGAGACAAAAGAACAGTAACTGCACCTGCTTGTACAAAAAGGAATGGCAACATACAAAGAAAAAGAGGCCGGGCGCATCGAACGAAGCATCGGTTCCTGCGTGTCAGCCGTTAGGAACGCAAGCTTCAATTTATCTGCGGAGACAAGATATTTTTCAGAAAGCCATGCAGCGATTTGAGTATCGTTTTTTCCCGTCTGGCGCTCGCGCTGAATAATATTGACCGGACGCACGCCCGTTAAGATTCCCCAGCGCGGAGAAACACCAATGCGCGCCTGCAAAATCTGATACAAAAGAATGCAGAGCACCCGCTCACATTCGTTATCATAGCGGGTCTGTGCATTTTTAATGGATTCTTCCTGAACAGTGCTTTCCCCATCAAGCTGTACTTCTACACGCAGAAGCGTCTCATCGGTTCTACGCAGCCGTACGGTGTGCACATAATCCTCATCTCCGTCAGGCGGCTTAATGGGCGCGTTATAAATGTGTGTAAAACGAATCAGCGGAAAAAACAGCTTGCAGACGCCCTCTATTTCATATTTAAAATCCTGTCCGTAAAAATAAATTGTCATATCAAAAACCCAGATAAGGATTCGATTGTTTTTCCTTAATAAGCATCGACTCCGGCCCATGCCCGGGCAATATCCGGATATTCTCCTTTATCATTTTGATTTTCTGTAAAGACTTGCGCATAGCCTGCGGGTCGCTCCCAATGAAATCGGTACGGCCGATGCTGCCCGCAAACAGCACATCGCCTGTAAAAGCAAAATCCCTGCCGCAGAGCAGGCAAGAACCGGGAGTATGCCCCGGTGCATGCAATACACGCAGACATACCTCATCAAGCACAATTTCATCCCCATCTGAAAGCAGGCGATCCGGTTCCCCGTCCGTATAGCCCGCATAACTTGGAAAAAGATCCCCACCGCTTTTGGGATCTAAGAAAAGGCCGCAGTCCTCTTTTGGCAGCATAGTTATAGCGCCGGTTTCAGCCTTCACAGCACTGGCTGCGCCGATATGGTCGAAGTGACCGTGCGTAAAGGCAAGGATTTTCGCTGTAAGGCCGTTTTGTGCAAGGAACTGAAGGATTCGCTCCGGTTCCGCCCCGGCATCCACGATCAGCGCATGTTTCTTTTCCGTCTCTATAATATAGCAGTTTGCTGCAAACACACCTAGGGTAAGCTTATGGATTATCATGTTTTTTTCTCAACTCCTCTGTATCAAGCCAGATAGTGACAGGTCCATCGTTTATCAGCGCCACCTTCATATCTGCTCCGAACACGCCGGTTGGAACCGGCTTATTGAGCAGTTTGGACGTCTCATCAACAAAACACTGATAAAGCGTCTGTGCACATCCCGGTTTTGCCGCCGCAATAAAGGAAGGGCGCCGCCCATGGCTTACATCTGCTGCAAGTGTAAACTGCGACACCGCCAAAACTTCTCCGTCAACATCCAATACGCTCTTATTCATCTTTTGCTTTTCATCTTCAAAAATCCGAAGTCCGCAGATGCGATCTGCAAGGTAATGCGCCTCCGCCTCGGTATCACCTTCCATCACACCAAGAAGGACAAGCAAGCCCTTTCCAATTTTCCCGGTTGTCCTGCCGTCTACCGAAACCTCCGCCCTTAATACACGTTGCAACAGTGCGCGCATACTTTTGTCCCCTTTTATCTACCCGAACGCTCCACTGAAATAACGCCCGGTATTTTCTGAATACTCTTCATAATATTCGCAAGCTGATCCAATCCTTGAATTCCTATGGTGGCCACTATATTTGCGTTAGCATTTTTTAACTCCCGCGCTGTCAGTTCATGCAGCGGCACACGGAAATTCGCAAGCGTCATGCTTACATCCGCCAAAAGGCCGGTACGGTCATTTGCCACAATATCAAGCGTCGTCCTAAAGCCTTTCGGCATTGCTTCCTTTGCAAAATGCGCCGGGATCCAGCGCGGCCGCTGTGTTTCATCTTTCATAGAGGCCCGCACATTCGCGCAATCCTTTTTGTGAATAGAAACCCCGTGTCCACGCGTAATATACCCGATGATCTCATCTCCCGGAAGCGGATTGCAACACGCCGCAAATTTTACCGGGCAATTATCGATCCCCTCGACAACTACGCCGTTTGTAGATTTTTCTTTTGATTTTTCGATCATCTGTTCCGGCGTAAGCGTTTCCACAGGACGATTCATCTTTTGATAGTCGTCCTTTATACGCTGCATTAGCTTAGACAGCACTACGCCGCCATAACCAATCGCTGCATAAAAGTCATCTACGCTTTCAAAATGCTGACGGGCTGCAATATTTGCTATAAAAGCCGTCATCTGTTCATCGGGAAGATTGATATAATTGCGCTTAAATTCTGATTCCAGCGCTGCACGGCCTTCCGTAATATTTTCTTCACGCCGTTCTTTTTTAAACCACGCACGGATCTTGCTTCGCGCTTCGCCGGTCTTGGCGATATTGAGCCACTCCCGGTTCGGCCCGTGCCCTTCTCCCTTTGATGTGATAATTTCCACAATCTGGCCGGTTTTCAAGGGCGTATCAAGCGGTACGATGCGCGAGTCAATCTTAGCGCCCACCATCCGGTTGCCAACCGCGCTGTGGATAGCATAGGCATAATCCACTACAGTTGATCCGGCAGGCAGGCTTTTTACGTCGCCTTTTGGCGTAAACACAAATACGTCGTCGGGGGAGAGATCCGTTTTGATGGTTTTTACAATATCCTCTGCGCCTTCTGACTCGCGCTGCGCCTCTAAGATTTTACGTACCCATGCAAGCCCTTCTTCAAGCTTATCCTTCCCCTTGATTCCTGCTTTATATTTCCAATGCGCCGCGACACCATACTCAGCAGTATAATGCATATCCCAGGTACGGATCTGAATCTCAAAGGGGATGCCTTCCCGTCCGATAACTGTGGTATGCAAAGACTGGTACATGTTCGCCTTCGGCGTTGAAATATAGTCCTTAAACCTGTTGGGAATCGGCCGAAACATATCATGCATAATGCCAAGAATATTGTAACACTCAATTACTGTCGATGTGATGATGCGTACAGCATAGATATCATAAACTTCTTCGAAGCTTCTGCCTCCCATATACACCTTGCGGTAGATTCCATAAAGGCTTTTTACGCGTCCTTCAATATGCGGCTCGATCCCATACTCATGCAGCCGGGCGAGGATCCTCTCCTGCATATTTTTTACAAAATTCAGCCGTTCGCTTTTATTCATTTCAAGCGTCTGTTCAATTTCCTGACAGGCCACCGGATCTAGGTAATGCAAAGCCAGATCCTCAAGTTCTTCTTTTACCGCCCGGATTCCAAGACGGTGGGCAATCGGCGCATAGACCTCCATCGTTTCCAGCGCTTTTTCCCTCTGTTTTGCCTCCGGCATAAAACGAAGCGTGCGCATATTGTGCAGACGATCTGCGAGCTTTATGATGATAACGCGCACATCCTCCGCCATAGCAAGGAGCATTTTCCGTACACTTTCAGCCTGCTGTTCCTCTTTTGTAAAAAGCGGCAATCTCGTAATTTTGGTAACACCGTCCACCAGCAGCGCTACATCGTGTCCAAATCGTTTGCGAATCTCGTCGAGTGAAACCTGCGTATCCTCTACAACATCATGCAAAAGACCAGCACAGATACACTCTGTATCCATTCCAAGATCAATCAGGATAAAGGCAACTTCAATTGGATGGATAATATACGGCTCACCGGAAACACGGCGCTGTTCGCCATGCGCTTGGACAGCCAGATCGTAAGCCTCTTTCACACGGGCAATGTCGATCTGTCTCTCCGAACGCTCAATGTATTCTTTTAATTCTTCAAACGACTTATATTCCATGAAAACCACCTTATACGCGCTGCACGTTTATCGAACGTGAGAAGAAAGCCGGCGATATGTTTTTGTCTGTGTCAGATCCACTTTTTCTCCGACCTTTAGCAAAGAAATCTGCCGTTCGGGGGAAAGGGAGACGAGCCCTGCCTCCTTCAAAATATCAAGAAAAATATTCAGTTTGCAGTAATTCATCTCTTTTCCCACAGCAAAATAAAGTAAAATAGGATCCCATATTTTTTCCGGATGTGCCCGCAAATAACGATATACCGCAGCAGCTTCTTCCCGTGTAGGAAGGGATCTGTGAAGAATCGCGGGAGAAACCGGTTCGCACCGGACCAGCTTTTCATAATACCCAAGCGCATTGAAAAAAGGATCCTGTCGAAAGCCGCTCGGCCGGATGTCCACCATCTTAAGCGAAACCGATTGCACACCCCTAAATTCGTTTATATCAGCTGTCACCGCAATATCTGCGGCATCCCCAATTTTCAACGGAAAATTCGGCTTTGTTGATCCAAAACACAAAACCGGTACTTCCTTTCCATCCACACAGACTGTTAACCGCAGGTGTTTCCCGCCAGAAAGTTCGGAAGCGGCCGCAATCACAGCGTGTTGGAGGAGGAAAACCGGTGCTTCATTCTGCGCACCGTATGGTTCAAAAACAGAAAGTTCCCGAATGGCCTCTACAGAGAGATCTTCCTTTGACAGCCTGCCTGTAATTGTTAGGGAAGGCCGCGGCATCAAATCAAAATGTTCTGCGGCATAACGCTCCATACCGGCGCAAAAAGCAGGATAATCTTCTTTTTTGAGAGAAAAGCCAGCCGCAAGTTTATGTCCGCCATATTGGGTCAGACACCCGGCATTTGCACTCAGTGCTTTAAACAAATGAAATTCACCGATGCTGCGCGCGGAACCGCGCAGGAAGCTGCCATCTGCTGACATCAAAAGCACCGGCTTTCCGTATTTCTCTAATAAACGCGCACAGACGATACCAATCACGCCATGACTCCAATTTTCCCCACGTACAATCAAAAGCCTGCCGCGTAAAAGGCCGGGATTTTTTTGTATCATAGAAGAAACTTCTTCTAATATTTTCTGCTCCGCTTCCTGCCGTTTCTGGTTCAATTCGCACAACTGCCGGGCAAGCTGCTCTGCCTCCTCTCTCTCTTCACAAATGAGAAGGGAAAAAGCCAGCTTTGCTGAGCCCATTCTTCCCGCAGCGTTTATCCGCGGCGCAAGAGCAAAAGCGATATCCTGTGAAGTTAAATGGGATATATCGCGCCCTGCGGCCTCACACAGCGCAATAAGCCCCGGATGTTCCGTGCAGGCCATCGCTTGAAGACCTCTTTGTACAATAATGCGATTTTCACCGGTAAGCGGCACGACATCGCCAACCGTCCCGATCGCAGCAAGTTCTGCAAAACGCTCAAGCGTGCCCTCACAATCGTCATCCAACGCAGCACATAGCTTGAGCGCAACGCCCGCGCCGCAGAGTTCACGGTATTCGCTGGTATCATCCTTTCGATGCGGATCCACCACCGCAAAGGCATCCGGCAGGATTTCTCCCGGCTGATGATGATCTGTTATAATCAGCTCCATCCCAAGTTCTTTGGCGTAATCAGCCTCATCCAGTGCAGAAATCCCGTTGTCAACTGTGATAATCAATTGCGTTCCCATCTCTGCAAGCTCTTCAAGTGCACGGCAGTTTAAACCATACCCTTCTGTTTCACGTTCAGGGATATAAAAATCCACATCGGCGCCTGCCATTTGCAGATAGGTGTAAAGGATAGCCGTCGCGGTTACACCGTCACAATCATAGTCCCCGTAAACGACAATTTTTTCCCCCGTATCAATAGCCTCTGTCACCCGCTCTGCGGCTTTTTCCATATCCGTTATATCAAATGGAGAAGAGATATTTTGCCCCGGCTCTAAAAAATCGGCTGCTTCACGATAAGTCGTACAGCCGCGCGATACCAAGACCTGCGCGCTCAACCGATTCAATCCGCACTCCTGCGCCAACCGCCCGACATGTTCAGCGTCTGCCTGCGGAAAAATCCAGCGCTTAAGCATAGCCTTCCCTCCATTTTCCTGTTTAATTCTTTTATTATAACAGCAAATGTACCAAAATTCAATGTTTGGCCCGCTATACCGTAGGGTTTTTCTTTTCCTTTTCTTTTTTCCAAAACGATGTATGGGGAGAGGATTTTTTTGCATGCTATTATCAAGGCCACCCCTATATCTATCTTATCATGCAAGAAAGGATTCTGTACATTATGACGAAAGCAAAGAAAAAATTAAAGATATGGCAAACGATCCTTCTCATTTTCTCAGGCGTCTTTATTTTGGCTATTTTGCTTTTGATATGGCTGTATTATTCTAAACTCAGCTTAATTCAATACGATACGTCAAACGGCGTGAGCATCAACACGGAAATGCCCGGAGAAACGGAAGACATGGAAATCGGTGAAACTTCTGGTATAGCTGAAATTACTCTTCCTTCCGGAGAAATTTACCAAAACGAAAATGTCGTGAATATCCTTCTGCTCGGTACGGATGAACGCTCCTCAGCATTCAGCGACAATGCCCGAGCGGACAGCATCATGCTTTTATCTGTGGATCGGCAATATCACACCGTCCGGCTTGTAAGTTTTGAACGCGCAATCGGCGTACCAGTTCCCGGAAGGAATGACGACTGGCTGACACATACTTTTCGCTATGGCGGCGCAAACCTAACGCTTCAGACTGTGCGGGAAAGCTTCTGTATTGATGTAGAACACTATATCCGTACTAATTTCTACACCTTCGAACAGATTGTCGATACAATCGGGGGGATAGAATTGAATTTTACTGCGCAAGAGGCTGCTGCGCTGCAAAAAAGCACCGGTACAGTCTTAAAAGAAGGGCTTAATTACGTATCCGGAAAAGAAGCGCTCGCATATTGCAGACTGCGCTCCATTGACAGCGATTGGATACGCATCCGTCGACAACGCGATACAATCCAAGCCATCTTAACCCAAATCAAAACGCTCAGCCTGTTTGATCTAAATAAACTGCTCGATAAAATCCTTCCCCTTGTCAAAACCAATCTAACAATGGGAGAAATGGCTGGCTTTTTAGTAGACGCAACGTCCATAATTGGGACGCAGGCAGAACAGCTGACAATTCCTGCACAGGGGACTTACTGGGGAATTACCGGTATAGACGGACGCAGTATGTATGCCTGCGACTATGAAGAAAACCGCAGGATCCTACGCTCCTTTCTTTACGCACCCTATCTCTAATACAAATCATAAAAAGCAGCCCCAAGTTTTACCACCACACATTGATTCTTATTCGCGGTGGTTATCAATAGCAGGATCTCCTTGCATCGTCCAAAGCAGACGCATAACGCACTCAAAACAAAAAGACTAAACGCCGGTACAGCATACAAAAGCTGTACCGGCGTGTAATCACAATTCCGCTTTTCACCGTGCCCAGTTTTTTGCACATCTTCCTGTGCCATAGTCGGAGAAAAAATGTCTTCCGGCAGCGCAAGCGACTCCAAGTCTTGTAACGAAGAAAAAAAGCCGCAGCCGAGCCCTGCCAGATACGCAGCGCCGCGCGCCGTTGTTTCCACACTTTTGGGGCAGCGCACTTCCATTTGAAGAATATCCGCCTGAAACTGCATAAGAAAGCGGTTTGCCGAAGCCCCGCCGTCTGCCTTGAGCGCCGACATGTTGACACAAGCATCCTCCCGCATAGCGGAGAGGACCTTTTCTGTCTGATAGGCGATCGCCTCCAGCGCAGCGCGCACAATATGTTTGCGGTTGACACCACGTGTCAGTCCAACGATCGTTCCGCGTGCATAAGCATCCCAATACGGCGCGCCGAGCCCGGTAAACGCCGGAACGAAATACGCGCCGTTTGTATCCGGCACAGACAGCGCAAGCTCCTCGCTCTCCTCTGCCGTCCGAAGCAGGCCCATCTCATCGCGCAGCCATTGGACGACTGCACCCGCTACAAAAACCGATCCTTCCAAAGCATAAGTAGGAATCCCGTCGATACGCCACGCAACAGTCGTCAGCAGTCCTTTATGCGAACGAACCGGCTGAGTGCCTGTATTCATCAGCAGAAATGCACCTGTGCCATATGTGTTCTTGACACTTCCGGGCGCAAAACAAAGCTGTCCGAAAAGTGCGGCCTGCTGATCGCCTGCAATACCGCAAATGGGAATTACTCCACCTAAAAGAGACGGGTCTGACGCGCCAAAAACACAGGAGGAATCACAGACCTGCGGCATCATCTCGCGTGGAATACGAAAATACCGGAGCAAAGAATCGTCCCAATCAAGGGTATGAATATTAAAAAGCATGGTACGTGATGCGTTCGACACATCTGTACGATGCACCGATCCGCCGGTCAGTTTATATAAAAGCCAAGAATCCACTGTTCCAAAGCAGATCTCTCCTGCCTGAGCGCGTTCCCGCAGATTTTCATGGTGATCTAAGATCCAAGCAAGCTTTGTTGCAGAAAAATAAGGATCCGGCAGCAAGCCGGTGATTTCGCGGATAGGCGGGCACGCCGCATCCTTTTTCAGCGCATCGCACCGGTCTGCTGTACGGCGGCACTGCCAAACAATGGCCGGACAAACGGGCATTCCGGTTTCTCTCTCCCATACGACCGTTGTCTCACGCTGATTCGTAATCCCGATAGCCGCAATATCAGCAGCTGATGCATCCGCTTTGAGCATGGCCTCAAGCGCAGTGCCCATCTGCGTCGACCAAATCTCTGACGGATCGTGTTCAACCCATCCGGGCTGTGGATAATATTGGGTGAACTCTTTTTGTGCAGCGCAAACCTCGCACCCGCTTCTGTCAAACAAAATCGTACGGCAACTTGTTGTCCCCGCATCAAATACCATAATGTACCGTTTCATCTATACCAGCTCCTTTTCATTAAAGAACCATCGGCGCGCCCAGCTGTCGAGCGCACGCTTTTTTTCATCATAATCCGGCATCCGCCCGTATACCTCCGTCCAAAACGCGCGGCTGTGATCATGGTGCAGCACATGGCACAGCTCATGCAATATCACAGGTTCAATCAATTCCGGCGGCGCAGATACGATCCGCCACGAAAGACAGATCCCATTCCGGGCAGAGCAGGATCCGTAACGTGTTTGCGCGCCGGTAATGCGGACAGAAGAAACAGGGATGGCTTCCCTTTGGGCAATTGCGTATGTCATAGGGATAAGACGCGCCTTCGCCTCTAAGGCAAAAAGCCGCGCAAGCTCCTCCAAAAGTGCTCTGCCGAAACCAATCCGGATGACGTTTTTTTCTACACCGCTTTTTTCTCCCACTGCAATACAATACGGCTTTCCCAAAAGCATCACGGTTCCCCCAACCGCTGGACGCACCCGTTCTTTATTGGCTGCCAGTACCCGCTTGGTATGCTGTTCAATCCACCCTTTATGAGAGGAGACAAAACAGGTAATCTCATCGGCAGAAAGCTTTAGCGGAGCGCGAACCGTTATGCTGCCGTCCCGCTCAACGCACAACGACAGCGTTTTCCTTCTACTGCGTATGATCCGATATTCCACCATACAAAATCCTTTCCGGCCCGCCCATTTCTAATTTTTATTTTACCTCTTTTCCTGCCGGATGTAAACCGGCGCCAATCCAATCTCCTTTTCATATACTGATAGCAGAGAAAGGGGCGATGGCTTTGTCTATCTTTTGGTCCGCCGTTTTATTGGCTGCCGCAGTCTCTATAGACAGTTTTGCAACCGGATTTTCTTACGGCGTTTCAAAAATACGTTTGCCTGCAGCAAGTATCCTGCTAATTTCATTGATTTGTACACTGGTCACTGTTGCGGGACTCTTATGCAGCAGAATGGTCTCTCCTATCCTTTCGCCGAATACCGCGCGGCTTTTTTCCTTTTTCATCCTGTGCGCTGTAGCCGTTTCACGATTGTTTGACAGTATGATCCGCTCCCTGCTGCGCAGGCATCCCGCTCTCTCAAAAGAAATGGCCTTTTCCCTGCGCGGTATCCGTTTTATTCTGCATATCTGTGCGGATCATACAGCTGCGGACATTGACCGCTCCCATACGCTTTCTCCAAAGGAGGCCGTTTTTCTTGCTGCCGCTCTTTCGCTCGACGGCGGCGCAGCCGGAATTGGCGCCGGCTTTTGCCCGCCGCCTCTTCTCCTCTTTTGTCTCTTTTCTTTCTTCTTTACGATCCTTTCGCTTTGCGCCGGCGCCTGCTTTGGAAAACGGGCTGCTAAGGCATTCCCTTTCGACTGCGGCATTGCGGCAGGCATCCTGCTTTTAATTATGGCTCTGACCCGGCTGTTTTAACAAAATACAACACATCTTTCCCTACATAGAGAAAAGGGACGGTGTCTGGCAACAGGCTTGTAAAGCCTGTTTTCCCAGAGCCGTCCCTCTATTTCGTACAGTCTGTGCTTTTTCGGTTCAAGGTGCAAAACGCTCTCTCACTTTTCTTGTTCACAATGTGCTCAACGATACCGATAAATCAGCATGCCGTATACCTCGCCGTTCCGATAAGCCACGGTAAATGACATTTTCCCCAGTTGATAATCAACAAGCTCCAACTCCTCTTCCGGTACGCCTGCTTCCCTTAAGCCCTGCATAAGTGTATAGCCGCAGCCAGGACTGCTATCCGCATCTTCCAATTCTTTTACTTCCAGTGCCCTTATATTTACCGGTGGAGTCCAATTTTCCGTCCGGCTGCGAACCATCCGGTCCGCCTCTTCAAAAGGCATGCCGAATGTGACGCCCCACACTTCCATATTTCCGGGCGCCCCGCCGATCATCATAAAATATTCAACAGCCGCGTCGTCATACGAAGCCGCACCTTCCTCCACCTGCACGTGCATCCGGCAATACGGCTGGCTGCCGCTTCCGGTTGAAAGTGTTTTTGTCTTCGGCATGTACAGAAGCGTTTCCCCGTCCCATCCATTCTTTAAATAAAGCTCAGGGAAAATGGCGGGAAAGTCCGACACCGTCCCGTCTACGTCTACCGTTTTTCCTCCCAACCAATATTTATAAGGACTGTCCGGAGAAGTCCCGCAGGAACCGAGGCAAAAGGCTGTTAATAGGATGACAAGGACGAGACCTTTTTTATTCCATCCGCATTTCATTTACCAACACCATCCTTACTGTCAGAACACTTTACCTCGTATATATTCACGTATCTGTGCTGTATTGTACTTAATTTCCTGCACTTCCCTTCCATTCAAAAATACATAACATCCAAATTCCATAACATTCTGATACCGTGTTACTGCAACTGGTGGTGCACCTTTACTATTGTAAAGGACATATGTTTCACCTTGTACTGCTGGAAAAACGGAAGTACTGTCGTTCCATTCCCCTTCACCACCAAAACCGGCTGCTATTGTAAAAGCCAATTTTAAGCTCACGCTATCTGCTACGCTTTTATTGTTCACTACCGAACTAACTGATAGCAGTTGAACATAATAGTCGGAATTTTCTATATAATACACATTTTTCCTCTTATTGTAACATAAAGAAGATTATTGCTGTAAGATCGATTCAATGTATCAACTGTCGCTTCAACTGACAAAGCTTTCCCATTCTCATATGCAGCCAATTGCATAACTGCAACTTCATATTCTCGCTTTCCGTCTTTATACTCTCGACACTCTAAAACTTGTTCAACACAGATAGAGGCATTATTCTTTTCCGTCTGCTTCCCAACCATTTCCGTGGCGCTTATCCCCGTGGTAGGAAAGAGGGCTGATTTTCTTTTCCAACAATACATTTCTATGAGTCTTGTTGTATCTGTAATTTCTTCACTTTGATAAAGCATACGATATGGTTCTTCTGCAGATGACACCATATGACTACTTGATATAAAAACACATACTATCAAAAAAATTAATAAAATATTTTGTTTTTTCATATATATTCTTCTTACGTAGTTTTTATGAAGTATATGTAAATCAAAAATATATTCTGCATTGGTATCACCTGATTTTATTATTTTAATCAATTTCTAAAAATATTATATTATTATTATAATATTTTGTCAATAATTTTTTTAAAAATCAACTTTTAATATGGTTTTTATATATTTATGGTGTCAAAATGCGCTGTCCACAAACTGCTTTTTTATGTTATAATATAATAAATCATTTTACGGTCTTCTTCCGGTCACATATGCGACCCTTTTATATAAGCCGGAAAAGCACCAAAATGATATGCACAGCGCAGGCCTTTTCTTTTCACGAGGATTGCGCGGAATGGAGAGCAATTATGACGACATCGGCAGATTTTACGACAATAAAACAACAGGCGCTGGCCGCGCAATTTTCTAAAATGAACGAAATGCAGCGTAAGGCCGTTTTTAAAACGCAAGGACCGCTTTTAATTCTTGCAGGGGCTGGCAGCGGCAAAACAACGGTGCTCATCAATCGTATCGCCTTTCTTCTGCGTTTCGGCAACGCCTTTTATGAGGAAACGGCAAACGCCACGCCAGAGGATAAAGCACTTCTCAAACGAGCCGCCAAAAAGGCGGACACCGATTGGCGGGAGGTCAGCCGGGCTGCTCATGCGGTTCCTGTCAACCCTTGGAACGTTCTGGCAATTACGTTTACCAATAAAGCGGCAAACGAATTAAAAGAACGGCTCAGTTCCATGCTTGGGGATGACGGGGCGCGTGTAAACGCCGGGACATTCCATTATATCTGCCTGCGTATCCTTCGGCGTGAAATCGATGCGCTTGGCTACAGCCCGCGCTTTACAATCTACGATACGGACGATAGCCTGCGTGTCGTAAAGGACTGCCTTGCACAGTTAAATTTAAGCGACAAAATGTTCCCGCCCAAAGCAGTCTTGACCCAAATCAGCCGGGCCAAAGATTCCATGCTCTCACCAGAGGCGTATCTTGCACAAAACGAAGCTGATTTTCGTTTAAAAGTAATCGGCGGGATTTATGCTTTATATCAAAAAAAGCTCAAAGAGGCAAACGCCTTGGATTTCGACGACATTATTTGTCTCACCGTACGCTTGTTTGAACAGGAACCCGACGTCCTTTCCCACTATCAAAACCTTTACCGCTATATCATGGTGGATGAATATCAGGATACCAATCATGCACAATACCGGCTGGTCAGCCTGTTGTCCGCCAAATATCAAAATCTCTGCGTGGTGGGGGATGATGACCAAAGCATTTACCGTTTCCGTGGCGCAACGATCGAAAACATTCTAAGCTTTGAAGAAGAGTTCCCTGGTGCAACGGTTATCCGCTTGGAGCAAAATTATCGTTCCACACAAAATATTCTGGATGCTGCAAACGGCCTGATCGGCCATAACTATGCACGCAAAGGCAAAAATCTTTGGACAGAAAACGGCACCGGCGATAAAGTGATATCCTATCGAGCAGTCGATGAGTTGGGAGAGGCTATGTTCGTTGTCCGACAGATTGAGGAAAGCGCGGCACGAGGACAGAAATTTTCCGATAATGCGGTGCTTTACCGTACCAACGCTCAATCCAACACTATCGAGCGCCAGCTTGTCCGCACAGGTATCCCCTATCGGATTGTCGGAGGCACAAAGTTTTTTGACCGTAAGGAAATCCGTGATATCCTTGCTTACTTCCACGTCATCGAAAATCCTTCGGACGCTGTACGGCTACGGCGTATTATAAACGAACCGAAGCGCGGTATCGGCGATGCAACTGTGCGGCTTGTAGAGGAAATCGCCGAACAGCAGGGGCTTGCAATGTTTGATGTAATGAAGCAGGCGTCCGATTATGCCGCGCTTTCAAAAAAAAGCACGGTCCTCAGGGAATTTGCCGAAATGATTGAAACACTCCGGCATATAAGCGATACCTCCTCCCTTGAAATTCTGTTGGACGAGACCATGCGGCAGACAGGTTATGCGGAAATGCTTGAAACACAAGGTGTTGAGGGACGTGTGCGTCTGGAGAATATCGCCGAACTTAAGACCAACCTGATCAAATATGAAAACGACAGTGAAGACGGTGGGCTTCAAGGATTTCTGGAAGAAGTGTCGCTGTTTACAGACCTCGATAACTTAAATGACAGTGAGGATAGCGTAATCCTTATGACCATGCACTCGGCCAAAGGCCTCGAGTTTAAAAACGTCTATGTAATCGGGCTGGAAGAAAACCTTTTTCCAAGCTATCAGTCTGCTTCTTCAGACAGCGAAATAGAAGAAGAGCGGCGGCTTGCGTATGTCGCATTGACACGCGCAAAAGAGCGGCTTTATCTAACCTGTGCGGCACAGCGCATGCTTTTTGGCCGTACAAGCCGCAATCAGCCTTCACGTTTTCTGCGCGAAATCCCCGAAGAGCTGCTCGATAGAAAAGACGATGCAGCACGCACTTTTACGCCGCCTGCACGTCCAGAACGCCCAAAACACGTTTATACACCCGAAATCGGACGAAATGTTGGCACTGCGGTGCCTGCGCAGAAAACAGGCGTAACCTATGGCGTAGGGGATCTTGTTACGCATAAAGTATTCGGACGCGGGCGCGTCATTTCAATGACCCCTATGGGAAGCGATACACTTGTCGAAGTTCGATTTGATACAAAGGGCACGAAAAAGATCATGGCAAACTTTGCAAAACTGGTGCGGATTGGGGAATAAGCGTTTCTCCGTCCGTATTATCCTTGACTTTTGCCTGTTAAACCGCTATACTGTATTGCGTTTGGTGGATTTCCCACTGAAGGTATAAGAAAAGATGCGCCAGCCGGCGCTGAAATGGGAGAGAGGCTGTTTATGTTAACTGCAATCACCGGCATCAACTGGGGCGACGAAGGCAAGGGGCGCATGGTCGACCTGCTTTCGGAAGATTATGACATCGTGGTGCGCTATCAAGGCGGAAATAATGCCGGGCACACCGTAATAAACCATCTCGGCAAATTTATTTTGAACCTGCTGCCATCCGGCATT
>ERZ1643247.1963-NODE-1963-length-17257-cov-7.495698_pt1 | contig 17257 bp, 13 predicted proteins | sample MGYA00579264_ERZ1643247 | MGnify/ENA primary metagenome ERZ1643247 (study PRJEB29033, sample SAMEA4952262) | chicken gut metagenome | biome: Broiler Chicken; feature: Gastrointestinal Tract; material: Caecum | place: Ireland | collected 2018 | study: Broiler... | reverse complement strand
CTCTCTTTTTCAAAGGGCGCCCTTTACCAAAATTCCCTATCGGAATTGCGGTAACTGCGCCCGCTTTTGTTTTTTTGCCGCATGCGCTGCGTCCGCAGGAGCGGCGCGGAGAGGAGAGGGCGGCGCGCGGGGCGTTATAAGGAGAGAAGGATGCTTTTGGAAGATGCGGTCGCGCTGCGGATCGAACAGCTCTGCATCGAGCGCGGGATGAGCAAATACGATCTGTTTTTAAAAAGCGGCGTGCCGCAGTCTACGCTCACGTCCATAAAAAAGAAGCGCAGCCGCTCCGTCAGGATCAAAACGCTGTATGCGGTCTGCGAGGGCTTTTCCATCAGCCTGAAAGAATTTTTCGATTCGCCGCTGTTTGATAGGGCGGAACTGCACGACTGAGCGGGCAAAGGCTGCGGGCGCAGGCTGCGCCCGCTTTTTGTTTTTTTGCCGCATGCGCTGCGTCCGCAGGAGCGGCGCGGAGAGGAGAGGGCGGCGCTCCCGCATGCGGGAGCGCCGCCCGATCTCTTTTTTTGCGGAAGGGGCGTAAGTAAGGCATATTCCGCGGCAATGCCTTCATATACTGAACTACGGGTTGCGGGGGCGAGCGGCTTCCGTATGCCGAAACAGGGTGTATGGAGGCATGTGTTATGTGGAATGAGATCTGCGAAGGGTTGTGCGCGCGCAGGCAGGGTGACTGCCGCGTGGCGGTTTCGGGCGCGGAAGAGAGCGCGCAGGCGTATGTGGCGGGCGCCGCGCGGGCTGTCGGCGCACCGTTTGCGGAGGGGAAGGCGGAATTTGCCTGCGGCGGGGGAAAAGTAGTTTTGACCGCGGGCGGCTCCGCCGGGGCGGACGCCGTGCTGTTTGCACTGCCCGCGGGCTCCGATGCCGGCGCGGTGCGCGCCGCCGCGGCTTCCGCAGGCGGAAAGCCGTTCGCCGCCTTTGTGCTCGGCGGGGAGGAGGAAGCCTGCGCCGCTCTTGCGGCGGCGTGCGGATGCCCCGTCGCGGCGTGCCGCGCGGAGGGGGAGGAGGACTGTTGCGCCCCTTTGCGCGACTTGCTGTTCGCCTTCCCCGCGGCGGGATTGGAGATCGACCTGCCCGACTGGATGTGCGTGCTCCCCGCCGAAAGCAAGACGATCGCGGGCATCCTCGCCAACGTGCGCGAAGTCGCGCCGAAGATCGCCTGCGTGCGCGACTTTTCTCTGCTCGAAGGGGCGTTCGGCGAGGACGTATACTGCGCCTCGTGCGAGGCGGACCCCGCCACGGGCAGGGCGCATTGCAGGCTGGAAGCGCGCGAAGGGCTGTTCCACCGCGTGCTGAGCGAGGAGTGCGGCGCGGACGTTTCGGACGATCTGCACCTGATGGCGTATGTCAGCGGGCTGCGCGACGCGAAAACGTTCTACGAGCGCTTTAAAAACGCCGTTGCGGCGGCGGATGCGGTCGGGTACGGCATTGCCGCGCCTGCCGAAAACGATGTGGAGCTCGCCGCGCCCGAACTTTTTCGCCGCGGCACGCGCTGCGGCGTGCGCCTGAAAGCGGACGCGCCCGCGTACCACGTCATCAAAGTGGAAGTGCACAGCGAAGTCACGCCCGTCTCCGGCGAGGGGGAACGGGGCGAACAGCTTGCAAAGGGCGTGCTCGAAAGTTACGAGCGCGACCCCGAAACGCTGTGGAACACGGATATGTTCGGTAAGACCTTCCGCGAAATGGTGCAGGAGGGGCTGCGCGAAAAGCAGGGCGTGCCCGAGGAAGTGCGCACGAAACTGCGCCGCGCCCTCACCCGTATCGTCAACGAGGGGAAAGGGGGAGTGGTGTGTATATTACTATAATTTTCACGAAATTTTTTTCGAGCTGATAATAAATTTTTCCGTGAGTCAAGGGGGACCGCCGCGCCGATTTTGTTCGGCGCGGCGCTTTTGCTTGCCAATTTCTGCCCGTTCGCGTATAATAAAGGGGAATAAAACGGTACGGGAACGGCAGTGAGGCAGTATTTCAAATATCTGAGAGAGTATAAATTGCATTGCATTCTGGGCCCCATCGCCAAGTGGATCGAGGCGGTGCTCGAATTGCTCGTCCCCCTCGTCATGGCGAACATCATCGACGTGGGCGTGGCAAACGGCGACGTGCCCTATGTGCTGTGGGGCGGCGCGCTCATGCTCGCCATGGGCATCGTCGGCTTTTTTTGCGCCATCTTCTGCCAGCGTTCGGCGTCCATCACCTCGCAGGGGTTCGGCACGAACGTGCGCGACGCGCTGTTCCGCCACATCAACACCCTCTCGGGCAGGGAGCTGGATAAGATCGGCGCGGCGTCCCTTCTGACGCGCACGGTGAACGACGTCAACCAGATGCAGAGCGCGGTCGCCATGATCATCCGCCTCGTCGTGCGCGCGCCCTTCATCGCGCTCGGCTCCGTGGTGCTGTGCATGGTCATCGACTGGCAGATCGGGCTGGTCGTGTTCGCCGTTGCGGCGCTCGTGGGGACGGTGCTTTGGATCATCATGAAAAAGAGCGTGCCGTACTACACCGCGAACCAGAAAAAGCTCGACCGCCTTACGCAGATCACCAACGAAAATTTAGAGGGTGCGCGCGTCGTGCGCGCCTTCCGCAGCCGCGACCGCGAGCGCGCCCGCTTTGACGCCGCCGCCGAGGATATGCTGCAAAATTCCCTGCATATCGGGCACATTTCGGCGTGGCTCAATCCGCTCACCTTCGCCATCGTCAATTTCGGCGTGGCGCTCATCCTCCTGTGGAGCGGCTTCAAGGTGGATACGGGCGTGCTTTCGAGCGGCGAGATCGTCGCCCTCATCAACTACATGGTGCAGATCTTAAACGCCATGATCGTCATTTCCAACCTCGTTTCGCTGTTCACCAAGGCGCACGCCTCCATGAACCGCGTCAGCGAGGTGTTCGCCCTCACCCCCTCCGTGACCGACGGGGCGGGCGCGCAGCCCGATCTTTCGGCGCCTGCGGTCGAGTTCGAAAACGTCAGCTTTTCGTACGCGGGCACCGACCGTTACAGCCTGCGCGAGGTCAGCGCGCGCATTCCCCGCGGCGCCATGGTCGGCGTCATCGGCGGAACGGGCAGCGGCAAATCCACTTTTGCGGGGCTGATCCCGCGGCTGTATGACGCGACGGTGGGGCAGGTGCGCGTGTTCGGGCAGGACGTGAAGGCGTACACGCTCGGGCAGCTGCGGCACACGATGGGCGTCGTGCCGCAGAACGCGGAACTCTTTTCGGGGACGGTGCGTTCCAACCTCGAATGGGGCGCGCCGGGCGCTTCGGACGAGGAGCTGTACGCCGCGCTCGCCGTGGCGTGCGCGGATACCTTCGTGCGCGAAAAGGGCGGGCTGGATATCCCCGTCATCGAAGGCGGCAAAAACTTTTCGGGCGGGCAGCGGCAGCGGCTGACCATTGCCCGCGCGGTCGCGGCAAAGCCCGATATCCTGATCTTGGACGACAGCTGTTCGGCGCTCGATTTTGCGACGGACGCGGCGCTGCGCGCGAACATCGCGGCGCTTTCGGGGATGACCTGCATCCTCATTTCGCAGCGCGCCTCCTCCATCCGCAGCGCGGACGCGATCTTCGTGCTGGAGGACGGCAAAGTGGTCGGGCAGGGCACGCATGAAGCGCTGTACGGGGGCTGCCCCCTGTACCGCGAGATCTGCGATTCGCAGGCGAGGGCGGAAGAATGAGCAAAGCGGCGGTAAAAAAACGCGCCCAAAAGGGCGCAAAAAAAGGCGTTGCAAAGCGGCTTCTCGCCTGTGTGCGCCCGTATAAGGGGTATGCGGCGGGCGCGTTCGTGTGCAGCATCCTGTACGTCGCCTTCACCCTCATCGGCCCCGTGCTGTACGGGTTCGCCATCGACGATATGCTCGGCGAAGGGCAGGTGCTGTTCCGCTCCGTCTTTCTCATGACGGGCGGGTTCGCTCTCTCCGTCCTTCTGGCGGGCGCGGCGCAGAAGATTTTGAACAACTGCGTCAACGCGCTGTGCTACAAGCTCGTGCGCGACGTGCGCAGGCGCGCCTTCGCGCGGCTGACCGAGGTGCCCGTCTCCTATGTGGATTCGCACCAGCAGGGCGACGTGATGACGCGCATCGTCAACGACGTGGACACGGTGTCCGACGGGCTGCTCCAAGGGGTGGCGCAGCTGTTCACGGGCGTGATGACCATTCTCGCCACGCTCGTCGTGATGTTCGTCATCAACTATCTCATCGCGCTCGTGGTGGTCGTGCTCACGCCGCTCTCGCTGTTCGTGGCGGCGTTCATCACCAAGCGCACGTACAAGAGTTTTGCGGCGCAGGCGAAGGTGCAGGGCAGGCTCACCGCGCACGCCAAAGAGATGCTCGCGGGGCAGAAGACGGTGCTCCTGTTCGACCGTGAAGAGGAGTCCTGCCGCCGCTTTGAGGCGATCGACGCCGACCTGTACAAGATCGGCTGGCGCGCGCAGTTCTATTCGGCGCTGACCAACCCGAGCACGCGCGTGGTCAACGCGATCATCACCGCGTTCGTCGGCGTGCTCGGCGCGCTGTTCTGCATCTGGAGCGACGGCGGCGTGCTCACCCTCGGCTCGCTTTCGCTTGGCGGCTTCACCGTCGGCATGCTGTCGGTGTTCATCAGCTACGCCAACCAATACACGAAGCCCTTCAACGAGGTGTCGAACGTGGTCACGCAGATGCAGAACGCGTTTGCATCCGCCGCGCGCGTGTTTGAAGTTATCGACCAGCCCGCCGAAGAGCGCGCGGGCAGCAGGCACCTCGCGCGCGTGCGCGGCGAGGTGCGCATCGAGGACGCGTCCTTCTCCTATTCAAAGGAGAAGTCGCTCATCGAGCACCTGAACGTGCAGGTGAGGGCGGGCAGCAAGGTCGCCATCGTGGGACCGACGGGCTGCGGAAAAACGACGCTCATCAACCTACTGATGCGCTTTTACGACCTGGACGGCGGCAACATCTATATCGACGGCGTGAACGCGAAGGATATCCCGCTCGACGAATACCGAAAGCTGTTCGGCATGGTGCTGCAGGAGAGCTTTTTGTGCAACGAAACGGTCGCCTGGAACATCGCCTACGGCAACGAACACGCCACGCGCGAGGAAGTGGAGGCGGCGGCGAAGGCGGCGTACTGCGACTTTTTCATCCGCAACATGGAGCACGGGTACGACACGGTGCTCTCGGGCAATTCCAGCGTTTCGCAGGGCGAGCGGCAGCTTTTGTGCATCGCGCGCGTCATGCTCGCCGACCCGCCCATGCTCATTTTAGACGAGGCGACCAGCAACATCGATACGATGACCGAACTGCGCATTCAGAAGGCGTTCCGCAAGATCATGCAGGGCAGGACGTCCTTCATCGTCGCGCACAGGCTTTCGACCATTCTGGACGCCGACCTTATCCTCGTCATGAAGGACGGCGCCGTCATCGAACAGGGCACGCACGCGCAGCTTATGGAGCGGCGCGGGTTCTATTGCGACCTGTACAACGCGCAGTTCGCGCAGAGCGCGCACGCGCATGCGGACGTGCAGGAAGGGTAAAACAGGATACAAATAAAGCGCCCCGCGGAACAAGTCCGCGGGGCGCTTTGTTTTGCGCGCCGCCGTTGGCGGCGCGGGCGGTGTGCAGGCGTCGGCGCCGCACGGCGGTTTTCAGCGCTGCGGGCGCGCGTTCCGCGCGCCCGCTCTCCGCTTTGAAAGCGGAGCGGTCATTTCTGCGGGCGGAGCTTGCCGTTCTCGTCCGCGACCATGGTCGGGCGCTCGTCTTTGAGCGCCATCAGATAATCGTTGTACTGCTGTTCGGTGAGCGTACGCACCTTCGCCTTTTTCTTTTTTGCCATAGGGCACCTCCGCAGAGTTTTGTCGCCCTTAGTATGGCGCATCCGCCGCCGTTTTATAAGCGCGGCGCCTTTTTTGCATACGGTATCGGGACCGCACGGCATAGACCGCCGCGCGTGTACAGAACAGACTGCCGCGCCGCACGGCAAAGACCGCCGCGCGAGTGCGGCATAAAAAACCGCGCCCCGAACGGGGCGCGGAGTATAGGTTTTCCGTATTACGCGAGTACGCGCACGCGGATGACGTTCGCCTGCGCCGCGATCTCGGCGACGACCTTGTCCGAAGGCTTCGCGTCGAGGTCGAGGATCATGTACGCCATTTCCTTTTTGGATTTATCCAGAAGATTCGCGATGTTGATGCCCGCTTTGGAGACGACGGAGGTGATCGAGGAGATCACGCCCTCCACGTTCTTGTGCATCACGCACACGCGCGCAGCGGATGCGCGGGGCGCGGATACGTCGGGGAAGTTCACGCTGTGCGTGATGTTCCCGTTCTCGATGTAGTCGACAAGCTCCTTCGCCGCCATCTGCGCGCAGTTGTCCTCCGCCTCGGGCGTGGAAGCGCCCAGGTGCGGCACGCAGATGATGTTCGGCACGCCGATGAGCGCGTCCGAAGGGAAGTCGGTGATGTAGCGCTCCAGCTTGCCGCTTGCAACGGCAGCGAGCACCGCGTCCGTATCGACCAGCTCGCCGCGCGAATTGTTGATGAGCACTGCGCCGTCCTTCATCTTAGCAAAGGTGTCGGCATTGAACATCTTTTCGGTGTCGGGGGTGAGGGGAACGTGCACGGTGATGAAGTCCGCGCTCTTCACGAGCGTGTCAAGGTCCGCCGTATGCACGCGGTTGTCAAGGTGCAGCGCGCCCGCCACAGAGAGGTAGGGGTCGTACCCGATGACGTCCATGCCGAGGTCGACGGCGGTGTTGGCGACCATCACGCCGATCGCGCCCAGCCCGATCACGCCCAGCGTCTTGCCCGAGATCTCGTGCCCGACGAACTTGGACTTGCCCTTTTCGACGGCCTTGGAGACGCCTTCGGTCCCTTTGAGCGTCTTCACCCAGTCGATCGCGTCAACGATCTTCCTGCCGCCGAGGAACAGCTCGCACAGCACCAGCTCTTTGACGGCGTTCGCGTTCGCGCCCGGGGTGTTGAACACCACGACGCCCTTTTCGGTGCAGGCGGGGATGGGGATGTTGTTCGTGCCCGCGCCCGCGCGCGCCACGGCGAGCAGGTTGCTGCCGAGGGGATACTCGTGCATGTTGAAGCTGCGCAGCATGATGCCGTCGGGGTTTTCCGCTTCTTTGGTAAAGGTGTAGCCCGCGGGGAACTCTTTGTCCGCTACGGGGCTGATCTCGTTGAGTTTAAGGATCTGCGCCATTGTTCCGTTCTCCTTCGCGTTACGCGTTCTCTTTTTCGAACTTCTTCATGAAGTCGATGAGCTTTTTCACGCCGTCCACGGGCATCGCGTTGTAGATGGAGGCGCGCATGCCGCCGACGAGGCGGTGCCCCTTCAGGCTCACGAGCCCGTTCGCCTTCGCTTCGGAAACGAACTTCGCGTCCAGCTCCTTGTCGGGGGTGACGAAGGGCACGTTCATGATGGAACGGTACTTCTTTTCCACGCTGTTGGTGTAGAATTTCGAGTTGTCGATGAAGTCGTACAAAAGCCCCGCCTTGTATTCGTTGATCTTGTTGATCTCCTTCACGCCGCCCAGCTTTTTGAGGTGACGGAACACGAGGTTCGCCATGTAGATGGAGAAGCAGGGGGGCGTGTTGTACAGCGACCCGTTCTCTGCCTGAATCTTCCATTTGAGCATGGTCGGGCACTGCGGCAGCGGGTTTTCGATGAGGTCCTTGCGCGCGATGACGATGGTCACGCCCGCGGGGGCAACGTTCTTCTGCGCGCCCGCATAGATGACGCCGAACTTTTTCACGTCGATCTCGCGGGAGAGGATCTCCGAGCTCATGTCCGCGACCAGCGGCGCCTTCACGTCGGGGAATTCGACGTAGCGCGTGCCGAAGATGGTGTTGTTCGAGCAGATATGCACATAGTCCGCATCGTCGTTGAAGGGGATCGCCTTCACGTCGGGGATATAGGTATAGGTCTTATCCTCGGAGGACGCCACGCAGCGCGCTTCGCCGAAGATCTTGCCTTCCTGCCAAGCCTTTTTGGCGAAGTTGCCCGTCACCACATAGTCGGCTTTGCCCGTGTGCATCAGGTTCAGGGGCACCGCTGCGAACTGCTGGCTCGCGCCGCCCTGCACAAAGAGCACGCAGTACTCTTCGGGAATGTTCAGGAGCTCGCGCAGGTTCGCTTCCGCCTCTTCCACGATGGCGGAGAACGCCTTGTCGCGGTGGCTGATCTCGCATACGCTCATGCCCGTTCCCGCAAAGTCGAGGAACTCCTTCTGCGCTTCTTCCAGCACTTCGAGGGGAAGCATGGAAGGCCCTGCCGAAAAATTGTAAACTCTCATGACTGTACTCCTTGGGATCTCTCCCGTAAAAAACTCATCCTGTGTATTATATCACGAAAGCGCGTTTTTTGACAAGTCTTTGAGGCGCGTAGCGCAAAAGGTATGAAAATTTTTTGCGCCCGCCGCATGAAATTTTGCGGCAAAGGAAAAAATAACCGAATAAAACCGACCAAAGTATTTACAATTTTTCGTTTTTGTAGTAGAATGGTATACGGAATATTGTATCGCGGCACTGCTTTTTCGGCAGGCGCGGGGAGGCACCCATGTCTGATTCTTCTCAAAACAGAGGAACTTCCGTTTCTTTGGTCGAACGGCTCAGATCCACCGATAAATTTCTCGCGGAAATGCGTTCCGTGCTCGCCTCGATGGACGAGATCGACGGCCTGCGCCGCCAGCGCGGCGAAGCCGTGACGGACGAGTTCGGAGGATATAAACGTTCTTCGGTCACCAAACTGGTCGAGGGGCTGGAAAAACAGCGGGAATCCATCCTTGCGCAGATCGCACAGGAAGAGCAGCGCGGCAAACAGCTTGCCCGCCGCGCGCAGGAGGAGGCGGAGGCGCGCAAACGCGCCGAAGAACAGAACGCACGCCTCGTCGCCGTCGAAAAGACGGTGCGCGAAAGCGAAGAGCGCCGCCTCGCCGAGGCGCGCAAAGCGGAGGAGGAGCGCCGCAGCGAGAACCCGTTGGCGAGCTTCCGCCGCGGCGACCCTTCGCTTGCCATCGAAAGCATGTACGAAGGGCTTTCGATGGACATCGAAAAGCTGCGCGACGATATTTTGCAGGAGCTGCGCTATACCTATAAGCAGGATATGGCGATCTACGACGACCTGAGCTCGCTCATCGAGTCCGCCAAAAAAACGGACCGGGGCGCGCTGGAGGAGAGCCTGCGCCCTCTGCAGGAAAAGCTCGATACGCTCGCGCCCGTCGACTATGAAAAACTTGCCGACAGCGTTGCGGAAAAGGTGATCGCCGGCGGCATCGATTACGACGTGCTCGCGCATCACATCGCGGAGATCATGCGCGCAAACGAACCGGCGGAAGCGGCGCTGCCCGCCCCTGCGGCAGAACCTGCCGCGGACGGGCTTGCCGCCATGGAACGCAAGATCGACGATCTGCAGAACATCCTGCAGGGCGCCGTATCCGTCAAGCAGATGCCCGAATTCCAAAAGCTCGACCGGCTCATCGCGGAATTTTTGCAGACGCAGTCTTACGAGTTCATCCCCGATATCCTCGTCGCGGCGGACGCGGCGAAGAACACGGCGAACCGCTACATCGTAACGGGCAACGCCCTGCGCGGCGAAACCATGCTTTCGGACATCCGCACCCGCCTTTCGCGCGTGGTCGTGAGCGGGTCGTATGCCTGCGCCGCCGTGGCGGACGCGGTTTCCGCGCACAACCTCGCCGTGACCTATTCGCCCGAGTCGATGGAGGCGTTCCGCCAGGCGTGCGTCGAGTTCGAACAGAGTTCCGCCATCCCGCAGGACGAGATCGCGGAGCGGCTGCGCCGCGCCAAGTTCGCTCTTCTGGGCGACGGCGACGCGGAAGCCGCCGACAACGAGACGATGGCGGAGATGCTCGCCGCGCGCGAAAACGTGAACGGCATGCCCGATCAGGAGCAGATCAACGCATTCAACGCCCTCAAACACGACCTGATGGCGTTCAATCTTTCGTATTTTGTGGACCTTACGCCGCCGCTTCCCGCCGAAGCGCCGCAGGGCGGTGCGGGCGCTGTGGATACGCAGGCGATCCTGGACGCCATCGCAAGGATGGGCGTGCGCACGCAGCCGGCGGCAGAGCCTGCACCCGCCGCGGCGGCTCCCGTTCAGGAAGCGCCGCTTGCGCAGGCCGTTCCGCATCCCGCCGCGGCGGTGAAAAAGCCCCGTTCGCTCCGTCCCGCCGTTTCGGCAAAGGACAATCAGGTGGAAAAGACGGATCAGCCGCTGCGCACCGTAAAGCGCAAGATCGATCTTTCCCGGCAGAAGCAGGACGGCATCTCCCGTCAGGTGGTCGAAGACCTTGCCGTGCGCATCGCGAACAGCAGAGTAAAATAAGCGGGCACGGTTTTCCGCGTCAGAAACAAAGGAATAAAGGGGGCTGAAGGTACGTTCAGCCCTTTTGTATGATTTTGCAGCGTTTTCGGGCGCAGTGCGGGCGGGGCTGCCGCGCCGCGCATCCTTCCGCCCGTGCGCGAAAAGAAAGAGCCGTAATAAGCAAGTGCAGTGAAAGAGCAGTAAAAAAGGAGAGCAGTTTTGAAACAGACACAGCAACAGACACACACACAGGAAAAGGGCGCGAAGCGCGGGCGCATGCTGCCGCAGTACGCGGGCAAGGCGAGCGCGCAGCAGCCCGCCGCGAAAGAGGCGCCCAAGGCCGCGCGGCAGGATACGCGCGGGAAGGCGGAACAGAAGGGAAAGCACACGCAGGCCGCGCCCGTCCGCGAGGACCAGGCAAAGGGCAGGCAGAAAAAACAGAAGGGGCGGGTAAAGAACCCCGTCAAGATCATTTTCCTCGGCGGCATTGGCGAGATCGGCAAGAACATGACCGCTCTCGAGTGCGGGAACGACATCATGATCATCGACGCGGGGCTGACCTTCCCCGACGAGGAGCTGCCCGGCATCGACCTCGTGATCCCCGATATCAGCTACCTCGTCGCCAACAAAAACAAGGTGCGCGGGCTGGTCATCACCCACGGGCACGAGGATCACGTCGGCGGCATCGCCTATCTTTTGAAGGAGATCAATTGCCCCGTCTACGGCACAAAACTCACGCTCGCGCTGGCGGACAACAAACTGCGCGAACAGCGCATCAATAAGGCGCAGCTCGTCTGCGTGCAGCCCGGGGACAGGGTCAAGCTCGGCTGTTTCGGCGTCGAGTTCATCAACGTGAACCATTCCATCGCGGGCGCCTGCGCGCTCAGCATCGATACGCCGCAGGGCAGGATCTTCCACAGCGGCGACTTCAAGATCGACCTGACGCCCGTCGCGGGCAGGCCCATCGACCTGCCGCGCATCGCCGAGATCGGCAAGGAAGGGGTGGAGCTTCTGCTCTGCGAATCCACCAACGTGGAGCGGCAGGGCTACACCATGAGCGAAACGGTCGTCGGCACCACGCTCGACCATCTGTTCGCCGAAAACGCGAACAGGCGCATCATCGTCGCGACGTTTGCGTCGAACGTGCACCGCCTGCAGCAGATCATCGACATTGCCGCAAAATACAGGCGCAAGGTCGCGCTGTCGGGGCGGAGCATGCTCAACGTGGCGGACGCCGCCGCGAAGATCGGCGAGCTGACCGTGCCCGAGGGCGTGCTCATCGACGTGGAAAAGATCAAAAATTATTTTGACCGCGAGATCGTCATCATCTCCACGGGCAGCCAGGGCGAGCCGATGAGCGCGCTCACGCGTATGGCGGCGGGCGAGTTCAACAAAGTCACCATCGGGCCGAACGATACCATCATCATCTCCGCCAGCCCCATCCCGGGCAACGAAAAGATGGTCTATAAGGTCATCAACAACCTCTACCGCAAGGGCGCGAACGTCGTGTACGAAACGCTGGAAAAGATCCACGTTTCGGGGCACGCCTGCCAGGAGGAGCTGAAGATCCTGCACACGCTTTTGAAGCCGCGCTTCTTCATCCCCGTGCACGGCGAGTACAGGCATCTGAAGCGGCACGCGCAGCTGGCGACGGAGCTGGGCATGAGCGAGAACAACATCCTCATCGCGGACATCGGCAACTGCGTCGAGCTCGCGCGCGGGAATATGCAGTTCGGGGAGAGCGTTTCCTCCGGTTCCCGCCTCGTGGACGGCGGCAGCCTGGAGGACAGGGAGAACAGCGTGGTCATGAAGGACCGCAAGCACCTCTCCGAGGACGGCATCTTCGTCATCACCGCCTGCGTATCCGAGCGCAGCGGCGACCTGCTGGGCGACCCGTCCGTCGTCGTGCGCGGGTTCGTCATGCCCGAGAATGCAGACTACATCGCGGAAGTGCGGCGCATCGCCGTGAACTGCTGCGACCGTTCGCTCATCCAGCGCGATACCGACAACACCGAACTTGCCGCGGCGATCAAAAAGGCGGTCAAAAACTTCATCTATAAAAAGACCAAACAGAACCCCGTCATCATGGCGAACATCGTACGGCTGTGAACGGGGAGGATAAGGCGGCGGGCGGCGGGATGCCGCTCTCCGCGCTCTGTATGGCGAATGAGGCGGAGGAGCTTGCCGTGCTGCCGCAGCCGCTGCAACAGCTGCGGGCGCAGGCGCGCACCGTGCGCGACCCGACCGCGGCGGACGGCACGCTCGCCGTCCTTTTGCGCCTTGCGCGGGAACTTCCCGCGCGCCGCGTGCTGGAAATAGGCACGGGGGAGGGCTGTACGGCGCTGGCTCTGCTGCAGGCAGACCCGCAGCTTTCGCTCGTCACCGTTGAAGCGGACGCGGAACGTTATGCCGCCGCCTGCGCGCATTTTACACGGTTCGGCGTTTCAGGGCGGGTGAACGCGCTCTTCGGCGACGCCGCCGAGGTACTGAACGGGCTGCAAGGCCCGTTCGATCTCATTTTTCTGGACGGGCCGAAGGCGCAGTATGTGCATTGGCTGCCCCTCTTGAAAGGGCTGCTGCGTATCGGCGGCGTGCTCGCCGCGGACGACGTGCTCCTGTACGGCTGGGTGGACGGCAGCGTGCCCGTCCCGTACAAGCGCCGCTCCATCGCCGCGCGATTGCGCGAATATCTCGCCGCGGCGGAGGCGGACGAAGAGCTGGAAACGATTGTTCTGCGCATCGGCGAAGGTCTGGCGGTTTCGAGGAAACGGCAAGCGGAGCTGAAATGATCTGAGCGATGGCGTGCGGTGAAAAAGAGGAGCGGCGGAAAAGGAAAGAACGTATTCAGGAAACTGTGCCGTGAGGAGGGGCGCATGGTCGAACTTCTCGCCCCTGCGGGGGATTTTGAAAAACTGAAAACGGCGCTGTACTTCGGCGCGGACGCGGTATACCTCGGCGGCAAGGATTTTTCGCTGCGCGCCTTTGCCGATAATTTTACGGCGGAGGAGATGGCGCGCGCCGTCGCCTATGCGCACGCGCTCGGCAAAAAAGTGTACGTTACGGCGAACATCTTTGCGCGGAATGCAGACTTTGCGCCGCTCGGGGACATGTTCGCGTTTTTGCAGGAGATCGGCGCGGACGCCGCCCTCGTCACCGACGCGGGCGCGCTCGCGCTCGCCAAACAAAGGGCGCCCCGCCTGCCCCTTCACCTTTCCACGCAGGCGAACACGACCAACAAATACGCGGCAAAATTCTGGCAGGAACAGGGCGTCTCCCGCGTGGTGCTCGCGCGCGAACTGTCGCTCGCGGAGATCGCCGAGATCCACGCCTTCTGCCCCGGCCTCGAACTCGAAGCGTTCGTGCACGGCGCGATGTGCATCTCGTACAGCGGCAGGTGCCTGTTGAGCAACTACCTCGACGGGCGCGATTCGAACAGGGGCGCATGTGTGCAGGCGTGCAGGTGGCGCTACGAGGTGCGGCCGGAGGGCGGCAAGGCGCCGCTTCCCGCGGAAGAGGACGCGCGCGGCACATACGTATTCAACAGTAAGGACCTGAACATGCTCCCGTACCTGAACGAACTTGCGGCGGCGGGGGTATGCTCGTTCAAGATCGAGGGGCGCATGAAGAGCCGCTATTACCTGGCGACGGTCGTGGGCGCCTACCGCCGCGCGCTGGACGGCGCGCCCGTGCAGGCGATGGCGGAGGAGCTGGAAACGTGCGCGCACCGCGCCTTTACGCACGCCTATGCGTTCGGGGAAAACGCGCACACGGTCAGTTATGAAAATTCGCAGACGCAGGGCACATGCGCCTACGTTGCGGACGTGCTGGAGGGCGGGGATGCGCCGCTCGTGCAGATGCGCGGCAGGTTCCGCGTCGGCGACGTGCTGGAAGTGCTGTCGCCGTCCGCGTCCTTCGGCAGGGCGTTCACGGTGGAGCGGATGACCGCCGAGGACGGTACGCCCGTGGAGGACGCAAAGCTCGTGATGCAGAAGCTGCGCCTTTCCTGCCCGTACCCGCTCGCGGCGGGGGACATCCTGCGCAAAAGGGGATAGGAAGAAGGCGCAAGGGGGAGTTTGTTTGGTCGTACTGCATTCCGATCTGAATAATTTTTACGCGACGGTGGAGAAAAAGCTCTTCCCCGAGCTTGCGGGCAAGCCCGTCGCCGTCTGCGGCGACAAGGAGGCGCGCCACGGCATCGTGCTCGCCAAAAGCGAGGAGGCGAAGGCGTTCGGCGTAAAGACGGGCGACGTCATCTGGGAGGCGCAGCGCAAGTGCCCGGGGCTCATCATCCGCCCCGTCCGCTTCTCCGAATACGTAAAGCAGTCCCGCGCGGTGCGCGACATCTACGCGCGCTACACCGACCTCATCGAACCCTTCGGCATCGACGAGTGCTGGCTGGACGTGACCCACAGCACTATCTTCGGCAGCGGCGAAGAGATCGCCGAACGCATCCGCAGGGAGGTCAGGGAAGAGCTTTCGCTCACCGTCTCCGTCGGCGTGTCCTTCAACAAAGTGTTCGCAAAACTTGCGTCCGATCTGAAAAAGCCGGACGCGGTGACCGTCGTTTCGCGCGAAAATTATAAGCGGAAGCTGTACCCGCTGCCCGCGGCGAACCTCCTGTACGTCGGCAGGGCGACGGCGGAGCGCCTGCGCAGGCTGGGCATTGCGACCATCGGCGACCTCGCCGCGGCGGACCCGAAGATGCTTGCGGGGCTGCTCGGCAAGTGGGGCGAGATGCTCTCGCGCTATGCGCGCGGGGAGGATACGTCCCCCGTCCGCAACATGAACGACAAGCCGCCGCTCAAATCCGTCGGCAATTCGCTCACCTATTTTGAGGACATCTACCGCGCGGAGGACATCAAGCGGCTGATCTATGTGCTGGCGGAAAGCGTCGCCGCGCGCGTGAAGGACGCGCACCTCGGCAAGGCGGACACCGTGCACCTTTGGGTGCGGGATAAGGAATTGCAGAGTTACTCATGGCAGCGGAAAGTGCGCCCGACCGCGCTCGTGAGCGAGATTGCCGAAGCCGCCTTTTCCCTCTTTCTGGAGCGGTACAAGGCGCGCCGCGCCGTGCGCGGGCTGGGCGTGACCGTTTCCGGGTTCGACCTCGGCGTCGAACAGCTCACCTTCGATTCGCTCAGCGGCGACTATGATAAAAAGGCGCGCGCGGAGGAAGCGGTGGGGAAGATCCGCGAAAAATACGGCTATTCCAAGATCCAGCGCGGCATCATGTTCGAGGACAGGGCGGCGCTGAAAATGGACGTGCGCGGGGAGCGGCTCGTGCGCCCGGGCGGGGTGCAGGGCGACGTGGCTTCCCCCTTCGAAGAAGAAATACAGCAGATACCGCCGCCCGACGGCGAGGAGCAGTAAATGGCAGAAAAAGAGAGACAAAAGACAAAAAAATACAACCTGGATTCCTTTGCGGAGGCGTACGGGCTGGAGCGCGGCAAGCACTGCTGCTACGGGGTGTGGAACGGCTACCGCGTGCACGTCAAACGCGTGCCCTTCGGCAACCCCGCCTGCCTCGTCACCGTCGTAACAAAGGCGAACGGGAAGGAAGAACAGCTCAAAAAGTGGCTCATCCGCAAAAAAAAGGAACTTTGCATCACCGATTCGGGCGTGGTCGGCATCGGGCTGATGGTCTGCCCGAAGTCGTCCACGGATACCTGGCGCCGCGTCGCGCACATCCTGGATACGATCACGGCGCACCTTGCCAAAAACGGGTTTGCGGGCGCCGACCGCTGCCCGTACTGCGGGGAGGAGCTGGGGAAAAACTGCGTGGAGATGAGCGATTCGGATATCCCGTTCCGCGCGCACGAACCGTGCTTCGAACAGGCGTATCTGCAGATCCAAGCCAAGCGTGCGGAGGAGGCGGCGCGCAAGGACAAAAAGCCGCTCGCCACGCTCGGCGCGCTGCTGGGCGGCGTGCTTGCGGCGGCGATCTTTGCCGCGTGCTGGTTCTGGTTCTCTTTCGGCGCGCCGGGCGCGCTCATCGGGCCGTTCGTCGGCGCGTGGCTGTATAAAAAATTCGGCGGAAAGGAAACTGTATATAAAGTCCTCGCCTGCGGGGCGCTCACGCTCGTCTGTACGGGGGCGGGGTACCTTGTTTGCCTGTACGTTTCGGCGATGGCGGACCTCGGCGGGTACGCTTCGGCGTTTGCAAAGATCGCCGCCGACCTCGCCACGTCGGGCGGGGCGACGAACCTTATCCTGAACGTCGTTTTTTCCGCCGTGTTCGCGCTGGCGGCAGCGGGCTGGCTGCTGCGCGGGTACTTCAAAAACAAAAAGAGCGTGGGCAGCGTAAAGCGGCTGGATTGAACATGAACGGAGAGGCGCGGAATTTTTTGCAGGCATCGGGGCGAACCCCGTGTCACCCCGAGCCCCGCGAGGGATCGCTATGGGAATATTGACAATATTTGAACAGAGATCCTTCGACTGCGCGGCGGCTCCGCCGCCGCTCCGCTCAAGGTGACACATAGAACCCCTGTGTCATTTCGACCGAGCGCAGCGAGCGGAGAAATCTTTGGAATGTTGCCGCGAGAGTTCTATACAGTTTATGTGGCAACACTATCTGTATCCAACCCTCGCGCGGCGGGGCAAAGACCCGTTCGACTCGCCGCCGTTCCTTCTCGGCGGCTCGCTAGGGTGACACAAAAGGGCTGCTGCTTTCCTGTCATCCCGAGCCTGTCGAGGGATCTCTATTCGAATATCGTCTTTATTTTTATAGAGATCCTTCGACTCCGCTTCGCTCCGCTCAGGATGACAAAAGATTTTGCACCTTAACTCACGTCATTCCGCAGCGCCTTTGCGCGAGGAATGCGTGAACAGTTGCAATAATCAAGTTGCGCGCGCAAAAATCGCATTTTTGGCTAAGCACTTTTTCAATGATCAAATTGCGCGTCCGAAAACCGCGTTTTTCGGAAAGCGCACCCTCGTCGGAGCAGTCGGCT
>ERZ1643247.1961-NODE-1961-length-17270-cov-5.457043_pt1 | contig 17270 bp, 15 predicted proteins | sample MGYA00579264_ERZ1643247 | MGnify/ENA primary metagenome ERZ1643247 (study PRJEB29033, sample SAMEA4952262) | chicken gut metagenome | biome: Broiler Chicken; feature: Gastrointestinal Tract; material: Caecum | place: Ireland | collected 2018 | study: Broiler... | reverse complement strand
GTAACAATATTTGCTGATTTCGGGTCCTATTTTTTCATTTTTACTTTACAGTGCCGCCCCGTGCATACCGCAGGACCGGGAAGAGCACCGTCGGTCGCTGCGTCGCCGTCCGGCCCCTTGTGCACGGGCTTTGCCCAGCAGGACAACGGGCCTGGTTTTCTATCCCGGCTGTACCGGGGCAAGGGCGAAACTTTTATTCGCCTCAGGGCCTTTGGCCCTGGGGGCGGCCACTTAGTCCCGCAGCCCCTTGTTGCCAAAATAGCGCCGGTATTTCTCAAAGTAATGGAACTGGTTTTTCTTGTAGTGAATCCAGCGCTGCAACGACCGGTCCCCCTCATAGTAATAGGAGTGGCACACCTTGCCCGCCTTGATGAGGGCCCGTGCTTCCGCTTTCATCTTTTCGCTCTTTACATACTGGAAGATGATCTTTTCCGGGATGATGGTCCACAGCACCTTGTTTTTCGCCACGGTGCATCCCAGATCCTTGTGGTAGATCACGTCGTCCACCAGCCACTTGGCCAGGTTGTACCCGGCGGCGGTGACGTAGTAGCTGCTGCGGCCCTGGCGCAGGTTCATTTCGAACAGCTTGTAGGTGCCGTCCCGCTGGTCGTACTTCATGTCAAAGTTGGCAAAGCCCACGTAGCCGATCCCTTCCAGAAAGTCCTTCATCTGTTGGTTCAGCTTTTCGTCGTAGCCATTGATAATGGCCGCGTAGCTGCCGATGCCCTCGGGAGAGTGCTCTTCCAGCAAGGCGTTGCCCAAAGCGATCAGCTTCACCTTCCCGTCCCGGCCGCAGTAGCAGTTCATCACCCGCATGTTGCTGTCGTCCCCGGGAATGTACTCCTGCAAAATCAAATGGTCCTTGTAAGAGGAGCCGTAAATGGCGTCCAGAATGGCGTCGTATTCCTGCTTGTTCTCTGCCACAAACACCTTTTTCTTGTGGGGGAAATGGCAGTTCCAATAGGCCACGGAATTGGAGGGTTTGATAATCACAGGGAAGTCAAAAGGCAGCTCCACCGTTTTGTAGTTCTCATAGGAGCAGGTGGTGGTTTTGGGGAAGGCAAAGCCGTGTTCGGTGCACACCTGGTAGAAACTTTCCTTAATGGACAGGCGCATCAGCAGCTCCTCGCTGATGCACTCGAACACATAGGTGTCCCGCAGCTTGTCCTGGTTGCGCACCAGCAGCTTGATGTAGTTGTCCCCGCAGGGCACCAGCAGCAGTTTTTTGCCGCTGCCTGTATACCGTTTGGCGAAGTCCAGCAGCGTTTTGACAAAGACCTGGTCGTCCTCCAAGTTGGGCTCCACCACTTCCACATGGACAATTTTGCTGGCGGTACAGGGGCCCAAAATCCCCTTGCCGATGGCCACGGATGTTACGCCGTACTCCTGGTGGAAGGAGCGGGCCATGCCGTATACGTTGATGTCGCTGCCCAGCAGGACAGGCTGAAAATCGATTTCCTGGTTCATAGAAATCCCCTTGCTAAAATAAAGTAAAAACGAGAAACGCAAAGCGCGTAAAAGTTTTCGATCAAGCCTTTTTCAAAAGGCTTGCGGGTGGTAGGGCAGAGCCCTACGGCCTTACCCGGCGCAGCCGGGAAAGAAAAACCAGGGGCAAGGCCGTACGCGCCCGCCAGGGCGATAGGCCGCCGCCCCGGCCCTCCTGCACCTATGCAGCAAAAGGGCCTCTCCATTTTGTGCGCTGGGTGCCCTGGACCTGCATTGGCGCCGGCCGTCCGGGTCCTGGTTCACGGGCTTCGCCCGGCAGCACAACGGCCCTGGCTTTTTTATGCCGCTTCGCGTTTTCAGGCCGCGGTTTTCTTGAAAGAAAACCGCCTAAAGAACTTTTAAGCCGCTTCGCGGGTTTCTTCTCCGAAGAATTGCTTATACCATACAAGGAAGGTATACACAGTCCACACCCGGCGGCTGTTGTCTGCCTTGCCGTTTTTGTGGTCGTCCAGCAGCTTGACCAGCTGTTCCGTGTGGAAGAATTTCTGAGCGTTTTCCCCCAAAAACTCCTCCTTGACCACGTTGTAGTACTTGTCCTCCTTCAGCCACACCCGGGTGGGCACCGGGAAACCCAGCTTCTTTTTGCCCGCCCACTTCTCCGGCATCCGCCGCAGGGCCGCTTTGCGCATGGCGTACTTGGTGTTTTCCTGGTTGACCCGGTACTTCAGGGGAATCCGCCCCGCCAGGGCCATGATCTTCTTGTCCAGGAAAGGCACCCGCAGCTCCAAGGAGTTGGCCATGCTCATCTTGTCGGCTTTTAAAAGGATATCTCCCACCATCCACATGTTCAAGTCCACAAACTGCATCTTGGTGACCGGGTCCTTGTCCTGCACCATGTCGTAATAGGGCTTGCACAGGGCTTCGGGCGCCGGGGCGCCGGTGGGATGTTTCAACAGAGCATGCCGCTCCTTTTCTGTGAACATGTAGGCGTTGCCGATGAACCGCTCCTCCAGCCGCTTGCCCCGGCGCACCAGGAAGTTTAAGCCCCGGTGGGCAGGCAGCGCCCCGGCGATTTTTCCGATGAGCTGGCGGATGGGGAAGGGAATCTTGTCGTACCACTGCATCTCCAGGGGTTCCTTATAGATGTTGTACCCGCCGAAGATCTCGTCCGCCCCCTCGCCGGAGAGCACCACTTTCAGGTGCTGGCTGGCCAGGTTGCACACAAAGTACAGGGCCACCGCCGCCGGGTCCGCCAAGGGCTCGTCCATGTGGTATTGAATCTTTCCAAAGTTGCCCCAGAATTCCTCAGGGGTGATCACATGGCTGATGTTCTTCACCGGGATCTGCTCCGAGAGCTCCTGGGCATAGCTGATCTCGTTGTATTTGGAGCCGTTGTCAAAACCCACGGTGAAGGTTTTGTCCACGTGGGCCGAGCAGGCCACATAGCTGGAGTCCACGCCGGAGGACAGGAAGGAGCCCACTTCCACGTCGGAAATCTTGTGGGCCTCCACGCTGTCGTCGAAGGTCTTCTCAATCTCGTCCACCCAGTAGTCCAGGGATTTGTCCTCCTCCGCTTGGAAGGTGGGAATCCAGTACCGGGTGAGTTCCATCTTCCCGTCTTTATACAGGAAGTAGTGTCCCTGGGGCATTTTGTACACGTTTTGGAAGAAGGTCTCCGGCCCGGGGGAGTACTGGAAGGACAGGTAGTTCTCCAGGGCCTTTTCGTTGAGCTCTTTCACAAAGTGGGGGTGGTGGAGAAAGCTCTTAATCTCCGAGCCGAACAGCAGGGTGCCGTTCATCTGGGCGTAGTACAGAGGCTTGATGCCAAAGAAGTCCCGGGCTCCGAAGAGCTCTTTCTTCTCCTTATCCCAAATGACGAAGGCAAACATGCCCCGCAGCTTGTTTAAAAGCTCTGGGCCGTATTCTTCATAGCCGTGGAGCAGCACTTCCGAGTCTGTGGCGGTCTTAAACACATGCCCTGCCGCCAGTAGATCTTTTTTGATGTCCTGATAGTTGTAAATCTCCCCGTTGAAGGTGAGCACCTTGGAGCCGTCCTCGTTGAGGATGGGCTGCCGCCCTCCCTCCAGGTCGATGATGGAAAGCCGCCGGAACCCCAGGGCGATGGTGCCGTCCATATAATAGTCGGCGTCGTCCGGCCCCCGGTGACGGATGGCGTCCGTCATGGCGTGGAGAACCCCTTCATCCATCAGGGTGTCGCCGCCGTCGATATATCCCACAAAACCACACATGGTTCTAACCTGCCTTTCTCGTCCGCCCAGACTGCCTCTCCCAGCGAAAGGCGGCCCAGGGGGCATGTGTCCCAAAAATTGCTACTTCCTTATTCTATCACAAATACCTGGGAAAAGCCAAAGTTTCTTTCCGGTTTCGCCCATTTCTCTGTCCCCGCCATCCCCCACCGTCTTACGGCCAGCCTTTTGTGGATTTTGCACGGAAATGTAGGAGACAACCTGGGAAAAACAGCGGACAGCAGAAAGGGAGCCGCCGCAGTACGGCAGCTCCCTGGAAGAAGCTTTAGGAGGGGGCGTCTTTTTTCACCGCCTGCTCCGTGGAGCGGATAACCTCAAAGAGGGAGGCGGCATAGGGGGGATAGTCTTGGGAGAGGCGCTCCGGCGTCAGCTGGGGGAGGGCCTGCAGAGGCACGCCGGGGGCGTCTTCCAAATCCATTCCCTCCAGCAGGTAGCGGGCTTTGGCCTCGGAAAGGGCCATGTGGGCGGAGGTCTGGGCCTCGTAAAGGCGGCGGTCCAGGCTGAAAGCCTCCTGGGGATTTTTTCCCCGGGCGGTGTACAGCAGGCGGAACACCTTGTACACGGCGCAGAAGAGATAGGCCGAGGCGTGCTGGGTCAGGCCCTCGCTCTTGATTTTTTCCAGGATTCCGAATACAATATGAATGGAATGTTCCAGCATGCGGCTGTGCACCTCTTCTACAGAGGCGGCCTTTCCCCTGGGGCGGCTCTCCTCCGCCAGGGTGGGGAGGGCGCCGTTTCGATGGGGTGTGCGTCCCAGCAGATAGTCGCAGGAGACCCCGTAATAGGTGGCGGCCCGGCTGAGAAAGTCCAGGCCGCACTCCCGAATGCCCTTTTCATAGTGGGAGAGCAAAGCTTGGGAAATGCCCAAGTCCAGGGCGGCCTTTTTTTGGCTCAGCCCCCGTTCTTTCCGCAAAAGAGTTAAGATTCTGGGAAAATCGCTGTTCGTCATGGGAAACACCTCCATTCTGCCAAGGCTGGCCGCCGGGTCGTGGTCTTCGCAGGGAGAGACGGCCGGCAGGTTTGGCTGTACAGTGGGGTGGGCCTCATCAAAAGGCCCAAAACTTTTCTAAAAAAACAGCTTGGAACTAGTTTAATTATACGATGAGTCCCTGCGGAATAAATGCCGAAAGGGAAAAAAGAGAGAGAAAATCGTAAAAATTCGCCTTTTTCGCAGGGAAAAGGCCTGGGAGGAACTATCATGCGCTCTTATGTGATTCATCTGCTTCGCAATATGCCCTGCGAGGGGAATTTGGAGGGCCGGTACATCGGCCGCACGGAATCTCCCTTGGCGGCCTCGTCCCTGCGGGATTTGGTATCCCTCAAGCAGAAGTACCGCTATCCAGAGGCTGCGGCGTTTTACGCCAGCCCTTCCACCCGGTGTGTGGACACGCTGAAGATCCTCTATCCCCAGGCGGATCCTGAGGTGATTTTGGAGATGGCGGAGTGCGACTTCGGCGATTGGGAGGGAAAGGCCGCCCAAGAGCTGCAGCAGGACCCCCGTTTTCTCAGCTGGATGGAGCAGGGCGGCAATGCGGCCCCGCCCAATGGGGAAAGCGGCCTGGTGTTTTTGCAGCGGGTGTGCAAGGGGTTTGAAACCCTGGTGCAGAACCTGATGATCCAGGGGACCACCCAGGCGGTGCTCTGCACCCACGCGGGGGTGATCACCGGGCTGCTCTCGGCGTATGGCCTGCCTCGGGCACAGCCTTACGAGTGGATGTGCGAGCCCGGCTGCGGTTACTCGGTGCGGATTACCCCCAGCTTGTGGATGCGCTCCATGGTCATGGAGGTGTACCAGACTTTGCCCCTGGGAGAGGATGGGGAACGGCCGGACCACGTGGTGGTGGACCTGGCTCGGGAAGCGGCCCAGCGGGCCTGGGGAGAAGGGCGCCAGGAGACCGGTTCCCAGGAAACCCGGGCTTGACAAAAGGCGGGATTTCGTCCTATAATGCCAACAAAGGGAAAGACGAGGAAGGGAACAAGACGGCACGGCCTTCTCCAGAGAGCCTGCGGCAGGTGAGAGCGGGCGTGGCTTTGCCGGGATAGCTCATCCCAGAGTCTCCCGCCTGAGGGCAACGGTAGGGCGGGACGTGTGGCGGCGTTATCCGCCGGGCTTTCGGAAAAGCCAAGGGCAGGAAAGTTCCTGCCGAACCCGGGTGGTACCGCGGAGAGAGTTCGCCCCGGGCGCGATGACCCATCGCGCCCGGGGCTTTTTGCATGCCGGCGGCCCGGGAGGGAAAATTGTGTGGAAAGGTTGGGATCCTATGAACCAAGGGTATCGAAAATACAAGCCCTTCCAGCCCATTCCGTTGGAGGGGAGGACCTGGCCGGGTAAGGTGCTGGACCGGGCCCCAATCTGGTGCAGCGTGGACTTGCGGGACGGCAACCAGGCCCTGGTCAACCCCATGAATCTGGAGCAGAAGGTGGCCTTTTTCCGCCTGCTCACCGCCATCGGCTTCAAAGAGATCGAGGTGGGGTTTCCTGCCTCCTCGGAGACGGAGTATGCGATTCTCCGCACGCTCATTGAGGAGGACCTGATCCCGGAGGATGTGACCATCCAGGTGTTGGTCCAGGCTCGAGAGCATTTGATCCGCCGCACTTTTGCGGCCATTCGCGGGGCCAAGAACGTGATTGTCCACTTCTACAACTCCACCTCCGCCTTGCAGCGGAAGGTGGTGTTCCACACGGATATGCAAGGGGTGATTGACATTGCCGTAGAGGGCGCCCGCCTGATTCGCTCCTTGACGGAGGAATTGCTCCGGGAACAGCCGGAGGTCCAGATCCGGTACGAGTACTCCCCGGAGAGCTTCTCCGGCACCGAGGTGGAAAATTCCGTTTTGATCTGCGACCGTGTGCTGGAGGAGCTGGGGGCCACCCCGGAGCGAAAGGCCATTATCAACCTGCCCAACACCGTGGAGATGTGCACCCCCAACACCTACGCCGACCAGGTGGAGTATGTCTGCCGCCATCTGCGCCACCGGGACAGCGCCGTCATCAGCGTGCACCCTCACAACGACCGGGGCACGGCTGTGGCGGCCACAGAGCTGGCCCTGCTGGCGGGCGCCCAACGGGTGGAAGGCACCCTTTTTGGCAACGGGGAGCGCACCGGCAATGTGGACGTGATGACCTTGGCCATGAACCTGTACTCCCAGGGGGTGGACCCTGGACTGGATTTCTCCCACATGAACCATGTGAAAGAGGTCTACCAGGACTGCACCCACATGCAGGTGGATCCCCGGCATCCCTACGCGGGAGAACTGGTGTTCACCGCCTTTTCCGGCTCTCACCAGGACGCCATCAACAAGGGGATCACCTATCTGGCCCAACACAATTCCCCCTTCTGGGAGGTGCCTTATCTGCCCATTGACCCGGCGGACCTGGGTCGCCAGTACGAGCCCATCATCCGCATCAACAGCCAGTCGGGCAAGGGGGGCGCGGCCTTTGTCATGCGCCAGGCCTTTGGCTACCAGCTGCCCCGGGCCATGCACCCGGAGTTCGGCGCCTTGGTCAAAGAGGCCTGCGAGCTGGCCCGCCGGGAATTGACGCCGGAAGAGGTGTTTGCCATCTTCCGCCGGGAGTATTTGGATGTGCACCACCCCTACCGCCTGCTGACCTACCGCATTTTCGAGGAGAGCGGGACGGGAGGACAGGTGCAGGTGGACTTCGAAGGGATCATCCGCACCCACCACGTGAACAAGGAGGTTTCCGGCCGGGGCAACGGTCCCATCGACGCCTTCTTCAACGCCCTGGGGGCCATGGGTCTGCGTGGGTATGAGTTTGTCTCCTACAGCGAGCACGCCGTGTCCACCGGCGCGGATTCCCAAGCCGTGTCCTACATCCAGCTGCGCCACCAGGGGGAGATGGTATTTGGCGTGGGCATGGATCACAACATCAGCATTGCCTCCATCAAGGGCATTTTGTGCGCCATCAACCGCAGCGTGTCGAAGGCGTAAATGGCAAAAAGTAGGGGCTGCCGCGCAAAGCGGCAGCCCCTACTTGATCGCTGGCCTTTTTCCAAGGGGGGTTACGGACATCCGGCGGAGATCCACCAAATGGCGGTCCCCCCAAGAGTCATCCCCATCAGCACCGGCTGGTGGAGGAGGTAGATCACCAGGCTGTGCCGGCCTAGAAAGCTTAGGGGCCGCACACCGGTCTGCAGCAGCTCCTTGGCCCGGGAGCTTTTGGATAGCCCGCTCCACAGGAAGTACCCGGCGCAGAACAGGAAAAACCAGGGCAGCAGAGGAAAGTAGTCCGTGCTCCAAAAGCTGGGGGAGTGAAACCCCACCACCGCAAAAAGGTCTGTGGTATAGAGCCACTCCGGCAGGGGGCACAGCACCAAACCCTCAAAGCCCAGGCTGCCCCGGGAGACGTTTCTCGTCAGAGCGAAGAGCAGCAGGGCCCCTGCAAGCCCCGCCCAGGCGGGAATCTTGCGAAACACTTTCTCCAGGGGGATCAGCAGCAGAGCCGAAAGGCCCAGCAGATTCAACACCCCGTAGAGGATGCGATGGCTGGGCATCACCCACCCGGTCACCAGGGTGATGGCCGCCCCGCAGCCCACCAAAAGCAAGCCCCGCTTCACGTGGTGGCGGGAGAGCTGCCAGCACATGCCCGAGAGCAAAATAAAGGTCCAGCAGATGCTCTGCTGCCAGATATACCCTGGCAGCCCCGTGTACCAAGGGGCCCCAAGGCCGATGATGTCCACCAGGTCGTACATGCCGTGGTAGGCCACCATGCTCAGAATACACAGCCCCCGCACGGTGTCCAGCAGGTCGTAATGGGGGCGCTTGGCTTCTGTTTGCATCAATATCCCAGCACCCCTTTTAAAGATTCGTCGTCGGCAATCCACTGGGCCACAGGGATCACCCGGTAGCGGTCCTTGTCGTCCCGGACAATGACCTGCTCGATGCCGGCGTTGATGACCATCCGCTTGCACATAGAGCAGCACATGGCGTTTTGCACATACTCCCCGGTGGGGACCTCTTTGCCCACCAGGTACAAGGTGGCGCCGATCATGTCCCGGCGGGAGGCGCAGATGATGGCGTTGGCCTCCGCGTGGACCGAGCGGCACAGCTCGTACCGCTCCCCCCGGGGAATGCCCAGCTGGGTCCGCAAACAGTACCCCAGGTCCGAGCAGTTTTGCCGCCCGCGGGGCGCCCCCACATAGCCGGTGGAAATCACTTCGTCGTTTTTCACAATCACAGCTCCATAGAGCTTGCGCAGGCAGGTGCCCCGCTGGCTCACTGCCTCCGCCAGGTCCAAATAATAGTTGGTTTTGTCACGGCGCTCCATGTTCCATTCCCCCTTTTTTCTGTTATTATACCCTGTCGCCGGCGGTTTGGCAACTTGGGAAAAGCCGCTGGATCCCCTGGCTTTACAATTCCAGGGGGACATGGTACAATCGTTTCACCAAGGGAGGGGAGAACATGGAGGGCACTGTGTGGGGAGCCGCGCTGGCTCTTGCCTATTTGGGCACATTTCAAGGGGTGGGCCTCTGCCTCTCCCGGGCGGCCCTGCCTGGGGAGAGCCCGGGGATGCGGCTGCTGCTGGGCAGCGTGTGGGGCAGCGTCGCCCTGCAGTGGTTTCCCGTGCTGTTGGCCTTCTTTTTGGGGTTTACCCCGGCGGCACACCTGGGGGCCTTGATGCTGGCTTTGCTGGTGGGCGGGGCAGCCCTGTGGCTGGGCCGGAGCACCCCCTTTGGTTTTCGGAAAGCCTGTGCCGCTTTGGGGCGGCGGTGGTTTCTCTGGGTGGTGCTGGGGGTCTGGCTGTTTTTCTGCTTTTTGGTCTGGCACTCTTTCCGGTGGCAGGACGGGGTGGTGTACTCCAGCCAGGCCACCTATGGGGACATGAGCATGCACCTGAGTTTTATCACCAGCCTGGCAAACCAGGGGGACTTTCCTCCCGATTACTCCCTGCTGCCGGGAACCCGGCTCTCCTACCCCTTTTTGTCCGACAGCATCTCCGCCAGTTTGTATCTGCTGGGCGCTCCCCTGTGGTTTGCCTATGAGCTGCCCATGTGGGTGGCCGGGGCCCAGGTGCTCTTTGGGCTGTACGCTTTTTCCTCCGTTCTGACAGACAGCCGGGGCCAGGCGGCCTTGAGCTGGGTCTTTTTTGCCTTTACGGGGGGACTTGGTTTTCTCTACTTTGTGGGGGGCGGTGTGGAAAACTTCACCCGGATCTTCACCGCTTTTTACGAAACACCCACCAACCTGATTGGGGAAAACATCCGCTGGGTCAATGTGCTGGTGGACATGATGCTTCCCCAGCGGGCCACCTTGTTTGGCTGGGCGGTGCTGTTCCCGGCCCTGTACCTGCTGTACCGGGCGGTGTATGGAGGCCAGGGGCGCTGCTTTCTCTGGGTGGGCGGTATGGCCGGGGCCCTGCCCATGATCCACACCCACTCTTTTTTGGCCCTGGGTGTCCTGTGCGGCGGGTGGCTGGGTGCCTCTCTGCTGGCCCGCCTCTCCTGGGAGCGGCGGGCCGCTCAGGTGGGGAAAGGGCTCTTGCTGGGGACGGTGGCCGCTCTGGCCTTGGGAAAGGAACTGGCCCGAGGCCGGGAGGATTCCCCCCTGTTTTTGTACCTGGCCCTGGGGGCGTTGGCCCTGTTTGTGGGGCTGGTGGTCCTGCTGGCGGGAACGCTCCTCCGCCGGGGAGAGGGGCGCGTCCTGCTTCCCTGGGGGGTGCTGTTGGGGGTGACCTTGGTTCTGGCTCTGCCCCAACTGTTTGTCTGGACGTTTCAGCAGGCGGCGGCAGGCAGCTTTGTCCGGGGGCACCTGGGCTGGGTCCTGGGAGACGACAGCTACCTGGGCTTCTACCTGAAAAACCTGGGCCTCGTGGGACTTTTGGCCCTGGGCGGGCTGCTGCTGTCCAAGGGCGGGGCCTTTCTCCGGCTGGCGCCCGGCCTGCTTCTGTGGCTTTTAGCGGAACTGGTGCTGTTTCAGCCCAACGAATACGACAACAACAAGCTGCTGTATCCTGCCTTTGCCTTTTTGTGCTGCGGGGCTGCCCGGTGTGCTGCAGAGATCTTGGGGGCCCTGCGAAACCGGAAAGCCCGGGCGGGGGCAGCGGCGGGCCTGGTGGCTTTGAGCACTTGCTCGGCGGTGCTGACCATGGGGCGGGAGGCTGTGGCCCGGTACGAGCTCTTTGGCACCGGGGCGGTGGAGCTGGCCCAGTGGGTGGAGGAGAACACAGAGCCGGAGGCGGTGATTCTCACAGATACCCGGCACAACAACGAGATTGCCTCCCTAGCGGGGCGGAATCTTGTGTGCGGCTCTCCCTCCTACCTGTATTACCACGGGCTGGACTACGTCTGGCAGCAGGCGGCTGCCTACGCTCTGTACACCTACCCCCGCCGCAGCCGGGAGCTCGTCGAGACATTGGACGTGTCCTATATTTTGGTCAGCGACTTTGAAAGAAGCGCCTATTCCGTGGATCAAGAGGCGTTGGACGATCTCTATCCCCGGGTGTATGACGACGGCAACCGGGTGCTCTACCAGGTGGTGGAGGACGCGCCTTACAGCGCTGTGGGGGAGATTCCCTGGAACAACCCTTGGGAAGCATACCGAGGGCGCTAGGCCCTCCTAGAAGTGGGGCAGAAGGAGGAACGAGTATGAGCCAACAAGAAAACAAGAAGCCCGGGTGGGGAGGACGCCTTTCCGACCCGGGCGCGCTGCGGGAGCTTTTGGGACGTCACGGGTTTCATTTCTCCAAATCTCTGGGGCAGAATTTTCTGATCAATCCCAGCGTGTGTCCCCGCATGGCCGAGGCCTGCGGCGCCCAGGAGTGCGCCGGCGTGCTGGAGGTGGGACCTGGGGTGGGCGTGCTCACCTGGGAACTGTCCCAGGTGGCCAAAAAAGTGTGCGCTGTGGAGCTGGACACCCGGCTGTTTCCGGTGCTGGAGGAGACCTTGGCCGGGTGTGACAATGTGAAAGTGATCCGCGGGGACGTGATGAAGCTGGACCTGTCCCGGCTTGTGCAGGAGGAGTTTGGGGGCGGGCCCATTTGTGTGTGCGCCAACTTGCCCTATTACATCACCTCCCCGGTGCTTCTCCGCCTGCTGGAGGAGGAACTCCCCCTGCGGGCCATTACGGTCATGGTCCAGAAGGAGGCGGCCGCCCGGCTGTGCGCGGCGCCCGGCACCCGGGAGTGCGGGGCGGTGAGCGTGGCGGTTCACTACCGCAGCGTGCCCCGGGTGCTGTTCCCGGTGAGCCGGGGCAGCTTCCTGCCGCCGCCCAAGGTGGATTCCGCTGTGATCCGTCTGGATCTGCGGGAGGAGCCACCGGTGGAGGTGGCCGACGAGGCCTGGTTTTTCCGGGTGGCTCGAGGCGCCTTTGCCCAGCGGCGGAAGACTGCGGCCAACTCCCTTTCCTCGGCCTTGGGGATTCCCAAGCCCCAGGTGGAGGCCGCCTTGGCCGCCGTGGGAGCGGCGGGGGCGCGGGCGGAGCGGCTGACGCTGGAACAGCTGGCAGCGCTTTCCAACCGGCTGCTGGAAGCAGTTGCAAGTCCGTAAAAAATCGGGTACAATAGAAAAACGTAGAATGTGGAAAGGGGAGGATTCTCTTGACGGATGTGGAACGGCGGATGTTCCGGCTGCTTCTGTTTGCCGATGGGGTGGCCATCGCCATCAGCATGGTGGCAGGGCCCTTGCAGCACACTTCCATGGCCATTGGCGCCGCTGTAAGCGCTGGGCTGATCTCCCTGTGTTTAGTGGCTTACGGCCTGTATTTCTGGCCGTGGAAGAGGTGAGTTCTATGGCTGGCGTGCTGCGTGTGGCCCGGGAGGAGGACGCCCCCGGACTGCTGGAAATTTACGCGCCCTATGTGGAGCAGACAGTGGTGTCCTTTGAGTACACAGCGCCCACCGTGGAGGAATTTGCCCGGCGGATTCGAGAGACCTTGGCCCGGCATCCCTACCTGGTGTGGGAAGAGGAGGGGCGGCCCCTGGGCTATGCCTATGCCCACCCCTATGCGGCCCGGCCGGCGTACCAATGGTCTGCAGAGCTGACGGTCTACTTGCGCCAGGACGCCCGGGGCAAGGGCTTGGGATCCCGGCTGTACGGGGCCCTGCTTGATGTGCTGCGGCTGCAGGGTGTGCGCACGGTGTACGGCTGCGTCACGGCGGAAAATCAGGCCAGTGTGGCCATGCATCATGCCCTGGGGTTTCAGGAAGCGGGGCGGTTCCACCAGGTGGGCTTTAAGCAGGGCCGCTGGCTGGACGTGCTCTGGCTGGAGCGGGAGATCGCCCCCCATCGGGAGTCTCCCCAGCCCTTGATCCCCTTTCCCCAGCTAGACCGGGCTCAAGTGGACCGGGTGCTGCGCACATGGGAAGAGGGGGCAAAGGGAAAGGGCCCTCTGGAAGACGAAAATCCCCTACCAGAGATGCCATAGAGAGCGAAAAGAGGAGGGCTGCAAGCTGCAGCCCTCCTCTTTTTCACGTTGTTGTCCAGAAATCCCCAGCGCGGGCGCCGGGGATGGAAAACCCGCCTGGGAGACAGGTGGGGTGAAAGCAGAAGAAGCCTCCGGCTTGGGAACAGAGAGTGTGTGTACCTCTCGAGCCGCCAAGAACGGAAGCTTCTTTTTTGCTATTTTTGTAAGGTGTGCGTCAGCGCCGGTTGTCCAAAGGCTTTGCCACCACTTTTTTCTGTTTCTTCTTCTTTTCCGGCTTGATCTTTTTGCCCCGGAGCTTGCGGGTGTATTTTGCGCACTTTTTCAGCTCGTCCCCCAACTGCTCCTGCACCGTTTCAAAAGCGCTGTCGCTCAAGCCGTTGAGGAAGGCTGCGGTCACAATGGAGCGCAGGTCCATGTCTCCGTCCCGGTACATGTCGTCCAGCAAAGAGCACAGCTTTTTCATGGTGTCCCCGTGGGGCTTTTTTGCCGCCAGCTCCTCGCACAAAGGCAGCACCTTTTCTTTCACAAAGGTCACATAGCGCACCTGGCCGTAGACGATCTTTTCCTCGTTGAGGGCCTCTTTCACCTGGGGAAACAGGTTGGCCAGCCGGTTCATGAAGAACAGGGGGTCCACCACCCGCTCGTCGTCCTTGCCCCGGTGGCGCTTCTGCTGGACCATGGCCACCCGTTTGGGCCCCTGCACCACTTCCAGAAAGTCGCTGAGAATGCTCTCTGCGTCTGCCCGGGTGCCCTCCGCTTCGTCGTACAGCCACAGGGAAAGGCCCCGCCACTCTCCCGGCGTGCCGTCCTCTTCCAAGGAGGTGGAGCGCAGCTGAAAGCGCTGGTGCTTTTCGTCGTACAGCAGGCTGTAGGCCACCTCTTCCGTGGCAAACATCACCGCTTTCCCCGCGGGATCTTCCAGAGGCTGCGCCGGGCCGAAGCCCTGTTTAGCCAGCTCTTCCTGCAGGCCTTCCTGTATACATGCAAAGGCGTTAAACTCCAAAATGCCATCACTCCAAAGTATTGTGTTTCCCCTTCAGTATACCATGGAGCCCGGGAAAAGTCTATCTTTTTTTCCTTCCGCCTGGAGAAACCGGGGAAAAGAGTTGCGAAATCCCCGCGGGCATAGTATAATAAAAAACCGAACGCAATTTTTTGAGCAGAACCTTTTGTCTGCTTATCTCAATAGTAGAGTAATGGGGTGTAATCGCGATGAACGAGACAAAGAGCAAGCTGAGCATAGCGGTGATCTTTGGCGGGGTGTCCTCCGAGCACGAGGTTTCCCGGATGTCGGCCACGTCCATTTTGGAGAACCTTTCCCCCGACAAGTACGACGTGCACATGGTGGGCATCACCAAAGAGGGAAAATGGCTTCTCTACACAGGAGAGGTGAAGGACATTGTCACCGGCGCCTGGGAGCAGGGACCGGTCACCCCGGCCTTTCTCTCCCCGGACCCTTCGGTCCACGGGCTGGTGCTGCTGCGGGAGGGAAAAGGGGAAATTCTCCCCTTGGATGTGATCTTCCCGGCACTGCACGGCAAAAACGGGGAGGACGGCACCATCCAGGGGCTGTTCCAGTTGTCCGGCATCCCCTATGTGGGCTGCGATACGGAATCCTCCGCCATCTGCATGGACAAGGCGGTGACCCACACCCTGCTGTCCAACACAGACATTGAACAGGCCCACTACCTGTGGTTTTATGCGGACCGGTTCGACGTGGCGCCGGACACCATCAAAAACAAGATCCAGGCCCGGCTGAACTTCCCTGTGTTTGTAAAGCCCGCCAACGCCGGCTCCTCCGTGGGCGTCAGCAAGGTGGAACGTCCGGAGGATCTGGACGAGGCCATTCGCAAGGCAGCCCGCGAGGACGGGAAAATCGTTGTGGAAGAGGGCATCTGCGGCCAGGAGGTAGAGGTGGCCGTGTTGGGCAATCGGGACGCCCAGGCCTCCCTGGTGGGAGAGATCGGCGCCTCCGCCCAGTTCTACGATTACGACGACAAGTATATAAACGGCACCAGCCAGCTGTACATTCCCGCCCGGATTCCGGAGGAGGTCTCGGAGAAAATCCGGCAGACCGCCGTGCGGGCCTACCGTTTGCTGGGCTGTTCCGGTTTGGCTCGGGTGGACTTTTTTGTCACCGCGGGAGACCACCGGGTCATTTTAAACGAGATCAATACGCTGCCCGGTTTTACCTCCATCAGCATGTACCCCAAGCTGTGGATGGAGCGGGGCATGACCTACAGCCAGCTGCTGGACCAGCTGGTGGAGCTGGCTTTCGCCAAAGCGGTCCAGTGACAGACCGGCTTGGGAAAGGAGGAGAGACAGCATGGATGCACGTCCCATTGGAGTGTTCGACTCAGGGCTGGGCGGCCTGACCGCCGTCAAACAGCTGGAACAGGTGCTGCCCGGGGAAAGCATTGTGTACTTTGGGGACACGGGCCGGGTGCCCTACGGTTCCCGGGGCAGGGAACTGGTGCGGCGCTATGCCCGGCAGGATATGGAGTTCCTTCTCTCTCAAAACGTGAAGGCGGTGCTGGCGGCCTGCGGCACCGTCAGCTCGGTGGCCCGGGACATTGGAGAGGCCCTGCCGGTGCCCTACTTGGATGTGATCTGGCCCTGCGCCCAAGCGGCGGCTGCGGCCACCAAAACCGGCCGGATCGGGGTGATTGGCACGGCGGCCACCATCCACAGCGATTCCTACCGCAGCGCTTTGCTGGGCATCAACCACAAGCTGCAGGTGTTTCCCCAGGCCTGTCCCCTGTTTGTTTCGTTGGTGGAGAGCGGGTTTGTGGCCCCGCAGGACGAGGTGACCCGGCTGGTGGCGGAGCGGTACTTGGCGCCGGTGCGGGCCGCAGAGGTGGACACCTTGATTCTGGGCTGCACCCACTATCCGATTATCAGCGCCACCATCGGTTCCGTCATGGGCCGGGGCGTCACCTTGATCGACAGCGGCCGGGAGGCGGCGCTGGCTTTGGCCAAGACCTTGCGGGAGCGGGATCTGCTCTGCCCGGAAGGGGTTCCCCGCCAAGCCCGGTACTATGTCACCGATACACCGGAGAACTTTTTGAATGTGGCCGAGCTGTTTTTGGGCCACAGCGTAGAAGGCCGCACCCAGCGCATTGAGATTGAAAGCTACGGGAACTGAACCCGGAAAGGGGGTTGGACATGCTGCGAGAAGATTATGACATCAATATTGTGGGCAGGCAGGTGTATGAGGGAGAGACCGGGGAGGTCACGCTGAACACCACCGGCACCTACACCCAGCGGGGGGGCGCCCGCTTTATCGCCTACAAGGAGTACGACCAGGAGAACCCAAAGGTTTCCACCACTTCCGTGCTGAAGATCGAGCCGGGGAAGGTGACCATGATGCGCTCCGGCACGGCCACCCGGCTGATTTTGGAGGAGGGCAAACGCCACCTGTGCCTGTACGACACCGGCTACGGCACCTTCTCCGTGGGGGTGTTTACCAGCGACTTGACCTGTTCCTTGGGGGAGCGGGGCGGCCGGGTGGACATCCAATACACGTTGGATATCGACTCCAACTTATCCAGCAGCAACGAAATCACCGTGGAAGTTCGGCAGAGGAACCACCGTCCCCAGGGGCGGACGGCCCTGTAAGGAATGGGAACCTGCGGGGCAAGGCCCTCTGGCCGCCCTGTCAAAAAGCCGAACCCTGTCCGCCGCTTGTCTACCCTATGTCACCACACAATGGAGGTATATCGTATGTCGCAATTAGTCAGCACCGCCACCGCCCAGCTGCGGTCGGCTTTGGAGCAAGCCATGAACCGGGCCATGGAGCGGGGCCAGCTGCCCCAGGCCCCCTTGCCGGATTTTGTCCTGGAGGTGCCCGCCGACCGGTCCCACGGGGACTGGGCCAGCAACGCGGCCATGGTGGGGGCCCGTTCCTTCCGCATGGCCCCTGTGAAAATCGCCCAGGCGATTCAGGAGAATTTGGACCTGTCCGGCACCTATTTCCAAACCTGTGAAATTGCCGGTCCGGGCTTTTTGAACTTTACTTACGATCCCCGCTTTTACGGGGAGGTGCTCCAGGACATTCAGCGCCTGGGCCAGGAGTACGGCCGTTCTGACTACGGCCAGGGCAAGCGGGTGCTGGTGGAGTTTGTCTCCGCCAACCCCACCGGGCCCATGCACATCGGCAACGCCCGGGGCGGCGTGC
>ERZ1643247.1960-NODE-1960-length-17272-cov-10.625312_pt1 | contig 17272 bp, 17 predicted proteins | sample MGYA00579264_ERZ1643247 | MGnify/ENA primary metagenome ERZ1643247 (study PRJEB29033, sample SAMEA4952262) | chicken gut metagenome | biome: Broiler Chicken; feature: Gastrointestinal Tract; material: Caecum | place: Ireland | collected 2018 | study: Broiler... | reverse complement strand
TCATATTTACAGTACTCCTTTCTTTGTTTTAATATATCACAAAAACTGCAGTTTGTAAATACCTTTTTGCAAAAATTTTACATTTTTTTAGGCACTTCAATTGCAAGCACGCCTAAAGCCTGCATAAGTTTGTTTTTTACAAGGTTTAATAGTGAAATATACCCTGCTTTTCTTATTTCATCCTTTTCATTTGCAACGCTTATATTATTATAGAAGGTTGAAAATGCACTTGCAAGGTCAAAACTTGCCGAGCAAAGTGAGGATAGCGATTTTTCTCTATAGCAAATTGAATAGGAAGAATTAAGTTTTATAATTGCCTTTATGATCTCGCGCATTTCGTCATTGTCGATATTAATTTCTCCGCCCTTGACGCCGTCAAGTTTATTTAATATTGAGTTGATGCGGACAACCGTGTATTGAAGGTATGGTCCTGTCTTGCCTTCAAATGCAAGGAATTTATCGATATCAAAGACATAGTCTTTGCCGACATTGTTGACTAGGTCACCAAACTTCATGGCGCCCACTCCAATCATGAGCGCTGTATCACGATCAAACTCAACGCCGTTTGCAGAGAGTTTAACGCTAGCCTTATTTACAAGCATATCTATGATATCTTCAAGTTTTATTGTGTCACCGCTCCTTGTCTTAAATGGCTTGCCATCCTTGCCATTCATAGTGCCATTGCCTATATGCAAAAGTATTTGATTTTCTGGAGAAATTCCAGCAAGTTTGCAAACTCTGAAAACCTGAGTAAAGTGCATATTTTGTCTTGCGTCCGTGACATATTCTATCCTATCAATATCCTTAATAGTCATATTTCGCATTAGAATTGTGGCAATATCAGTTGTCGCATATAGTACAGCGCCATTGCCCTTTTCAATTATGCAAGGTGGCATAGGATTTTTGTATCTTCTCGTGCCGTCTTTGTCAGATTGAATAGGAATATTTTCCCCTTCAACTGCAACATCGACAACGATCGCTCCTTCACTCTCTCGTGCAAGTCCTTTTTCTTTGATAATCTTAAGCGCCTGCGGAATATACTCACTTGCATCGCTTTCGCCATACCAAAGGTCAAAGTTTGCGCCAAGTTCGCCATAATGTTGTTTGATCTTTTCGACAGAAACTGCCCTTATCTTTTTATATATTGAATAATACGGCTCTTGTTTGCTTTGGATCTTTACTGTCCAATCTTCTGCCTTTTTCTTAAACTCTTCATCTATGTTTTTTCGCGCGCTCGCCTTTGGATATGCTTCGTTTAGCATATCGAGTGTTATAACTGGCTCCTCTCCCTTGCCTTGAAAATAATAGTCAAGTTTGCCATCTTCAAAAAGTTGAAGTTCGGTAAGTCCCATTTGCAGTCCCCAGTCACCAAGGTGTACATCTGCAATAACTTCATCGCCAAAGAGTTTGTATAGTCTTTTAAGACTTTCGCCAATTATGGCAGGACGAAGGTGTCCTATATGGAGCGCCTTTGCAACATTTGCTCCGCCATAGTCAAGTACGATTTTTTGTTTTCTTTCTCTTTTTTCAATTCCTGCCATGTCATCTTGCAGGTACTCATTTGCAAGTTTCGATAGTTTTTGATCTGTAAGTTTTATATTGATAAAACCATTTAGCACGCTGAATTCATAGTCTTTGTTTGCCTTGTCAATTTTGTCAATGATATTGTTTGCCACTTGGATGGGATTTTGCCCATGCAGTTTTGCAATTTTGAAACAGCCGTTACATTGAAAGTCGCATATCTTTGGAAGGTTTGAAAATGATACGGTCAAGTCGCCTTCATAACCGCATTTCTTGCTTGCATTATTTAACAATAATTCAATATCTTTTGTTGTCATCATTTTCTCCTTTAATCCATGTCGCGCCTTGCTTCAAGTGCCTTTGCAAGAGTATACTCGTCGGCATATTCTAGGTCACTTCCTATTGAAATGCCTTGTGCAATACGCGTAACTTTCACACCAAGTGGTTTGACAAGTTTTGCAATATACATAGCAGTCGCATCACCTTCGACATCAGGGTTTGTTGCCATGATGACTTCTTGCACATTATCTTGAGAAATCCTTGCAAGAAGTTCCTTTATCCTTATATCGTCTGGCCCTCTATGTTCAAGCGGACTGATCGTGCCAAAAAGCACATGATATGTGCCATTGTAAGACTTAATTTTCTCCATTGCAAGCACATCTTTTGGATCTTTGACTACACACACTGTCTTTCTGTCACGCTTACTGCAAATAGGACAGATTTCAGTTTCTGTAAAGTTTCCACAGATTTTGCAAAAGCCTATCTTTTGCTTTGCTTCTAGTACAGCATTTGCAAAATTTTGCGCACGCTCTAACTTGCCTTCAATTATAGAAAAAGCATAGCGCTGTGCAGTCTTGTAGCCAACGCCTGGCAGTGATCTAAAGTTTTCAATAAGTTTTTCAATTACATCATCTTGCATGTCTTTCATTCCTATAATAATATTCTCTTAAAAAAGAGCAAGCGGGCTTGTCCCCGCGATTTGCTAATATTTATTTTATTCTTGTCATCAAAACAATGATTTTTACATCATGCCCGGCATGTTTGGCATGGTCTCCTTTTCTTTGCGCTCGATCTGTCCTAAGCAGTCATTGACAGCGCTAGTGACAAGGTCTTCAAGCATTTCAACATCATCAGGGTCGACCACCTGTGGATTTATCTTGATAGATTTTAGTTGTCTAGAGCCCATCATCTTGGCTTCTACCATTCCGCCACCGACAGATGAAGAAAATTCGCTCTCTTCAAGTTCCTTTTTTGCCTTCATCATATCCTCTTGCATCTTTTGTGCCTGACGCATAAGATTTCCAAGATTTGCTCCGCCAAATCCGCCAAAATTACCATAAGCCATAACTATTTCTCTCCTTTTATTTTAATCTCATCGCTTATTAATGATTTAAGTTTATTTATATCGCTTTCACTTTTTGATAGTACGTTTTCTTTCACTAGCAATATGACTTCCATATCAAGCCCTTGCCATTTTAATGCGTTTTCAATCTCACGCTTGCCTTCCTTAAGTAAGTTTATGAGCATTCCATCATCTACTGTGATAATAAATTTATTTGAGTCGATACTGACATTTGTGATATCTCCACAGGCAACATGGAGTGCAATAAACTTGCGCTCTTTTAAGTATAATACCACCTTTCCCCAGACAACTCTCGGTGAGAGTTTAGTGTAATCTACACTCAAATTAAGTTTTTTTTTACCTGACTATCTCCGCTTATTATAGAAAGCGCTAAAGTTTCAAGTAATATTCTCGGCGACAAGGTATATCTTAACTCATTTTCTGCACCGCCGAAAACTTGGAGCATGTTTATAAGCTCGCTCATCTCAAAACTCTCGCTTTGCTCTTTAAGTTTTTTAAAATCTTCTTCAGTTTCTGCAAGTATACTTGATGCATCAGCGCAAGATGAGCAAATCAAAAGATTTCGCACATGCTTTGCCATATCTTTGACGAAGACGGATAGGTTTTTTCCGCTCTTGTCGATATCATTGATTAGAGTCAGGACTTTGCCAACATCTTTCTCCTTCAAACTTTGTGTAAAGTCAAGAAGAAGTTTGGTATCTGTTGTGCCTAGCACTTTGCGTACACTTTCACTTGTGACAACGCCATCACAGTATGCAAGCACACAGTCTGCAATAGAAAGAGTGTCGCGCACAGATCCTTCGCCTGCAATCGCTATCGCACTTAACGCATCGCTTTCATATTTTATGCCTTCCCTTTCAAAGATATCTTCAAGGTGTTTTGTAAGAGTTTCTGTTGACACAAGCCTAAAATCAAATCTTGTACATCTTGACAGAATTGTCTGTGGCAATTTATGTACTTCAGTCGTTGCCAAAATGAAGATTATATGCTGTGGTGGCTCTTCTAAAGTTTTAAGTAGTGCATTAAAGGCGCTATCAGTCAACATGTGTACTTCGTCTATGATATAGACCTTATATTTCGCCCCCGCTGGCATAAATTTCACTTTCTCTCTTAAATCTCGCACATCATCAACACGGTTGTTTGAAGCGGCGTCAATCTCGATTATGTTTATATCATTTTCGCTTTCTAGTCTTTTGCAAGTTGGACAATTTCCACATGGCGAGCCGTTTACATTATTTTCACAGTTTACAGCCTTTGCAAAAATTCGTGCAATAGATGTCTTTCCTATTCCACGAGAACCTGTAAAAAGATAGGCATGACTGATCTTGTCGCTTATGATTTGATTTTTAAGCGCACGTGTGATATGCTCCTGCCCTATCACATCTTCAAACCTTGTTGGTCTATATTTTCTATAAAGTGAAAAATGCTCCATGTTTCTCCATTAAAAAGTTTTATTTGCCTTTTTATTATACAAGCTTTTAGTGATTTTGCAAAGTATTTTTTAAAGCAAAGCCATTTTCTAGTTACAAATTATTGAGAATTTGCAAGAATTCTCCCCCATCAAGACAAGCCCCGCCTACTAAAAAGCCGTCAACTCCTTTGACATTCTTGATTTGTCCTATGCTCTTTCCGTTGACAGATCCGCCGTATAGCACTCTCATCTTCTCGCCAGCACTTGCTGAGAAATCGTCACTGATGATCTTTCTTATCTCCTTAGCGACAGCCCCTATCTCCTTTGCGGTAGGAGTTACGCCTGTGCCTATCGCCCAGATAGGCTCATAAGCAATCAAGATATTGTCAAGTTCGTTTTCATAAAGACCTTTAAACGCACTTTCGATCTGTTCTCTTATTACTTCACTGCGCTTGCCAAGTTTGTTCTCGCTTGCACTTTCGCCTATGCAAAGAATGATGTTTAGTCTATTTTTTAAAGCACTTTTTATTTTAAGGTTTATCGATTTTTCATCTTCCTTAAACTTTTTTCGTCTTTCGCTGTGACCAATGATAACATTCTCGGCGCCACTAGATCTAAGCATTCTTCCGCTTATCTCGCCTGTAGACTTGCCTTCTTCATCTTCGCTTAAATTCTGTCCGCCAACTCTTATGGCGCTTCCTTCAAGCAAAAATTTTCCAAGCGAAATATATGTGTAAGGCATGGCAATTGTAAGGTCAACCTTATCATTTGAAAACCTTGACGCCATACCCATAAGATAGCTTTTCATCTCGTCATAGGACTTATTCATCTTTATATTTGCAACTACATATTTCATATCGTTTTCTCCTGTATTACTTCAATTGCTGGAAGAGTGCCTTTTTCAATAAACTTTAATGATGCTCCTCCTCCAGTTGAAATAAAGTTGATTTTGCCCGCAAGCCCTGCCTGATTGATGATAGCAACAGTATCTCCGCCACCAACAACTGAATATGCCTTAGAATTTGCTATGCTTTGTGCGAGCGATCTTGAGCCTTTTATAAAGCGTTTATCTTCATACATACCCATTGGTCCGTTCCAAAACACCTGACCTGCAGAAGCAATTTCCTGCGCATAAAGTTTTGCTGTCTTTGGTCCTATATCATAGCCAACCATGTCATCTTGCAATTTTTCCACGATATAAACTCGTTTTGATTTATCTCTTTCTTTCATGCATACATGATCGATAGGTAAAAGCAGTTTTTTGCCCTTGTCTTTGGCGTTGAATATAATCTCTCTTGCCACTTCTATACTTTGATTGTCAACAAGGCTTGCGCCAACTTCCTTTCCCTTTGCAAGTAAGAATGTGTATGCCATTGCTCCGCCAATTATAACCGTATCGGCTTGATCGAGCAGTTTATCAATAATCTTTGCCTTTGTTTCAACCTTTGCTCCGCCGATGATTGCGACAAAAGGTTTTTTAGGATTTTTAACTATTTGAGTAAGTTCCTTTATCTCTCTTTCCATCAAAAAGCCTATGGCGTTTGGAAGCAGTCTTGCCACCCCATAGTTTGACGCGTTTTCTCTATGAGCAACACCGAAAGCGTCGTCAACAAAAATCTTGCCAAGAGATGCAAGCTCTCTTGCAAAATCCATATCGCAAGTGGTTTCGCCTTCATAAAACCTTATATTCTCAAGTAGCAACACATCTCCGTCACCTAGAAGTGAAATTCTCTCTTTGACTTCATCGCCTACTGCGTAATTACAGAAAGTGACATTGCACTTAAGTTTTTTTGAAAGCAAAAGTGTAATCGGCCAAAGCGATTTTCTTATATCAAAACCTTTTGGTCTGCCTAGGTGTGAAATGATCACAATGCGCGCACCCTTATCGCTTAGGTACTGAATTGTAGGAATTTCATTTGCAACCCTTGTCGCGTCCAAAATCTTTCCCGCGTCATCAAGTGGAACATTGAAATCTACTCGCAATAGCACCACCTTACCTTTAAGGTCTGCAAGATCTCTAATAGTCCTTTTCATAATCTCTCCTTGATAGTAGTGTACTACATTTTTAAAAATTTACAAAATAGTTTTCATAAACAAAATGAGATATTTTGACATTTAAACGCGATAAAGTTTTTCTAGTAGTTCTAGACTTTTATCTATGCTATCGCTTGTGGCAAGTTGTACCCTAGTTTCTTTCGCGCCATCAAACCCTTGTGCATACCATAAAAAATGCTTGCGAAGATAGAGAGTGAGCCAATCTTCGCTGTAGTACTTTCTTAAGATTTCAACATGCCTTTTTATATAGAATATCTTGTCTTTCTCTGGCTGTTTATTAAGCAAAAGTGAAAAAAGCCAAGGACTCCCTTGCGCGCCTCTTCCAATCATCACGCCGTCCACGCCTGTTGCAAGCATGTTGTTATAGCTTTCCTTGTCGACAACATCGCCATTTCCAACGAGTGCAATCTTGAGTTTGGATTTTAAAGTGGCAATCTTTTCATAGTCGGCTTTTCCGCTGTATCCTTGAGATGCCGTACGTGCATGAAGAGTGACAAAACTTGCCCCAGCATCTTCACACATCTTTCCAAACTCGCAAGATATATCACTATCTATGCCCAGCCTAAATTTAACCGAAATAGGTCTTGTGGAATTCTTGACGCAGGCAGATATGAGTTTGTAGGCAAGTGGAATATTTTTCATAAGCGCCACCCCTTCGCCATTTTTGACAATCTTTGGCGCTGGACAACCCATGTTTATATCTATTATGTCATAGTGAGATAAAAGCGGATTTTGCAGTGCTTTTACAAGTGTCTGTTCGTCATGACCAAAGATCTGCCCTATCTTTATCCTTTCTTCTGGCGATGAGATGGTCATAAGTTCTGTTTTTTTTGCATTATGAAGCATGGCGGAAGCCGAAAGCATTTCGCTGACAGTGGCGTCTGCTCCAAGACACGCGCAAACATCTCTAAAGCCAACATCGTTTACGCCAGCCATAGGCGCTAAAAACAAATTATTTCCAAAATCAATATCTGCAATCTTCATGGCTTAAATATATCCTATTTTTTGATTTTTTGCAAATATTTAATCTTTTTTAAATTAAATTTTTATTTTTCAGTGGCTGTCCCTTTTATCTTACTTATTAGCATACGCAAATATTGCAGACAAAGTGGCAATGCACATATAAAGTAGATAAAGGCGCCAACTATTACAGATAGCACAAGTCCGCCTATTCCACTGACTGCACTTTGCAAGATCAAAAGAGATAAAAGCATGACAACTGACGAGATAAGTGGCAAGAAAAATTCTGTAAAACTGACCTTGACAACCTTGCCGAGTTTGATAAGCGCGCAGATACAAACAATGCTTGCATTGACAATGGATGCAATAGGAAGAGCAAATATATTTATGCTAGGAATAGGCGCCAAGATAAAGACAAGCGCAATTCTAAATATTCCGCCTATTAAATTGAAGGCAAGGCTGTAATTAAAATATCCCTTAGCTTGCAAGATTGACACTAAAAACTGCATGATGGCACTAAGCAAAACCCCTATTCCACTTATAATAGTAAGTTGCCATGCCAAAACTAGATTATCTTGCATAAGTGATGGATAGATGATCACATAGAGATCTTTAGCAATCGAGATAATTCCAAAGACAAGTGGCACAAGCAAAAACCACATCGCGCTAAATGAATTTGCAATCACCGTCCTTTGTCCGTCATGGTCATTGCGAGAATTTAAAAATGATATCTTTGGAAGGAGAGCAACCGCGATTGACATGGAGATAATAAGCGGAAAATTTAAAATTGCGCCAACAACTCCAGTCTGCAGTCCATAGAGTTTTGTCGCGATTTCACTCTCAAAGCCAGCACGTCCTAAAAGCGTCACAAAGAAAAGACTTTCAACCGTGCTGGCAAAGGGCGAAATTGAGTAAGAAAGGGTCAGCGGAAGTACCGCTTTGAAAAATACAGGCTGAACACTCTTTGTGCTTCTAGCCTTGAAAGGTGAAATCCTTTTTTGTGCGCTAAAAAATAGATAGATAAGCGCTAAAAGTTCTGAGAAAGTAATGCCTAAAAAAGCGCCAAAAACGCCCTTGGTAGCTCCGCCACTGATAAAGATATATGCAAAGATAAGTCCAAAAGCAAATTTTGCCACCTGCTCTATGATTTGACTGATTGCAGTCGGTGTCATATCTTCATAGCCTTGCATTGCTCCGCGAATGACGCCGATTAGCGCGCTCAGTGGCAAAAGCAAAACAAACAGCATATAGATTATCTTGTTTTGGCTGTTGCCTTGCAAGGATGAAATTGATCCCGATAAAAACAAGATTATAAATCCTAAAACTAAAGCAAGGATGAGTGCAAATTTCATAGCAAGCGCATACAATTTTCTTGCCTTCTCCATTTCTCCGCTCGCACGAGCTGTCGAGATGAGTTTACTTAGAGCGCTACTTACTCCACTTGTCACTATGGCACTTAGAAGAGCATAGACACTCATAATCATTTGAAATATGCCTATTCCTTCAATTCCAAGTATGTTTGTGAGCGGTAACCTAAACAGTGCACCAAAAAATTTACAGATAAGTCCACTGATTATAAGTATTAAGGCACCCTTGCCGACAGACGATTTCATAGTCTTATCTTGCGAAAAAAGTAAAAAAGTATTCAAATTTTAGCCTTAACTATTTACAAAACCTAAAATTTGTGGTATATTTAAAATGTAAAAATATAACTTTTATATAAAAGGAGAAGGAAATATGGACAAAAATCCGTTTATTATCGATGACAACTATAAGAATTTGACACCTAAGCAAAAAAGACTTGTTAAAATAAACAATACCTATATTACTGTGATCTTGAACAATATCCTAACAAGAATTGACTATGATGCACATGGCATAAACGACCCTGTATTTGAAAAGAAATATAACAAATATATCACTCAGCTTGAAATTTCTGGCAAAATCAAACTGATGTATCCTGACAGCGAAACAGGAGTTAATACTGGAGATCTTTGTGAAAAATTAGGATATCTTGTAAAACAACTCTCTAAACAACACTCTGTACCGCCTGAACCTAAAAGCAATGATTATACTGACATGAATTACCAAAAAGCGCGTGAAAATTATGAAAAAGCGCTCAAGCAATATAAAAATGCTGTCAATTCATTCAATAGATCCAACTTGAACGACATATTCAATTATCTTGTAAACGGAAAATTCCAAAATTATGGCGAAACTAAGTGGGATAATTTTAAACAAATAAAAGAGTTCGAAAAAACATATAAATCTTCATCAACAGCAGCTTTTGATATTTACCAAAACCGTGAAGATGGCGATGTTGGACTTGATTATGCGAAAATTATCGATCTCTCAGTAGTAAAAGGCGATGATGGCAAATATACAATAACAAAAGACAGACCTTCTCATTTCAATATAATTGCTTCTTTCTCGGCAGTAGATAGAATGCTTGAAATATTAAGGGGTAAAGAATTTTACGAACACTATCAAAAAGATGATAAAATTATCGATGATGTTTCACTCGGAGAATAAAAAGTTGTTTAAATCACTTTTTTAAAACAAGGGCAATCAAAAAACCGCATTAATTATCATAAAAATGCGGTTTTTTTATTAATACATTTCTCGTTCATATACTATTGTCGTTGAATGCTCAACATGAATTTGAGCTGTGTTTTCTGCTTCGTTTTCATTATTTTGAACAATCTCATTTGAATCTTCATTTCTGCTTTGAAAATTTTCTCCGCCAAAACCGCCAAGCTCTACTGTTTCAAAATTGCTTTGCGTGCGTGCAGGAGAATTTTCTGCTTGCGGTAAGCTTGATGGTTGCGAGTGGCTTATCTGAGAATTTGGAGCATTGTTACTAGACGGTTGTGCTATATCTTGAGATTGGTCACCTTGTTGCGCGTTTGCATCATTTGAAGCGCGGTTGTCGCCAAAGTCAAAGGGCTCCCATTCCTCGCCTTCTTCTTGTGCGCCTTTTGCCTTTGTGGCTTTAACTTTCGGTGTCGAGGTTTTTGTGCTTGTCTTATTTGTTGCCTTTTTTGGTTTTGAAGATTTAGGCTGTGATTCTTGTGTTTCTTTTTTAACGTCTTTAGGCTTCATGACTTCAATCGCACCAGGTTTTAGTTTAAGATCTTCAATTGACTTGACGCTCTTATTCATCTCTTTAACGATCTCTTTAACCTTATTTTGAGCGACAGGCAATTTTTGCAATCCACCCTTTTCCAAAATGGCTTTGTCAAGCATGTTCTTGTAATTTGTATACTTATATTTTCCACTCATCTTTTCTATCTCGAGGTGAGCAATAAGTTCCTTATATCTCTTTAATATCTCAAGCCCTTCTTCTCCGCCTTCTTCCTCAAGCAATTTCAACATCTTCAGTAAATATATTTGACATGCGGTATCATACAGTCCTGCGACAAAGAGTTCAAGGTCAATATAGTCTTGCAAAAGCACAGCAAGATTTGGTACTCTATAATCTTCGTTGATGATTGCGACATCTAAAAGGTTGAAAACCTTTCTTACATTTATTCTAAAATATTCATTGTAATCATCGACAAAATCAGCAATATGGCTAGTTAGATATTGCCCAGCAAAGACATTGTCAGCTTCTTCTTGCAAGTATAGCGAAGCCTTTGCTTTGACATCGTCAATCATTTCCATACGCACAACGAAGAAGAAGTTCTTTCGCATGTACTGCGTATTTGCTTTATAAAAGTTTTCGCCACTATCACTTATCTCTTTGTTTATCTTGACAAGGTCTGTTTTGATTTCATCAGGAATGATATATTTTCCTGTCCGCGTAAATCTTCCAACAAGTCCGCACTTGATTGAAAGCATTCTAAGCATTGTCTTGTAATATGAGATTTCTTCTTCATCACTCGTTTCATATTCGCTTCCATAGACCTTCAAAGGCTTGATAGGATTTTGTGGTTTTTCATTCGACTGATCGCTCTTTTCTTGTTCTCTTTCTTGCCCAACTTGCGAAGTTGTCTTTTCTTGCGGCTGAACTTGTTTTTCTTGCCCTTCTTGAATATTTGAACTTATATCCTCTTTATTTGTTTGCTTTTCTCCACCTTCGACAGCTGTATTTTCTTCTTTAAGGTTTTCTGCATTGCCATTTTCAATATTTGAATTATTTGTCTTTTTGTCAAAGGTAAAATCTGGCTCTGATTTTTTATCAGCACCTAGATGCAATGTCTTATTCTCATTATTAACAGGAGTGGTTTTTGCATAATCACTTTCATTAATGAAATTTATCTTGTCTTGACCACTGCTTTGGTTTTGAATTATATCCATATATGCATTATAATCTAAAATTTAAAAAATTTCAAGCATATTGATTTACAAATTGACATTCTTAAAATCTTTTTTCTTATAATAGATAATATTGTATAAAATGTTGCGTTTAAAATGAAAAGTTTTATACAAAAAATTTAGCAATTTTCACTCTATTTCTTTAAAAAACTTACGCAGTACGGTTTTTCTTTTATTGCATTGAGTGTTATACCATTAGAAACGCATTTGCCGTTTCTATTGAAAAGGCAATTTGCCCGACAAGTGATCGTCATTGTCTTGCTATCCCTTTGCGGTGCATAATCTGGCGTTTTAGAAAACAGACTTTGAGTGGTATCTTCCACCTCTTTACTTTCATCCTTTTCATATATGGTGCATAATACGCTTTCGCTTACACTTATATCCTTCGCCCTGCAGGTAAATCTATCATTATACTTGCACTGTCTTTTTCTGCATCTAATATCCATACAAACTCCTATTATATTTATTGACAAACATTTGACAAATATACATAAATTCAATACAATAAAATTGAAAGGAGAAAAAATGAAAGTATTATTATTAAAAGATGTCAAAGGCACTGGCAAAAAAGGCGACATAAAAGAAGTCAGTGACGGCTACGCAAACAATTTCTTGCTTAAAAACGGCTATGCAAGAAAGGCTGACAAAAGTGCAATAAGTGAAAACGATTCTAAAAAGAGTGCGTCTGACTATCATAAAGAGATGGAAAGACAAAGTGCGGAAAAAGTTGCTCAAAAACTGAAAGATGTCACGGTCACAATCAAGATAAAATGTGGCGAAAATGGAAAGACTTTTGGCTCTGTCACTTCAAAAGAGATAAGTGAAAGCCTGTCAAAACTGGGCTTTGATATAGACAAACGCAAGATTGAACTTAAAGAGCCTTTAAAAATCATCGGCTCTTATACTGTCACTGCAAAATTGCATCCACAAGTGAGCGCAAACTTTAAAGCAGAAATTGTCGCAGAAAACTAAAATTTAAAAGGAGAAAACATGATTCCTAAAATTATACACTTCGTTTGGTGTGAGAATGGGAAGAAAAGGGATATTTTTTATGAAAAATGATAATATTAAAAGACCTTATAGAGTCTTGATCTTTTCCATGACATGTGGACAAGGTCACAATATGATTGCCAAAAGTTTAAAAGAGAGTTTTGAAGATTTTGATGCCACTGTAAAGATTGAACAGTTTTATGATAGTTCTAAAAAGATAAAGCGAGCAAACAATCAATATTTCTTTGTTTGTAAACATTTTCCGAATTTATATGATAAAATTTGGAATAGGCTTAGAAAGAAAAATCACTATAAAAAGAACAAACTGCCATTTTTTGCGCGCAATGCTCTTAAACATTTTAAAAATGTCATTGAAGAATTTAAACCAGATATAATCGTCTGCACACATCTCTATGCAAGTGCAGTAATTTCATATATGAAGACAAATGAAATATTGTCAAAAGAAATAATCACATCTACAATTCTTTTTGATTTCACCCTTGCACCTTACTGGGAATACTCCAAAAATGTGGACTATATTTTCCAGCCATTTGAAAACACCGCGCGAGATTTGAAAAATAAGGGCTTTTCTGACAATCAAATTATTACACTAGGTATGCCCGTGCGAAAAGAGTTTTGCCTTGCCTATGATACTAATCAATATAAGGATAAACTTAATCTCACAAGCAAATTTACAATCATGTTGCAAGCTGGCGGAGGTGGAATCGGCAAAAATGAAGAACTTGTAAAAAAACTTTATTACAATTTAAAAGATATAAACATTATTTGCGTAAATGGTAGTAATAAAAAGAGTTTTGCAAATATTGAAAAATTCATATCTAAGACGGAAGCAAAGAATATATATAACTTAGGTTTTGTCAATAATCTGTATGATTATATGAAGGCAAGCGATCTAATACTTACAAAAGGTGGCGGAAATGGAATAAGTGAAATTTTGGCACTTAAAAAGCCGTTTGTTATTCGTGAAAATATGATTATAAATGAGAAAATAAATTGTGAATTTCTAGTAAAAGAAGGTGTCGCGTTAACTGCCAACAACATTGATGGTATAATCAAACTTTGCCAAGAACTTAAAGACGACAGCACAAAGCTTGACGGCTTGCTAGAAAACATTTCAAAATTTTCAAAGCCGAACGCTTCAAATGATATAGCTTTGTTTTTATTAAATAGATTTAATAATAAATAAAATAATAAAAATATTTAATTGATTTTATAAATAAATAAAATAATAAAAATTTAAAGACTATATTAAAATCAATAAAAAACAATAAAAAAAATTAAGATTTATATAAAAATTAATAAAAACGAGAAAAATTAATAAAATTTCTCGTTTTTTTTGTTTATTTTTTTATTTTTTATATATTTTATATTTTTTGTTATTTTAAAATTTAATTATAAATTTGCAAGTTTTTCTGCCCTATCTTTTAAGGTAAGTGCTTCAATAAATTGATCAATATCACCATTTAACACTCCTTCTAAATTGTAACTTGTAAGATTGACACGATGGTCTGTCACACGGCCTTGCGGATAGTTGTAGGTACGCACTCTTTCGCTTCGGTCGCCACTGCCAACCTGACTTTTACGTTCCTTCTTGTATTCTGCTTCCACTTGTCCTTGATAGTAATCATAAAGTTTCGAACGCAAGATTGACATTGCGCGCTCTCTATTTTTAATCTGCGAACGCTCGTCTTGACAGGCAACAACAATGCCTGTTGGAAGGTGTGTAATTCTTATTGCACTCTCAGTCTTGTTGACATGCTGACCACCTGCACCGCTTGATCTATATGTATCAATCTTTAAATCTTTTTCGTCTATTTCAAGTTCGACATCTTCAATCTCTGGAAGTACAGCGACAGTCGATGTGGAAGTGTGAATTCGTCCTGAACTTTCGGTTTCTGGCACTCTTTGTACTCTATGCACTCCACTTTCATACTTGAGTTTGCTGTAAGCGCCCTTGCCTTTAACCATGAAAGTGATTTCCTTTATACCGCCGAGTTCGGTTTCGTTGATATCAAGCACTTCAACTTTCCAGTGTTTGCTTTCGGCATACATACAGTACATTCTATAAAGCACCGAGCAGAATAGTCCTGACTCCTCTCCGCCTGCAGCCTGTCTAATTTCCATAATTACATTGCTTTCGTCATTTTCATCTTTTGGCAGGAGTAAGATTTTGATTTCTTCAATAAGCGCTTCAATCTGGGTTTTTAGTGAGCCGATTTCTTCGTAGAACATGTTTTTTAGTTCGTGGTCACTTTCTTTCTCATAGTCACTTTTGCACAGTTTATATTCATTCACTAGTTTTTCAAGTTTGTCATGAGCAAGTGCAATATCTTCTATCGCACTTCTCTCTTTTACAAGTTTTTTCCACTCCTTGTTGTCTGCTATGACTTGTGGATCAACAACAAGAGCGTTTAATTTTTCATAACGCTCTTTAGTCTTTCCAGTTTTTTCAAGTATTTCATTTGCTAATTCTTCCATAAACTACCCTTTCAATTTTATTATAGTCTTTGACGCGCACAACAAGCGCAAAGCCATTTTCTTTCATTATTTTCTCGACATCTTCCGCTTGATTATATCCAACCTCAAAAAATAGATATCCGCCTTGAGTAAGATAGGACTTACTTTGAGAGATAATTTTTCGGTAAAAGTCAAGTCCGTCCGCTCCACCATCTAGTGCAAGACGCGGATCGTAATTTTTGACTTCGCTGTCAAGTTTTTCAATGTCTTCGCTTTTTATATATGGCGGATTTGATATGATTATATCATACTTTTTACTCTTTTTCAATTCCTTAAACAAATCTGAGTGAATAAATTGCACTTTTACATCGTTCTTTTTTGCATTATGCTCAGCAAGCGACAGGGCTTGCTTTGAAATATCCACGGCATCAACCTTGCAAGGCGATAGTTTTGCGATCGTTATTGCAATCACTCCGCTTCCTGTGCAAAGATCAAGCACCTTTTCAAGTTTGTTTGCCTTGATCTTTTTAAGCGCTTCTTCAACCAGCACTTCAGTATCAATTCGTGGCGACAAAACTCGCTTGTTGACATCGAATTTTAGTCCATAAAACTCCACAAAACCAAATATGCTCGAAAGTGGCTCGCCCTTTGACCTTCTGTCACAGGCTCTCATTATCTCGCGGTACTCTTTTTCGCTAACGCTTGACAAAAGTTTTATCTCAGATCGCGATTTGCCTAGAATAGTTGCAACGATCCACTCCATATCACTCTTGTCAAATCTTTCACTTTGACGCAGTTTAGTCTGCATTTCACTAAAGACAACTGAGAGCGGAATTTGTCCCTTTTCACTATCAAAAAATCCATTTTTGCTTTCACTTTCTATCTTTACCATATCCATTATCTCAATTTGCGTGGCACTTGGCTTTATCGCAACCAAATGTGCTGTGACCACCGCCAAATCTTTGACAAACTCATTTTTTACCCTTGCAAATAGATATAGTAGTTCATAACAAAGAGAAGAAATAAACAAAAATATTGCAAGGTTTATAAAGAAGTTTGCAACTATATGCACATTTACCGAGATCAATGATATCATAAAAGTTGAAAACAAGAAAACATTTACAAGGAAATTGAGAAAATTTAATGGATAACACCTGTCGCGAAACTTGCCTCCGCCACTCATATAGAAGTTGCCTGCTCCGTTAAAGGCATATATGCCACTGAAAAATGGTAAAAAGCGAGCAAGCAGTAGAAGCAGGTATATGATTGCCACTCTAAAAAGTGCGACAAGAAAACGAAAGAGATAGTAGTTGTCACTCGGTAGCAAAATATTCTTGAGAAGAAAACTCGGCAAAACCGACAAAAGCAAAAGTCCAACTAAAAAACTGAAGATCAAAAGCGAAAAAACTGCAAAATAAGCAGAAATAGAGTTGAACGCCCTTGCCACTTTGTGCGATCGGTTTTCGTCTTCTTTTGCTATGCTATTTATCTGCAAAAGAAATGTCTTGAAATAGAGATAAATGCCTTTAAAAAGATAACATAATCCGCGCAAAAAAGGAAAGGATAGAAATTTTTTCTCTCTTTTAAACTCCTCGCCCTTTATATGTTTCTGACCATAGTCATCTATGAAGCCAACGAGTAGTTTATCATTGTTATATAATCCTAGTCCATTCGAAAGTGGATAAATCGTCTTAAACATAAAAAAATTATTGCCAAATAAATTGTTTTTAAGCAGAGAATAAAAAATAATATACTTTTATTGATTTTTAAAGTTGAAAATTCAGTATCTTGCTTGTCTTTTGCAAACTCGTTATTGACAATTGAAAAATTTCGGACTTAATATTGTCATAGGAGAATAAATATGTCAAAATCTAATAGACAAAAACCATCTTTAAAGAACTTGATTTACTGTATCTTAGCAAAGATAGAACTAAAGTCTATGTCTAAAGTATCTTATCAACCAATCGATCCAGACAATGACAATCGTGCAATTCAAGAAACTTTAAGACGAGCAAGTTTGGATCAACAAGATAGACCTAAGGAATAAATCAAATCTTAACAACAAAAAAGACTTATGATAGATGCCTATTCGGCATCAAAAGGAATGCCAAAGCATTTCCTTTTCGTGAAATTTAAAAATAAATTTCACGCTATCATAAGTCTTTTTTGTTGTTAAG
>ERZ1643247.1958-NODE-1958-length-17277-cov-31.363256_pt1 | contig 17277 bp, 11 predicted proteins | sample MGYA00579264_ERZ1643247 | MGnify/ENA primary metagenome ERZ1643247 (study PRJEB29033, sample SAMEA4952262) | chicken gut metagenome | biome: Broiler Chicken; feature: Gastrointestinal Tract; material: Caecum | place: Ireland | collected 2018 | study: Broiler... | reverse complement strand
ACGATCCTGACAAACAAAAATCACATTCCGCTTGCGTACGGTCTTCTGTTCGGGATGCCCGGCATACCCTGTATCTATTACGGAAGCGAGTGGGGCGAGGAAGGAGCAAAGGCTCCGGACAATGATTATGCGCTCCGTCCGTGCTTTGAGGAACCGAAGCCGAATGAACTGACCGCATTTATCAAAGCGCTGATCTCTCTGCGCAGAGAGAGCGACGCGCTCTGCAACGGAACATATCACAATGTAGTGATCACGAACCACCAGCTTGTATTTGAGCGCAGGACAGACAGCGAGCGTGTCCTTGTGGCGATCAACGCGTCCGACTCCGAATATACGGCCGGCAGCCATGAGCTGAACGGCACATTCAGCCGGATCCTGGCATACCCGGGCGAATTTAAAGCACTTGCGTCAGAAGAAGCTGCTGTCGAAGATGCCGGGGATAAGGATACCTGCAGTGCAGCAGATGATATTCCCGCAGACAACACAGCGGATACTTCCGAAAATCAGGAAGCAGCCGCCGCTGATATCGTCACTTTGAACGGACAGATCACCATGCCCGCTTACAGCGTACAGTATTTAAAAATGCAGTAAATGCATAATTCTTTTATTCTCCGCAGATCTGATCTGCAATGATCTGCTGACCTGTCTGGTCCGGATGGAGTCCATCCGGCTGGACATGGTCGCAGACCTCTGAGCTGAATATATCTGCCACCTGATATCCATACTCTTCAGCATGATCCTCTATGATCTTATTCATATTCCGGATCACATTTTCAACGCCCCGGTCCATCGTAGACGGAATATTCAGATTGGCTACCGGATTATAGATATTGGTCACTATGATCCATGCCCCCTCTTTTTTCAGACTGTTGATCTGCTGCATCATCTCTGTCCAGTTTGCCTCAAACGACTGATAATCCCACTGTTCCAGCGCTTCTATGATCTTGAGGACAAGAAGCGGATTGCCCGTCACGGATTCCCGCAGTACTTTCAGCGCCTCGCCCGCGCTCTTGAATTTTGTATCCGTATCAAGGATTTCCTGCACAGCACTCTTACATTCGTTGAGAAGATCATTTGAGCCGACCGTGATAAATATAACGTCCGATCTGCCCACATTTTTGCGCACTTCCTCATCCGCCAGGATCCTGTCGATCATCCCCGCCGAGTCAAGCCCGTTTCTGGCATAATTCATAATCTCATACTGAAAGTCTTCTTCGTCAGCCATCTGTTCCATAGCAAGACTGCTGTACGGCTCGATTGCCACACTCTCATCGCCGGAATACCCTTTCGCGATACTGTCTCCGAGAACCGTGACATACACATCCTGCCGCCCTGCCAGGGAAGATGCAGTTACACTTTCGATCGTTCCCGCATCTTCTGCCTGTGTTTCTTTATCAGCAGCCGGTTCATCCGGAACAGTCACATAAGTCGTGACCGCCGCCACCGCAAGTACACCGGTCAGCAAAACAACTGCCGCCGTCTGCATTATTTTTCTGATCATACGATCACTTCCTTTTTCACACTTATATTACCCATGATGTACTGCTGCCATGCTCATTTTTTTTAACAATAAGTTTCCAGTCAATCTGCTCTTTCAGTTCATTGACATGAGAAATGATCCCTACAAGACCTTTCTCACCCGCCAGTTCTTTCAATATCTGGATCGCGCGCTCCCGGGCCGCATCGTCAAGAGATCCGAATCCCTCATCCACAAACATCGTCTCCAGGCTCACCGCGCCCGCCGTATTCTGTACGATATCCGCCAGTCCGAGGGCCATGGAAAGCGCGGCCATAAAAGACTCGCCACCGGACAGGGATTTTACGTCGCGGACAGAATCCGTTACGAGATCATATACATCCAGATCGAGCCCCGCCTGTCCCTGACTGCTCAGGGCACTGATCTCACGGCACTGAAGTATAAATTCATTGGAAGTCATGCGGGCAAGTCTCTTATTCGCCGCCCGTATGATCTGGCGGAAATATTTCCTCTGGATATATGTCTCAAAATCCAGCTTCACGCTGCCGCTCAAGTTTCCGTTTGCCGTACGGCTCAGGTTCCCGATCATCTCATACTTCCGCCTCAGTTCTTCCTCCGAAGCGAAATACTTTTTCAGCCGCTCATAAGCACTTTTGTTGACCGTATTTTTCCCGTGCAGGTTCAGGATCTCTTCCCGCTTCTTTTTAAGTTCCGACAAGATTTCCTGCTGCCTCTGCCGGTCGGCTTCGACGTCTTCGCGGCGTCTGCCACCGGTCTGCGTTTTTAATGTCTCAATCTGTGTCCGGCACTGAAGAACATTCTTTTCATAATCTTTTACCTGCCAGTCTTTCTCCTGCCAGTCTCCGATCCACTGCTTCGCGTCACGGTACTCATCCTGATCGCTGAACTTCTGTCTGCGGATTTCTTCGCGGAACGCATCCTGCTCCTCGGCAAATCGTTTCTCAAGGCCGGCCTGCTGCGCCTTCAGGCTCTCAAGCAGACCCGCGCGCCGTCTCGTCTCCTCCACACATTTCCGATAGTGATCCTGAGCCTTCTTCACTTTCTCTTTCTCATCTTTCAGCTGCTGCTCCAGACTGGAAAGCTGTGCCTTCGCCTCTTCTTCATCAGGCGGATTTTCTCCCAGAGCCGCCATCCCTGCAGCCAGCTCGGCGCGCACCCGCTGATAGGTCTCCTGGAGCAGGGCGCGCTTCTGCTCTGCCTGATCGCGTGCTTTTTTTGCCTGTTCGACCTCATTCTGCTCCGGTACATTTTCCGATAAATCTGCCTTTTTCGGGTGATGGACAGAGCCACATACCGGACAGGGGCTTCCTTCTTCCAGCCCTCTCGCCATCAGTCCTGCCTGCCCCTCAAAAAATCTCCGGTATCTGTCCTCATACTCTTCGGATGCTCTGCGGCAGTCATCCATACATTTTGCCATCTCTGATGTCCTTTTATCATATTCCTTCTGCAGCCGGCGCACATTGGCATATCCCGGCAGCATTTCCCTGAGACGGAGAATCTTTTCCTGCATCCTGGGCTCCGACTCATTCAGCCCTGTCTCGAGGCTCTCGGCCTTTTCACGCAGCCGCTTCTCATCGGCTCCATGCAGCTCCTGCCACGAAAGCTGCGCCTGTATTTCTGCTTTGGTATTCTCCTGTTCCTTCTTTGTCCGGAGCGCCTGCACCTCCAGAGCGCGGGCACGCTCCGCGCGCTCTCCCTTCGACGCCTGCAGTTTCTTCTCTTCATAGACTTTACTGTCACGCTCCAGCGCCTGTTCCGTCTCCCGTGCCCGGTCGAGCATATCAAAAAGCCGGTTCGTCTCCTGTTTTTTCTCGATCACGGCACGCAGTTCATCGGACGCTCTCTGAAGTTTTTCTTCTTTCTCCGCAAGATCCCGGGCAAGATTGCTGCCCTCTTTTATAATCTGCTTTAACACCGTTCTGACTTCTTGCGCCGGCGGCATCTCGCTTTCCAGAAGTTTCTGCCAGACTTCTCCGGATCCGGCAGCTGTATCCGACGCACCGGCTCTCCCGGCGCTGTCTGCACCGTCTTTTCCTAAGCTTTCCGCGCTGTCTTCCTGTTCAGCGGACACCGGATCCACACGCTCCATCTCTCTTCGTATATCGGCTTCATTTTCTTTCAGACTGACATACAGCGCTTTCCCCTGTTCCTTCAGTTCCTCCTGCATCCGCCAGTAAATCTGTGTCTGAAATATTCTGGAAAATATCTTTTTCCGCTCTCTTGAGCCCGCGTGCAGAAGCTTCAGAAAATCTCCCTGGGCGATCATGGCGATCTGGGTAAACTGTCCTGCGTCCAGACCAATGATTTCTTCGATCTTCTGGTCGATCTCCCGCTTTTTTCCCTGAAATTCTTTCCCGTCCGGCAGAAGAAGACTGACTTTTGCCGTCTCTTTCACCAGACGCACCGTACCGTCTGCATTCTTCCGCTTTCCGACACGCATATATTCCGGATTTCTTCGAATCGCATACTCCTTGCCACGGTAAGAAAACACGTACTCTACATAAGTATCCGTGTCCTCAGAGGCATACTGGCTCCGCATCATATTGCCGTCGCGTGCCCCGCCGCTGGTCCTGTCGTAAAGCGCATAGGTGATCGCGTCAAATATAGTAGTCTTTCCCGCGCCCGTGTCGCCTGTGATCAGGAACAGACCGCCCTGCACCTTCGTAAAATCTATCACTTCCGTTCCGGAATAAGATCCGAAAGCGGACATTGTAAGCCGAACCGGTCTCACCTTGCATCTCCTTTCACTCTGTCAAATACATTATCTACGATCTTCTTCTCTTCTTCCGACATTTCCCTTCCCTGCATCTCCCGGAAAAAGTCAGAGAACACCCGGGCCGGATCTTCTATGCAGATTTCTTCTTCCGCAAACTCAAGCTTCTTCCTGGTCCTCTCGTTGTCCATCCGCACTTCCAGAATATGGCTGTACACTTTCTCCAGCTGTTCCTTTGGCTTATACGGATCGATCTCATCTGTCAGGGTGGCGCTCACATAATCGTCTCTCTGCTCCGGCTGCGCCGCATTGATCACCTCCGCAAGCTCTCCCCTCAGTTTCCGCACATCCCGCAATGGATGAAGCGGAAGTTTCTCCACTCTGGCACTGCACCCCTTCGCGCCCAGTTCCACCATATGAAGCATTTTTTTCTGTCCCGCCTCGCTGACAGAATATTTCAGCAGAGTGCCACAGTAGCGGATATGTTCCGCTCCGACTTTCTGGGCGCCGTGAAGATGGCCAAGGGCTGCGTAATCAAAATCCCTCAGGACAGAAATATCCACATTGTCAATACCGCCCACGCTCAGCAGCTCTGAATCACATGTCTCCGGAGCGACGTCTTCTCCCGTATCCATATCTTTCCCTGTATAAAACTGGTGAGATACAATCACATTCCGTTCCGCCGGATCGATCTGCTCACGCTCTAATACGGCCCTGACCGCGGCAGTATAGCTCTCTGGAAGTTCGCCGCCGCACAGTCCCCGCACATATCCTGGCTTCAGGAACGGCAGGAGCCAGAAATGAACATCGCCGTATTCGTCCTGCAGCGTGATCTTCCGCAGATGTTCTTCCTCCGTTTCCGGCGCTTTTCCGGCAATATAGATCTGATGGCTCCCAAGCAGACGGCTGGCATAATCAAGGCGCCGGGCAGAATCATGGTTTCCCGAAATGATAAGAATCGGAATCGCCGGCACTATCCTTGAAAGTCCGGTAATGAAGTCATCAAATACCGTGACCGCCTCCCCGGACGGAACAGATTTGTCATAAATATCCCCCGCAATGACAACCGCATCCGGATGAAGCTTTTCCGCATAGGAAATAACCTCCCCGAGGATATGCTCCTGATCCTCGCGGAGGTTATAGTGATGCAGCTGTTTGCCGATATGGAGGTCTGATAAGTGAAAAAATCTCATTCGGTCTCTCCCTTTCTCTATGATCCCGTCTTCAGAAATCATCTGACTATATTATAGCAAACTCCCGTTATTCAGGGCAAGGTGCCCACATCGTTTTACTTTTACAAATGTACCGTCGTCGGCTCATGCCCCATTGCCGGTATAATCTTTTCCATAAGATCCGATGTCTTAAATCTCAGACTGGATGTATTGATACACGGATGGCATGCGAAATATTCATCCCGCAGGACATCCTCATCAATCAGAAGCCGTACCTTATTCTCCCGGTCGTTCATCAGTCCCATCACGCTCACGGAACCCGGCGTGATGTCCAGATACTTTTCCATATGTTCCGGCTTCGCAAAAGACAGTCTCGAAGAACCGATCTGGGCGGACAGATATTTCGTCTTAAATGGCTTGTCTCCCGGTATAAGCAAAAGATAGAAATCCGTTGCCTGACGGTTACACAGGAACAGGTTCTTGCAGATGGCAACTCCTTTCTCCACACCTTCGCTCAGAGTCCGGTCAATCTCCTCGCAGGCTTCCATGGTCATGGCCGCTTCATGGTCAACTCTTTTATATTCTATTCTAAGAGAGTCAAGAAAATCGTATACTCTTATTTCTTTCTCAAGTCTTCCTTCTGTACTCTCCGGTCTGCCGTCAACTAACTGCATTTGATGTCTCTCCTTTATCGTCTTCTTATATCACATCTTCAGGCTCCGGTAACGGTCAAAGCAGGCGAAAATTTCCTGCCGTCTGGGCATTGCCATGCAGGATATGCTGGAACTGCTCTCACACAGAGCTGCCAGCGTCCCTTTTTCTATGACTTGCTCCAGTTCATCCACTATCTGCCTGAGATCTTTTCTTCCATCCATAATATGCTTCTGCGCATACCTCATACAGTACCCGAGTGCCGTAACCTGCTCGCTGTCCGTAATCTGCTCCACATAACGCAGGTCGATGGTTTCCTTATTGATCATGACCGCCTCGCGTCCCATGGTCTTCATCTTGATCCTGTCATTCTCCCGGAAGCCTTTTCCCGCCCGCGGGCACCGGTGGAAATCCGGTCTGTTCGCCGGCGTCTCCGGACCGCTGACCGCCGGGTAGCTCTCTGCCTCTTTCTTTGCATATGCAGTGATATCCTTCGGTACATAGCGGTCCATCTGGATGATCGTATCTGCAACGTGGAAATATGCCCCCGAACTTCCGGCCACGATCACAGTGGAAATACCGTAATCATCATACAGTTCCCGTATCCGCTCGATAAACGGAGTGATGGGCTCCATATCCCGGTGGATGACTCTCTGCATCAGCTCATCCCGGATCATGAAGTTGGTCGCGCTCGTATCCTCGTCGATCAGCAGAAGCGAGGTCCCCGCCTCAATACTCTCTACTACATTCGCAGCCTGCGATGTACTGCCGCTGGCATCTTCGGTACAGAATCCCACAGTGTCCTTCCCGTTCGGGAGATCGTTGATAAACATGGAAATATCTGTCTTCTGAATACTCCTTCCGTCCTCGGCACGCAGCTTCACCGCAGTACTGTCCGTGATGACATATTCCCTGCCGTCCCCTGCGATATGGTCGTATACGCCCAGCTCCAATGCTTTTAACAGAGTGGACTTTCCATGATATCCTCCGCCTACTATCAGGGTAATTCCCTTGCGGATTCCCATGCCGGTAATCTTTCCTTTATGAGGAAGTTCCATCGTCACTTCCAGCTCTTTGGGCGACTGGAACTTCACTCCTCCTTTCATCGGCCGGGGCGAGATCCCCGACTCTCTGGGCAGCACACTCCCGTTGGCAACAAAAGCGCAGAGCCCCATCCCGGGCAGCATTTCCCGGATATAGTGCTGATCCTCCGCGAGATCTATGATCGCTCTCAAGCGCTTTGCATCCATATTTTTATAGAAGAGCGCGTGTTTCACACACTCAGGTACAAAATCAAAGAGAATCTTCTCCAGCTCCCTTGCATTGATCGTCCGCCCGTTCGCCGGAAATCCGATCTCCATGCGCAGCACGACGTCTCCGTTCTTCGGATCTATGTGGCAGGCCGTGCGCTCCAGCACCTCCTGAGTACAGCGGCTCACAGAGATCAGACCGCTCTTGCCCGAGCCTTTCGCCTTAAACGCGAACTGCTCCGCCCGCCTTCCGAACTGTCTCGTCAGCTCGTCCTGCAGGGCAATCCTCTGATGATCCCCCCTGTATAGTTCCTGCGGAAATCCTGCCGTACGCCCGGCTACGCGGACACTCACCTTCGACGGTGAGGCGAAGGGGTCGCCCTGCACATGATCAATGGATAATATATAACCCGGAAACTGATACGCGCCTCTTGTATCTTTATAAGCCGGATAGCCCCTGTGGTCGATCCTTTTTAATAAACTTCTGAGTTCTGTTGATGACTGCATGGTGATGTCTCCTCATATTTCAAATAATTATCTGCTTCAAGTTCCTGCATGGAATTTTAGTATACGCTTTTGAGAAAGTCAATATTAGCGTTTGTAAATACAAAAAACCGGCCATTTTGACGGAATGACCGGTTTTTCGTATTCACTTCAGTTATATTGTTTTCCCTGTCAGTTATACCTTACTCTCAAGCACCGCGCACTGAAATGCCCGCAGTTCCAGTTTTCCTTCATAAACCACTCCGCTCTCGGCATCTGTCCATGTTCCGATGCCGTCTACACAGACCGGTTCATTCTTGAAGTTCATCACAAATATCACACCTCTGCCGTCGGCTCCGGTGCGTTCTGTTACTGTCACGCCATAAGGCAGCTCCGTCTCCAGCGCGTTTCTCAGGCCGATGCTCTTAAATACAGCGCCGTAAAACGCTCTTAAAAATGCGAGGTCAGACTCCGCTGCCAGATAATATGCCGTCCCTTTACCGAACGTGTTGCGTGTTACCACCGGGCAGCCCGCATAGAAATCCTGTTCATAGACAGACAGAACCTCCGTTCCTTCTTTCGCATGGACGATCTCACACATCCGGCGGGCCGGATACTCTGTGCCATTATATGCAAACTGATTTTCAAACTCTTCGGATGGAGCGTCAATTTCCTCCTGAACGACGCCGAGTACGTCTTCAAGCGGATGATGTCCGATAAAACACAGATCCGTATCATCAACCATTCCGCTGAAATATGTAGTCACAAAAGTTCCTCCGTCTGCGACAAATTTCCTGACCTTTTCCGCATAACCGCTCTTGTACATGTAATTGAGAGGGGCAGCCACCAGCTGATAACCATCCAGTTTCTCATCCATACCGATCAGATCCGCCTCGATGCCTTTTTCCCAGAACGTGCGGTAATGGGACAGAACGCACTCCACATAATCCAGATCAAGCCTCGGCCCCTGTGTGTCCTCTACGGCCCACCAGTTCTCCCAGTCAAAAATGATCGCCGCTCTGGGGCGGTTTACTGTTCCGTCAATCTTGTCACTCAATCCGGCAAGTCTTGCGCCGACTTCCGTCACATCTCTGAAAGTCCTCGTATTGCTGCCGTTCTTGTGATCCAGCACAGCGCCGTGGAACTTCTCGTATCCGCCCCGACCCTTTCTCCACTGGAAATACTGTACAGAATCCGAACCGTGGGCCACCGCCTGCATAGATGAAAGCATATGCATGCCCGGCCTTTTCAGCGGATTGCTGTTTCTCCAGCTTATGGAAGAAGGTGTACTCTCCATCAGCAGGAACGGCGCTTTTTTCAGTGCCCTCATAACACTGTGATTTGCCGCCGTACGTGCCGCCACAGGCACTTCATCCTTCTGTTCGTGCCAGAAGGGGTAGCTGTCCCATGAAATGATATCAAGACCCTTCTTCATCCGGTTATAATCCAATCCTTTAAAGAAATCCATAAAGTTCGTGGTCGCCGGTATATCAGACGCCTCCTTTACCGTGCGGATCTCCAGTTCGCAGAAACTGCTGATCTGCTCTGTAGAAAATCTTCTCCAGTCCAGTACAAGCGCTGTACTCGTAATTTCTCCGTAAGGACCCGGGCTGTGTATCTGACTCCAGTCAGTATATGTATGGCTCCAGAAATGGTTCCACCACGCACTGTTAAGTTTTTCCAGAGTACCGTATTTTTTCTTCAGCCACTGACGGAATGCTTCCTGGCACAGTTCGCAATGGCAGGTAGAATCTCCGAAATTACCTCCCAGCTCATTTGAAATATGCCACAGAATCACATTATTCCGTCTGCCGAAACGTTCCGCGAGCACACGGTCTATCGCAGTGATCTTCTCCCGCATAACAGGGGATGTATAGCAGAAATTATGCCTTTTCCCCGGCAGGTTCCTTTTCCCGTCCGCCTGCACCTGCATAACTTCCGGATATTTCTGTGTCAGCCAGTTCGGCATCGCTCCTGACGGCGTTGCCAGAACCACCTGAATATTCTCCTCCTCCAGACGGGTGATGATATGATCCAGCCAGTCCAGCTCATATCTGCCCTCCTCAGGTTCGAGGGCTGCCCAGGCAAAAATGCCCAGGCTCACACAGTTTACATTAGCTTCTTTCATAAGCCGGACGTCTTCTTCGAACACCTCCGGGTATTCAAGCCACTGATCCGGATTATAGTCTCCTCCGTGTAGCAATCTTCCTCCCAGCATCTTATCCTCCTGTTCTCAGATTCCCCTGAAACCGAATGAAAATTCCATCTTCTTCTGCACATCCAGAAGATATTCCGGATGCGTCCATGTCATCCAGCTGTCGTCTCCGGCAATTCCCATCTGTCCCAGTGCTGCCCGCACGACTGTGTAATGTACCTGCGGCAGTTCGTACGGATGTTTCGCGTTCTCAAGTTCATGCGGAGTGTACGGCAGCGCGGAGAACATCATCGGTCCGCTCTTCTCATCCATCTCAAAGAGCATTCCTCTGCCCGCTCTGTCTGTCACCGCGGCATAACGCACCTCTTCTTTGGCTCCGCACTCCTGCGGAACAATATATCTGGCCATATTATCTTTGACCATATTCTCATAGATTCCCAGCTTAGCGCCTTTCTTGCGGTCCGCGTATGTCTCCGCCGGTCCGAGGCCGTACCATTTCACATGGTCATAATCCGCGTTGAGCTTGAACATAACGCCGAATTCCGGCATATCTCCCAGCTCCTTTACCGGATCGTAGGAAAGTGTCGTCCTGATCTTTCCGTCTCCGCTCACCTCATAAGCAAGAGTGCACTGGCTCACCGGCGTCGTCGGCATCAGATAAGTGTAGGTCACTTTCACCGAATGCTCTCCTTCTTCTACTTCCGGTTCCAGTATCCTGCAGCAGTCTGCGCCCCGGAAATCCTTATGATCCACATACATGCTGGCTATCTTCCATTGGGCATACCGTTTCGGCATCTGGTTGCCCTGATCGTTGTCTACAGGAGCTCTCCAGAAGTTCGGCTTCGGGATCTCGGCGATCATCTCTTTGCCCGCATACCGGTAAGATACAAGTCCGCCGTTGAGTACGGAGAACAGCACGTCAAAGTTTTCTCCTCTCACTCCGATATTATGCTTACTGCGGATCACCTCAACCGGTCTGGTGCATGCCGGCTTCCCTGCTTTCACTTCATATACATACTGACCGAACGCCACTTCATGTCCTGCCTCTGCCCACACAGTGCTCTCTTTCAGGCAGAAAGATACTGTAACTGTATATTCCCCGGGAGCTGTCTCCTTCGCTGACGGCAGTGTATAAGTCTTTTCGCACAGCGGCTCTACATCAGTGTCAAGATGTGCCTTCCGGATCTGTACTCCATTCTTTGCCACTGTCACCGTACAGTCGAACTGATCCGTATTTACAAACAGGTTCTTATTAATTACCTTCACCTGTTCTTCCGTTACTTCAGCCGTGATATTCTGATAATTGAATTTCACTTCCTGCATCTTCGGAGAAGGTTCTCTGTCCCCGCCGTATACAATACCGTTGGCGCTGAAATTATAGTCTGTCGGACGCTCTCCGAAATCGCCGCCATAGGCCTGGAATTCATTTCCGTATCTGTCTTTCTTATAAATAGTCTGGTCGATATAATCCCAGATAAATCCGCCCTGATACAGAGGCTCCGTATCAGTGAGATCCGTGTATTTATGCATTGCGCCGCAGGAGTTGCCCATAGCATGGGTATATTCACAGCAGATGAACGGTTTGCTGCGGTCTTTCGCCAGGAATTCTTTGATAGCCTCTACAGTCGGATACATCTGGCTTTCCATATCGCTTGTATCATTATAACTGCGGTCATGGAACACTCCTTCATAGTGCACAAGGCGGGTCGGATCCTCTCTGCGGAAGAACTGCGACATCTCGTAGATATCTTTTCCGCCGTATGATTCATTTCCGCAGGACCAGATCAGAATGGACGGGTGATTCTTGTCCCTCTGATACATAGAATTTGCGCGGTCCAGCATCATATCCAGCCATTCCGGCTTGTTGTTCGGCACAATATAATCGTAATCCCCCGTTGCATGCGCCGTATCCCAGGAACCGTGTGACTCCATGTTCGTCTCATCGATCATATACAGCCCGTACTCATCACAGAGGCGATAGATCAATGATGTATTCGGATAATGGCAGGTACGGATGGCATTGATATTATTCTGTTTCATCACGGTCAGGTCTTTTCTCAGCTCCTTCTCCGAAACACATCTTCCGGATACTGAACTGAATTCATGGCGGTTGACCCCTTTAAATACGATACGCTTTCCATTCAGCGTCATAATACGGTCTTTCATCTCAAACCTGCGGAAACCGACTTTCTCAGGTATCAGTTCACAGAGCGTTCCGTCGGCATTGTAAACTTCGATCATCAGATCATAAAGTTTCGGTTCCTCTGCGCTCCACAGTTCCGGATTCGGAATTTCCCATGTACAGGTATCTGTCCCTGTCAGCTCTTTCTCTTCCTCAAAGCAGACTTCGCCATTGTAGGAAAGACGGAAACATGCCTTTCCTGTTCCCCATGCTTCTGTAGAGATCTCAAGACTGCCTTTGGTCAGAGTCTCGTCCGGAATCGCCCGTACTCTGAGATCGCGGATATGTACATCCGGCACAGTATACAGATATACATCGCGGTAAATTCCGGAAAACCGGAAGAAATCCTGATCCTCACACCAGCTGCTTGACGTCCATTTGAACACCTGCGCAGCCAGCTTGTTCTCTCCTTCTTTTACATAATCGGTCAGTTCGAATTCCGAAGGAGTAAATGTGTCTTCACTGTATCCCACAAACGCCCCATTCAGCCAGACAGCGATACCGCTCTCCGCACCCTGGAAGGAAATGAAAAGTCTTTTTCCTTTCATCTGTTCCGGCACAGTAAAATACTTCACATAGCTTGCTGTCGGATTAAAATGCTCCGGAATATCTCCCGGGCGGATATCTTCACGGCCTTCCCACGGATACTGTGTATTCGCGTACTGGGGGATATCATATCCCTCCATCTGGATATGAGCCGGCACACGGATATCATCCCAGTCGCGGCAGGAATAATCATCCTTTTCGAACCCGGGAATCGCTGACTCATAATTCTTTGCATAATGGAACTTCCACACTCCGTTCAGGCTTTCAACGTACTTCGAAGAGCCTTCCAGCACATCTGCCTCTGACGCATAATATGCATGATCCGAGTGTGCATCCATTCTTCTGTCCCGGAAGTATTCCGGATCTCTCACTTTGTTGTAATCGAATGTCCTCATGTTTTGCATCCTCCTCTTAAATGTTAACTTTATTATACAGCAGATAGACAGATCCGTGTATGACATGTTAAACTAAATAATATAATATTTCGAAACAGGAGATACCCTATGACTATTATATTCCGAAGCACCCCCGTATGCGAACCTCTTACTTTTGAATCCATCGGCCAGAACTGGCGGCAGGATTCTGTCAGCCGTCCCGGAGGCTATCCGTTCTATCACTATCTCCAGACCGAGAAAGGAACCGGCCGGGTGGAGACCGCTTCCGCCTCCTATCTTCTGCGGGAAAGTGAAGGTATCCTGATCGCGCCGTTCATCCGCCATTCCTACAGCAGCACGGACAGCGAGTGGTACACCAAATTCGCTTCGTTTACCGGAACTGCCGCAAGCTGCATTCCGCAGATTGTCGGGAATCGTCAGATCATCCCGGTGGACTCTGAGCAGGGCAGGCGGATCTCTCAACTGATCGGAGAATGTGTAGAAATGTACAACTCACATCCGCCGGATGAAAAACAGCTCTCCGTCAGCTGCTACACGATGCTCTTAACATTTGCGGACGGCATATATACACAGAAGCTTGCCGAGGATCCGTCATACCGGAATTATGTTCTCCCTGTAATAAAAGAAATCGAAATGAATTACAGTCTGCCGCTGAGCGTGGAGACAATGAGCAGGAAAGTATATGTAACTCCCCAGTATCTGTCCCGTCTGTTTCGCCGGTATCTGAACTGTTCGACTTATGAATATCTGACTTCATACCGCATCGGAAAGGCGAAAGAGCTCCTGATCACAAGTCCTTCTCTCGAGATAAAAGAGATCGCCCACCGGACCGGTTTCTCTGATCCAAGTCATTTTATCGCTATATTCAGGAAAGCGGTCGGTGTCACCCCACTGGAATTCCGCAGGCTGAACTGATCTGTCTATTAAATAAGGCTGCCGCATCAGCGGCAGCCTTATTACCTCCCTTTCGGGAAAATTTTTCAATTTTATTTCACGGCACCTGTAATACCTTCTGCGAACTGTTTCTGTAATACAAAGAATACGATCATTGTAGGAACAGAACAGAACAGGACTCCGACCATCAGCATACCGTAATCCGTTGTATATCCGGATGACATATTTGCGATCAGCATCGGCATTGTCTGTGCGTCAGGCTGTGTCATGATTACCTTCGGCCACAGGTATGCGTTCCATGCGTTCATGAAAGTGATAACAGCAGCTGCTGCATATGTAGCTTTCATCATCGGCATATACATGCGGTAAAAGATCTGGAACTCATTCAGTCCGTCAATACGCGCCGCTTCCATAGTATCGATCGGGAAGTTTCTCGAATTCTGTCGGAACATCATGATCAAAAACGGCGTCGATATAGATGGAAGGATAAAGCCCCATACACTGTTCAGGAGTTTTGCTCCAGAAAGCAGTTTGAACAGAGGAATCATCGTAGCAACCTGCGGAATCATCATAGCCAGCAGGAGGATTGAGAATACCAGGTCTTTCCCTTTGTCATGATACAGCTCAAATCCATAACCTGCCAGAGAACAGATCAGGATTGCCAGAACTGTCTGTACAATCGCGTACAGGAATGAATTTCCCATAGCCTGCCACAGGTCATAGTTAGCGAGCAGATTCTGGAAGTTTTCAATAAGATGTGTACCAATTGTAATTTTACCGTTAGCAACATCGAAAGTATCGTTTGTTGCCGCAGAAATCATCCAGTAAAACGGAAAAACCGAAAGGAATGCTACGATAATCAAAAATATGTATGTAGGAATCAAACGGCGCTGAATCATACTTTTGTTCTTTTTCTCAGTCACGAGTATCACCTACTTTCATATTGATAAATGCCAGTACTGCAACGATAATGAATACGAAGAAGCACATAGCTGTCGCATATCCGAAGTTCGAAACACCGCCGGCGCCGAACGTATTGTTGAAAATATAGTGCGACATAGTGATCGTCGAGTTCGCCGGTCCACCATTTGTCAGGTTGACAGACTCATCGAACAACTGCAGTGTACCATTGATGGACATGATAAACGTCATGATGATCGTAGGTCTCAGCAGCGGAACTGTGATTCTCCAGAATGTCTTCCAACCGTTTGCTCCGTCAATCTTTGCCGCCTCATATACAGAATACTCAATATTCTGCAGTCCTGCGAGGTAGAATACCATATTGTATCCTGTCCATCTCCAGATCAGGGCAATAATGATAATGGCTTTTGCACTTGCCGCATTTCCGAGGAAGTTATAGTTCTTCTCTAAAATACCAATGTTTACAAGGATCGAGTTGATCAGACCGTCTGTTGCGAACAGAGATTTGAAGATCAACGAATAAGATACAAGGGAGGTCGCACATGGAAGGAACACACAAGTACGGAAGAATCCCTTAAATTTCAGGTGCTGGTTATTCAAAAGCTGTGCCAGCAGTATTGCCAGGATCAGCATGATCGGCACCTGGATGATCAGGTATAAGAATGTATTTCCGACAGATGTCATGAACACTTTATCAGAAAACATTCTTGTGTAGTTGTTAAAGATCGGATCGTTCCACTGCATATTCGCACTGGATCCGGTCTGCAGTGACATGATGAACGCCTGGATCATCGGCCAGAAAGCCATGACAGCGATCAGGATTGTAGCCGGGGTAAGAAATACCCAGCCGGCCGCTGACTGTTTGGCAAGCAGCGACATTTTCTTTTTCTGTTTCACTTAGGGCCCCTCCTTCTATTTAACATTAACTCTCATCGCATCTGCACCCGCAGCTGCGGGAATTTCTTCAGTTGATAAACATGGCAGGGTAACAGATTGCTCCGTCCCCCGCCATATCTCACTTTTCTCTCAGCGTTTATTTAGTTTAAAAGGTTAGTTGCCCATCTCAAAGTTCAGCTGATCTTCTGCTTCCTGAAGAGCGTCCATTGTGTCTGCGCCGTTGATGATATTTACAATTGCTGTTCCGACGTAGTTACGTGCTGAGTAGTGGTAGTCACTCTGCTCGATGATCTGTACATGTGTACCCATCTCAACGATGTCAGAGTAGATCGGCTGGTCATTGAAGTATTCAACGCCTTCCTGATAAACTTCTGTCTCACCTGCCGGAGCATATGTAGAAATAACGCCGCCGTCTTTCAGAGCATTGTCATATGTAACTGTGCTGCCACCAAATGTGTAAGCGAGGAAATCTTTTGCAAGGTCAACATTCTTGCAGTTAGATGTGATGTACAGTGAAGAACCACCGTTACTTGCATATCCTTCATCACCGGAAAGAGTCGGCATTGATGTGATCTCCCATTTACCGCTGTTTGCGTCAACTTTCTCAATTGTCGGGATAATCCAGTTACCATTCATAACGCCTGCTACCTGATCGCCCTGGATTGCTTTGTCTGTGTAATCAGACCAGCTGTTCGGCATAAGGAGTGTGCCGTCTTTTGCCATCTGAACCAGTTTCTCTACGATCGTTACAAGAGTTTCGTTCTCTGTGATGTACGGTTTTCCATCTTTGAACATTGATACGCCTTCAGCCTGCAGCATCATGTACGGAAGGTCGTTTCCGTCACTGTTCATGCAGAGAAGCGCTTTGCCCGTCTTGTCATAAACAGCCTTGCCGATCTCCATGAACTCGTCCCATGTACATCCTGTCAGGTCATCGATTGAATATCCTGCCTCTGCAAGAAGATCTGTACGATATGCGCAGATAACTGTACCGTTGTCTACCGGAACTCCGTAATGCTCGCCATCGATTGTGGAGTAGTCCAGTTTCTCAGCTGCGAAATCATCCCAGTTGATATCAATGTCTCCAAGCGGAGTCCATGCATCCGGATAATCTGCCACATATCTCTGAATGTAGTGATCCTGGAAAAGTACGATGTCCGGAAGGTTGCTGTAGTCACCTGATGAAGCAGCTGTTGTAACTGCTGTCTCAACATCCTGTGATGCAGCCTGCTCGAGGATCTCAAGATTGAAGTCCTTGTTTACATTCTCTTTGTAGTCAGCTGCCGCTGCCTCAAGAGCCGGAATATTGAATGCCGGGTCCCATGCGAACACTGTCAGTGTGTTCTCATCACCGCCTGAAGCAGCCTTGTCGCTGTCATCTGATCCACCGCTTCCGCAGGCAGCAAGTGAAAATGCCATCATACCTGCGAGTAAAACTGAAAGTACTCTTCTTTTCATATTACTTAACCTCCTTCGTGTCCCGCTTATCTTTTTTTCGTTCAGGACATCTTATGGAATAA
>ERZ1643247.1955-NODE-1955-length-17284-cov-7.256950_pt1 | contig 17284 bp, 16 predicted proteins | sample MGYA00579264_ERZ1643247 | MGnify/ENA primary metagenome ERZ1643247 (study PRJEB29033, sample SAMEA4952262) | chicken gut metagenome | biome: Broiler Chicken; feature: Gastrointestinal Tract; material: Caecum | place: Ireland | collected 2018 | study: Broiler... | reverse complement strand
GTGCTCTGAAAACCGACGTAAGTGCTCTGAAAACCGACGTAAGTGCTCTGAAAACTGATGTTGACGATCTGAAACTCCGGACAGCATTAATTGAAACTACTCTGGAAAATGAAACAAACAGAAACATAAAAATAATTGCTGAAGGTCATACCGATTTATCACGCAAATTAGATCATGTACTGCAAATGGAAAGTGAAAAAGAAATGTTTCTGATCCGGTTCAATGTCCTGGAATCAGAAGTACAGAAAATGAAACAGCATTTTGACTCAATCGCATAATTTACTACCGACACCTAAAGTTACCATTTTGATAAATTATATTTCATAAACAAAAACGATAACCATAGAATCAGAATATATTCAGGGGAAAAATCTACTATCCGATTTTTCCCCTTTTTGCGCAATACGCACCAATCGGAAGGGAAACAATTTTCCCTTCTGAAGGAGCATCCCAAAATCTTTACTCAATTATTCTAAAAATCAAATCCTTCAATCGTCGCGAAATAATCCTCCGGTGTCTCCGCACGGCGGATCATTCTGGTGCTTCCATCCTCCTGCAGGAGAATCTCCGCACTTTTTAATTTGCCGTTATAATTATATCCCATGGCAAAACCGTGAGCGCCGGTATCGTGGATGACCAGCAGATCTCCCATATCAATCTTCGGCAGCTTACGGTCAATGGCAAATTTGTCATTATTCTCACAAAGAGAACCTACCACATCATAGGTATGATCACACGGCCCATTTTCCTTGCCCATAACCGTGATATGGTGATATGCGCCATACATGGCCGGACGCATCAGATTGCAGGCGCAGGCATCCACACCGATGTATTCCTTATAGGTATGTTTCTCATGAATGGCCTTTACCACCAGATGACCGTGCGGCCCAAGCATATAGCGGCCAAGTTCTGTGAATATCTTCACATCTCCCATTCCCGCCGGCACAAGAATCTCCTCATAAGCGGCGCGAACACCCTCGCCAATGGCGAAAATATCGTTTGGCTCCTTATCCGGTGTATAAGGGATACCGATTCCGCCGGAAAGATTAATAAACCCGATGTGCACATCAAGATTCTCTTTCAGCTCTACAGCCAGATTAAAGAGAATCGCCGCCAGCGTCGGATAGTATTCATTGGATACTGTATTGCTGGCCAGGAAGGAATGAATACCGAACTCTTTCACGCCCTCTCTCTTGAGTCGTTTAAACGCCTCAAAAATCTGCGGCTTAGTCATGCCGTATTTGGCGTCGCCCGGATTATCCATAATATCCGTCCCCAGAGAAAAGATTCCGCCCGGGTTAAAACGGCAGCAGATTCTCTCCGGAATACCGCAGGCTTCTTTCAGAAAATCAATATGAGTGATATCATCAAGGTTAATGATGGCACCCAGCTTCTTTGCCAGCACAAATTCCTCCGCCGGAGTCTCATTGGAAGAAAACATAATGGATTCTCCGTCCGCAAAACCGCAGCGGTCGCTCATCATAAGCTCTGTCAGAGAAGAGCAGTCCACGCCGCAGCCTTCCTCCTTGAGTATCTTTAAAATCGCCGGGGTCGGCGTTGCTTTCACCGCGAAATACTCCCGGAACCCTTCATTCCAGGAAAACGCCTTGTATAGATTCCGTGCCGTCTCCCGGATCCCCTTCTCATCATAAAGATGAAACGGCGTCGGATATTTTTTTACAATCTCCTCCAACTGCTCTTTTGTCACAAAAGGTTTTTTCTCCATCTTATCCTTATCCTTTCTGTCAATATTGCTTTATTTACCGTTCGAAATGAACATTTTACTGTTGTTTTATAACATTTAACTGAATCTCATTGGCCAGGGCGTCCTTCAGCAGCTGCACCAGATTGGGATTCGCGGAATACAGACACGCCGTGCGCGCCTCCTCCCCCAGCTCTCCGGTCAGGGCATAGCTGGAATCTGTGATCAGCCGGACAGAACTTCCTCTTTGCGCCGTGCAGTACATAATCGCGCCCGCAAGCTCACAGGACTCCTCCGTCAGCAGCACAACCTTCCTCCCTGCCCGAACCAGCTCATTAAGCTCACTTTCAAAAAGCGCCAGGGTAGCCGCCGAACCAAACAGATAGACCCTCTCCTTCGTCTGGCGCAGCATATTTCTGATCTTATCTTCCACATTCCTCCTGCCCCGGATAGTGACATAATGCTCCTCCTGGTGCATCTCTTTCGGAATCTTCTCCTCCAGCGTCTTCGCCGCCTCTTTCAGAAAATGTATCTTATTATCACAGAACTCCTGCACCGGCACCGCCTCATAGCGCACGGATTGCTCCTCCAGAACATAAGCGGCGCCCTTGTCCACCAGCCCCGCCAACGCCCCGTAGGCATTAGAACGGGAGATACCGGCTCTTTTTGCCGCCTCGTAGCCGCTCAGACATCCCTCTGTCAGCAAAAGCAGATAGACCTTCGCCTCCTGCCTGGTCAATCCGAACTGCTGCAGCAATACAATATTATCGGAAACTCTTCCATCTTCCAGCATATTTCCCGCCTCTTTTCCATACGTGGTACCAGTCGGTACTACTATATAATGCCGCGTTTTTTTTGTCAACTATTTCACCACAAAATAACCCCCTTTTTTCAAAAGGAATTCCATTGACACTTTGCAGGAAAATGTTAAGATAAAAATAAAAAATGACAGACTCTACGAAGAAACAGGTGACAGCAATGGGAAGAAAATGTATCGGGCTGATTGAGGCAAGAGGTCTTGCCGCCGCCATCCAGGCCGCGGACACCGCCGCAAAATCCGCCAACGTTAAATTATTAGGATATGAATACTCCGGGCACAGCGGTATGATCGTAGTCAAGATCGAAGGCACTGCCAGTGCGGTGGAGTCTGCCATGAAGGCCGCCGCCCTGTCTGTCGAAAAGATTCATGGCTCTTTTGCCATTGTAAATATGCTCGTTCAGAAATCAGCTCTGGACGAATCCGTATACAATAAGCTGATTCACAACGCTCAGACCGTAGGCGACCCGCTGCAGATTGCTTCCGGCAAACGCCCGCAGGGAACCAGCCGCCAGGCCAAATGGGTTGGTCACTGGGAACAGAAAGGCGCCTATATACGCGAATAGTCAGAAATGTAAGAAAAGTAATAACATAAATATAAATAAGCCGCCCGCCGGGCGGTTTTTGTTACCTCCGACGGACGGCTTCTCTGCAAAGAAAAGCTGTTAGGAATATCAAAATGTCACTGTTACGTTATAGTTTTCATCGCCGCTATGCCGCGGCATTTTTTATTGAATGGCAATGTATTTATTTTCTTCTACTTTTTTCGCCTCTTTTTTCGGAACTGCCAGCTTCAGAACACCATTCTCAAACTTAGCCTGAATATCTGCTTCTGTCACATTGTCGCCAACATAGAAACTCCTGCTCATAGTTCCTGCATAACGCTCTCTTCTGATATAAGCACCTTCTTCGTTCTTCGTATCATTATTTACATTTTTCACTGCCTGTACGGTCAGATAACCATCTTTCAGCTGTGCCTTTACATCTTCCTTCTGATAACCCGGAAGTTCAATGTCAAGTTCATATCCTTTATCTGTCTCCTTGACATCTGTCTTCATTACACTGCGGGAACTATTTCCATAAAAATCTCTGTCAAAAGACGGGAATGAAAAATCCATCCAGTCATCAAATAAATTTTCTCCAAAAATACTAGGCATCAACATAAATCATCGCTCCTTTTCCATTTAAAAAGTGGATACTCAGAATCCTCTTTTATATAGTGTATATCTATCTCTTATTTATTGTGTATCTATCTATATTAATTATTTATACATTATTCTGTGTATCTATGTGAACGCTTTAAAAGCTGTTATTTTTATCATATGATGTCACGCTGTGCTTTCTTCCAGGCAGCTGCCATCATCACGCTGCGCTTCCTCTTCCGAAGCTGCTGCTTCCCGGTTTTTTACATGCCTGCTCAAATTCTCTGAGCTTACGCTGCGCCTCCCGGCTCAAATTGGTCGGCACCTGAATCTGTACGGTGACATACTGGTCGCCGCGCTCTGATGTTCTCCCCATCTTCACGACGCCCTTGCCGCGAAGCCTGATCTTCGTTCCTGACTGAGTTCCCGGACGAATCCTGCACACAACTCTTCCGTCAATGGTCTGAACGGAAACCTCGCCGCCAAAGACCGCTGTGGTAAACGGTACATTTGCTGTGGTATAAACATCAGCTCCTTCCCGGTGAAATCCCGGCTTATCCTGTACATTTACTTTCAGGATCAAATCACCCGGTTCACCGCCGCCAGCACCCGGCTGTCCCTTGCCGCGAAGCCGGATACTCTTGCCGGACTCAATACCGGCAGGAATATTTACCTCGTAGGACTGTACACGCCCGTCGCTGCCCTGCAGGCGAATCACCTTTTTGCCGCCGAAAGCTGCCTCATCAAATGTGACGTCCACGTCGGCATTCAAATCGGCTCCTTTTCCGGAATATCCACCACCAAAATGACTGCCGAATCCGGAACTTCCTCCGAAGTCTGTGAAACCGGAACTTCCATAGCCAGACCCACGCGAGCCCGTACCGTGAAAACCTGCTCCGCCGAAGCCGCCGTTCTTAAAGGCCCCGCCGAACAAATCGCTGAAAAAATCATCCATGTTCATATTGCCATCGCCGGTGTGAAAATGAAACTCCTGGTATCCGTTCCCATTGTTCCGGCTGTAGCTGTAACCATTGCCGCCGGCGCCAAAACCTCCGGGACCGCCCTCCGAGAAAGCCGCATGCCCGAACTGGTCGTACATTTTCCGTTTTTCCTCATCACTGAGGATATCGTAAGCCTCAGAAACTTCTTTAAACCTTTCCTCCGCATGCCTGTCATTGGGATTCGTATCCGGGTGATATTTCTTTGCCAACTTACGATACGCCTTCTTAATCTCGGCGGCGCTGGCATTCTTTGCAACGCCAAGCACTTCATAATAATCTCTTTTTGCTGTCATTTCATCACCTTCCCTTATCGATCAACAGAACACGCGGCCGCACAACGGCGTCTATCCGGCTCCTCTATTCTGCGTCTTCCTCCGCAGTCTCCTCAGCATCGGCTTCCTTCTTCACAGCCGTCACTGTCACGACCTGTGCCTCCGGATCAGAGAGAACGTCTACCGCTTCATTTTTAAAGATATCCAGATCTTTGACTCTCAAAACATCTCCGACCTTCATATCGCCGACATCAAGAATGATTTTCTCCACCAGATTCTCTGGCAACGCCCGGTACTCAATCTCTTCCAGCTGTTCCTGAACGACTCCGCCGTCCACCTTATCTCTGTTCTCCAGAACAATCTCAGCGACGGACTGTACCTTCTGGTTCTTCACCAGAGCCTGAAATTCAATCTCCTCCACAATATTATCGAGGGCATTATAATGAATCTCTTTAATCAGTACATTGTGCGTCTCTCCGTCCACCTCCAGAAGAATCTGACTTCCTTTGCTGTTATCCTTCAAAATGTGATTCACATCTTTTTTATCCATCTTCACGGGAATAGAACCTTCAATATCCTTTCCACATACATTTCCCGTCACAAAGCCTTCTCTTCTCAACCGCCGGGCCTTCACACTCATATCTCTTTTTTCCGCTTTTAAAACATCCATCTCTGATACCTCCACTATCTGCGTCAAAGCTTGAATTCCGGGCGGCTCCATAAGCCGCCCGCACCGCATTTCATAATTTAATTAATGAAATTATCCTTCAATATTAATGTATTTATTTTCTTCTACCACAGGTTTTGCTTCTTTTTTCGGAACAAACAGGTTCAAGATACCATGTTTAAACTCTGCCTTGATATCTTCCTGCGTTACATCTTCCCCTACGTAGAAGCTTCTCTGGCAGGCGCCGGCATAACGTTCTCTCCGAATATAACGTCCGGTCTCTTTCTCCTGCTCATCCTGATCGAGTCCTTTGGCTGCCTCAATGGTCAGATAACCATTCTCCAGAGAAACCTTAATCTCATCTTTCTTAAATCCCGGCAGGTCAATTTCAAGCTGATAGCCGTCCTTCATCTCTTTAATATCTGTCTTCATTAAATGATTAGCCTTCCGGCCATACAGCTTCTTCTGTGCTCTCTTCATATCTCTGTCATCATAGAACGGAAAATCATTAAAAAAGTCATCAAATAAATTTTCTCCAAAAATACTAGGCATCAACATAAATCATCGCTCCTTTTCCATTTGAAAAGTGGACACTCAGAATCCGCTTTTATACATTTATGAACCACCCGCTTCACAGCCGCGCGCGACATCATCACCATGCCGATTCCGGCTATTCCGCTTCAAGGTTCAACCATTACGTTTCCTGGAACTCCGGTTAGGAATTATCATGTACAGCTTCCTGTCTTTTTATCCCTCTTCCTTTGTTCTAGATGTAATATAACACTCATTATTAGCCATGTCAAGCGTCGAGTGCTAATTATTTTGTGAAGATTTTGTGAACAAAAAAGCGTACTAATCTAATCATTCCATTTCACAATATCAAAATCCGGCCTTGCGAAGCTCATCCATCATAGCAGACCGCCTTTTATATCTCGTCCTCCAATCCTCTGCAATTTTCTCAGTCAGCTTTGCCCCTCCCGGATATCTCTTCACTTTTTTCATATAATGCATCAGTTCTCGGTAAGCATTTCGATTGGATGTACTCTGCACCTTCTGTTTCACATATTCTGCATACATGTCTCTTACTTGCTCCGGAAACTCTTTTTTCAATATTTTCTCATAAATATCCAAATAAGAAATGTGACCATTCTGTCGAATCTCCTGCATCAAGCTTCCGTACATTTTCTCTTTTCTTAAAAACTCATACTTCATATGTTCCGGCAGTCCGGATTCCAGCAGCTTATTCTTATATTGCTCCCATTCCATCTCAGCACAACATTTTTTCAATTTGTAAATATAAATAAAATCCCTCTGCACACAATGAAACACCTGATAAAGCAATTCTTCTTTAAGAGCCGATAAATTTCCCGTCTTCTCATAAATCTCTATCAACCAACGGCTGTACTCTGCAGTCAGACGGGCATTCGCCTTATCCATCTTCTTACTTTCTTCTATGACATTTACCGCCTCTGTATATTGTCTGTTTTCCAAATATTCCTGAATCGCAGCTCTGCGAATTTCCGGAAAATTCCAGTACCGTCTGCAAAAGTCCTGAATCTCCTGCTCCGGATATTCCAGCTTTTCCATGATATCAATACAATCCAACAACGAAGCATACGGACAGTAATATCCCCCTGATCCATTTTCATTTTCTGCCGCTGTTTCCTCCAAATGTGCCACATACTGCAGATTCCGCGCCAGATTTTCCTGCAAAGTTTCTTTATCCTGCAGGCGCTCCACCAGGAAATTCTCCGGATAATCTTCCAGAAAATCTACCACATACCCTGACCGATGCTCCCGAAACCACTGTCGCATTTTCTCCTTCTGCGCTGAATTACATTTCTCAAGAATCTCTTCCCATATTCTATAACATTCATCGGCCACCCAATTATGCTCTCCATTCGAGCCATCCAAGCCACGGGTTCCCACCTCATGAAAAACGTAATTGACCAGATCAAAAGCTTCCATTAAATGATTCTCCCGAACCAACGTCCCCACCTCTCTGTCCAGAAAATCACATAGTTCTTGCGCATAATCCATACCATCAAAATAGTCCACAAAGCCATTTCTGTCCGAATACCGCCAGGCGATCTCGTCCACTCGTTCTTTTATCCGCATCACCTGCACCGGCGTCACCGTCCCATACCGAATCATAATCCAATTATATAGTCCGGTATCTTCTCTCGCCTTTTTTTCCACAATCTCACGAAGCTCCGGCTCCGGAATCGTTGCAACTGCTTCCCGCAACTCATCCTGCTTCTTTTCTGCTTTCTCCTCACCGGTCGCACACTGATCCGTTACACTGTTCTTCCCAGGTTGAAATATTTCTTCTTCGATTGTATACAAAACTGCCGCCATGTGCTTACAGTAATATCCATCAGCCGCATAAGGGCAATCACAACCCATATCGTAAACTTTTTCATCCCGGATGCTGATCTCTACTTCATAATTCTCCGTCCCCGCCACCAACGCACGATATCCCTCTTGCGTTCTGGCAAGTTCCATAACATTTCCTTCTTCAAAATAATCAAAACCACGTTTTAAAATCTGGCTGCTGAACAGTGATTTCCATTCAAACATAATATTCCCTCCTGCTTGTATCCTTTTTTCCTTTTTATCCCGACTTTGATCTTAGAGCTTCATTAAAAAATTGCCATAGTCATCTGTCACGCTCGTTTGCATCACTGCACAGATTATTTTTCTTCAAAAGTAGTTTTCCTACTTCGGCAGCTCTTATTTTTTATTTCATTATCAGGATAACACATCTCGAGACTATGGTGTTTGTTTTTTCTTTGACTTTTACTGCGGTCAACTGGCAGCCACGGAGATAAAGGAGATAAAGGATGGGAGATAATACCTTATTATCCGGTATCTTTTTTAGAAACAGGCCTTCTCTAAATCCATATCAATACACAAGAGGGAAGAATAATGACTTTGGAAGAATTAAAAAAAGCCTTTTGTCAACTTAAAGAGAAAACTATATCTGTTTTAAAATATTTAAAGACGATGAAACGAAAGATCTTTTAGAAGCTACCAATGTAAGTAAAATTACTCTTTAAATCTATTTTTATTTTTACAATATAAAATACCGGCAATCCACTCCTTCCAATAGCCAGACTGAAAGTCAACTACCAAAAGTTTGTTTAGATATCCTGCCGGTATTTTTCTTCTATATAATATATCGTCCTATCTTTCTTCTCATATGTCTGATATATCTTTTATATAATATTCTCTTTTTTATAATTCCTCCAGAACCGCCGCCACGCTTCCCAGATACGAACGCCCAAACAGATTCAGGTGATTCAGCAAATGATACAGCTGGTATATCTTTTTTCTCTGCCGATATCCGCTTTCCACAGGATTCACCTCGTGGTAAGCCTCATAAAATGTCTGAGGAAATCTTCCGAACAGCTCCGTCATGGCCAGATCCGTCTCGAAGTCTCCCACGTAGGCCGCCGGATCAATGAGCCACGCCCGGCCGTCATTGCCGCACAGCACATTGCCGCCCCACAGATCTCCGTGAACCAGAGAAGGAAATTCCGGTTCCCGGATGTAGCTGTCCAGATGACTGAGCAGTCTGTCCAGCTTCTTCCGAAAGCCTGAATCAAAATATCTGTCCGCCATTTTTATCTGCGGCAACAGGCGGCAGTCCCGGTAAAACTCGATCCAGCTGCCTTTCGGCGTATTCTTCTGCACCGTGGCGCCGATATAATTATCCTCCGGAAAACCGTATCTGGATTCTCCTCCGGCAGATGCCTTCCCTTCCGGCAGATGCGTCTGCACAAAATCTATGCAGTCCGCCCGGTGCATCTGTGCCAGCTGCTGCCCGAACACTTCCCAGTAATCCTTTATTGGAGACGCGCTCTCCATATATTCCAGCAGCAAAAATGAGAATCCCCGCTGCCGGTCCGTACCGATGCCCAGCAGCTGCGGCACACCGATGGCGCGGGCAGAACGCAGGGCTTCCAGTCCCCGCGCTTCCGTCTCAAAAAACCGATAATTATTTATCTGATTGGTCTTCATAAAAATCCGCCGGCCGCCGGACAAATGCAGTTCATAGGCGTCGTTAATATCCCCGCCGTATACGCGCTTTTGTTCTGTAACTTCCGTCTCTCCACCGAATGCTGCCTGCAGGGCGTCCACAAGAGAAGAGTACGCTGCGACCGCTGCCAGATTATTTATCTCTGCCATCTCTTCCTCACTTCACTGTTCTTTATTCCACCGTCACAGACTTCGCCAGGTTCCGTGGCTTATCCACGTCCAGACCACGAGCCACACTCACATAGTAACCCATCAGCTGCAGAGGGATGATTGCCAGAGTCGTGGCAAAACACTCGTCTGTCTTCGGCACATAAACTGTAAAGTCTGCCGTATCTTCAATACTATAATTGCCATAGGTGGTCACCGCCATCAGATATGCGCCTCGGCTGCCCACTTCCACCAGGTTGCTGATGGTCTTCTCGTACAGGTCGCTCTGGGTCAGCACGCCAACCACCAAAGTACCATCCTCGATCAGACTGATCGTGCCATGCTTCAGCTCGCCGGCCGCATACGCCTCGGAATGTACATAGCTGACTTCCTTCATCTTCAGGCTGCCCTCCTGGCAGATGGCATAGTCCAGACCACGACCGATGAAGAAAACGTCCTTTGCATTGGAGTATTTGCTGGCAAACCACTGGATCCGCTCTTTGTCATCCAGCACCTTCTGAATCTTATCCGGCAGGGTAGCCAGTTCCTTCAGGTAAGCTGCATACTGCTCATCTGTGAGAACGCCCTGTACATGACCGGCCTGCACCGCCAGCAGGTACACTGCGATGAGCTGCGTGCTGTACGCCTTGGTCGTTGCCACGGCGATCTCCGGTCCGGCGTACGTATAGAGCACATAATCACTCTCCCGGGCGATGCTGGAACCCACCACATTGACAATGCCCAGAACTGGCACTCCCTTCTCCTTGGACAGACGCAGGGCAGCGATGCTGTCCGCGGTCTCACCGGACTGGGAAATGATGATGACGATGGAATTCTTCGTCAGCTTCGGATCCCGATACCGGAACTCGGACCCTAAATCCACCTCCACGGAGATGTCACTCATGGACTCGATGACATATTTTGCCGCCATACCCACATGATAAGCAGAACCACAGGCTACGATGTACACTCTCTCCAGATTCCGGATGATCTCATCGTCCAGGCCCACAGAAGAAAAGTCGATGCGGCCGTCTTTGATATAAGCGTTCATGGTATCACGGACTGCCTTAGGCTGCTCAAAGATCTCCTTCAGCATGAAATGCTCATAACCGCCTTTTTCCGCAGCTTCCTCATTCCATTTGATCTCCACCAGCTCTTTCTCGATCTCATTCCGGTCGATATCGTAGAAATGAACTTCCTCCCGGGACAGCTCCGCGATCTCCAGATTATCGATATAGTAAACGTTCCTCACACTGTCCAGGATCGCCGGCACATCCGACGCGATGAAATGTCCCGTCTCATTTTTTCCAATGATCAGCGGGCTGTCCTTACGGGCCGCAAAAATTTTGCCCGGATAATCCGCGAACAGGATACCAAACGCATAAGAACCCCGGATACGCAGCATGGCACGGCTCAAAGCCTCCAGCGGTGTGCCCGTCTTCTTATAATAATAATCGATCAACTTCGTAGCGATCTCCGTATCTGTCTCCGAATAAAATGTATAGCCGGCCTTCAGCAGCTTCTCCCGGATCTCCTGGTAATTCTCAATGATACCGTTGTGCACCAGCACAATGGACTTATCCTCCGTACAATGCGGATGCGCGTTCACCTCCGACGGCTCCCCATGGGTCGCCCAGCGGGTATGACCAATCCCGCAGGTACCAGTCACTGCGTGACCGTCATCGGTCTTCTCCGACAGCGCGTGCAGCCGACCCTTTGCCTTGATGATCTGGATATCTCCGGTACTCTCATTCCGTACCGCGATACCGGCCGAATCATATCCCCGGTATTCCAGCTTAGACAATCCATGCAAAAGCAGCGGCGCCGCCTGACTCTCTCCCACGTATCCTACAATTCCACACATAATATTTTCTCCTTTACAAAATAAGCATTTCTCTAATATTACAAAGCCCTGTATCTTATGCCATGCATCACTGCATAATAACTAAAAACTGCTCCACGCCAGAGTTCAGGGCTTAAAACCATAGTATCGCAATATTTTACCACAAAACAGCCAAAAAATATACCCCAACATCATTCCAATGGTATTATTAAACACATCATCCGTCTCACAAAGACCTGCCTTTAACACAAACTGCATCCCTTCAATAAACGCCGACGCCCCCGCTCCCAGCAGCAACGCTCTCCACCAGGTTCTTTTTCTGCTGAGTTCCCCATACAGAACACCCATGGGTACAAAAAGAATGATATTATTGAGAATCTGCAGCACCCAGTACATACTACCTGCCAGCGCCAGCCGATACTCCCAAAGAAAACTCAGCATTATATGCCTCTCCGCAAACGGCTCCCGGCTGAATATCGTCACATACAGTAAAATCAACACATAAATAACAAAAGAGAGTCCTATAAAACATCGGTACATTTGCCGTGACATCCGAAAGCCTTCGCCCTTCCCTGCCGCTGCCCGCTTGCAAAAGACAAACAAAAGCAGCCACACCAACAGCATACTATAACAATTATCTCTTATGAACTCCCACAAAAATTGAAATCTCAAACAATAATCCTTTCAGCCTGTCTGTACATTCTCTTCCCATAATTTTCTTCTTATAAGCCTTTGCCAGTAACCTTTTGGCCCCATTGATTATACCAAACATTACCCCAATGCACAAATGCATTTTATGTAGCAAACCATGTCACAATATGAAATTTTATCATTATATTGAGTTTCTGTTGCTTATTTTGTCAAGAAATTTCAATCCGCTATTACTTGCTGCAAGTCTCCATCTCTTCTTGCACGATACATCCCCTCATAAATATCATTCAAAACAAACTCTATCGGTACATTTTCCCTTTTATCGGAACCGTCTTTAAATATCCATACTTTCACATGAGTTTGTGGATTTTTCCTATCCAGACACCAACGCACAAAACTCTGGAAGAACGGTTCTACCTCTTCCTTCATTTTCCCTATCAAGCAAAGCTTGAGAAATACACTCAAAATACTAATACAAGGTATTTGCGCACCATTGGCAAACCCTTGTCTTGCCCCAAAATCATCGGAACAAAATATATATGCTTCTGTATCATATAAAAACTTAATAGTCTGTGCCAGAACATATGCCTTTATCTCGCCGTAACTTTTTTGGTGACCAATTTGATTTTCACAGGTACGCAAAACAGCTCCCATGGTCTCCAAGTTCTTCTTTCATCTTCTGGTGACAGAAAAAAGAATATCCAGGAAATGCAAGCACTTCATCAGCCAGCATACGATTCTCTGTTTTTATGATATTCGCTTTAGATACAAAATCCGTATCCAGGATTGCATATTTCCGTTGTTCTGTCATAGTCCCTCACTTAATTCCATACAACTGTTTTATTCTGTCCAGTTCCTTCCAGTCACTTTCCAATCTACTCTTGGGCAAAACTTCCTGTTCAGTATTTATCGTAAGATTTTCCAGAAGACTTCCAAATTTTTCATATCCGGACGGAATCATATCCCATCGCTTTGCTTTACTTGTCACTTTCATTATTTTTTGTATTTCTGAAAAAGGAATATCCATCATCTCCCTTGCCCGGTCATCAGATATCATCTTTTCTTCCAGTAACCGAAGAATCATAGCTTTATAAGGGACAGCAAAAATGTCCATAAGAGTAAGAATATCTTTCATTTCTATTGCTTTCTCTTTGATTTGATAAATTCCCATCTGCTGTTTGAGCGCATTAACCGGCACCAAAAGAATACCTGCAAATGCATTTGCTTCCATTTCCTCTTCTTCCGTTGTTCCTGTTTCAATTGTGGATGCATTTAAAATGGAGCCACTTTTTGCTAACTCAAGATCATCCTCTTCCAAAAAACAGCGTATATGATATAATTCATGCGCTGCGGCAAATATCTGCTTTGACATTGGAATTCCAGAATTAACCATAACAAAAATGCGCCCACTACGAATAAAAGTGCAGGCGCATAATTCCGGGTCACGAATCGGAAAACGCAACCATTCCAAAGGCATATTTTCTGTTCTCACATAATTTTCAATCATGTTAAAAATATCATCCTGAATAATATTCTGACCGATATAATACTCTGAAAAACCTGCGGCAATTTCCCGAATCTGTTCAAATCTTTTCGGATTTTTCTTGTATAAAATTCCCTCAAAAAGTAAAGCCATTCTTACATCTCCCATGTTTCTGACATAACTTTCACGTTTTCACGTACGTTAGCATGAAAAATAATCATATCTGCCAGTTTATCCGCTGTATGCAAAGCTTCCCTAGCTGCGTCTGATTCAACTTTTCCCATAAAAGCTCTCATAACATCCACTTCTGTGGATTCTACAGGAGCTTTCAGTAAATCATCCATTGTAACACAAAAATAATCTCCAATTTTATGAAGCTCAGCAATACTAATTAATCTGGAACCATTCAACATTTTACTCATAATTTGTTTGGATACGCCAATTGCATTCGCCAGATCAATCTGTTTCATATTATGCTTTTTCATCTGATCCATAATATTGTTGGCCACTACAACATTAATATCTATCATCATTCCACCTCCATAATCCTTTTTTTATTATATGCCAATGTGTTTCAACGGTCAATATTTTCGAAATTATTTTGCTCCAAAATTTATTAGATCATTTATTTGTCTCTAATTTCAAGACTTCTTCATGATTTTTTCTTTTCTTTACGACATCTCTTCTATTGATAAACAATCTACGTATACATATCCTATCTTCAAAAAAATTCCTTATCGCAGAAGAATCACTTCACCACCGTCATCCCTTCTGCAATCCACGCCTGCACAATACTCACGCTTTCTTTCACTCCCCGGGCTATCTGCTCCACCGGCAGCCCCATCTCTGCCAGAGATATTGCCGTTGCTTTTTTTGCCTTTTTCTCTCCGAGTAGCATTCCTTCGTTATAGATCTCATCCATCTCCTGACACATACTATACACCCCTTCCTCCGTCTCCTTTAATTCCCGTACTCGTCTCGCCAGCACTTCACTGTACATCTCACTGGCATCTTTACAGTGGAAATCATGCATCAGACGCCCCAATTCCGTTTTTTCATTCTGCATCGCTGCGTTCACATATACGATATGAGAACCGTCTTCGAAAGCTTGATCGACTTCCTCTATCTTTCTGTCAATATGACCAACCGGAAGTCCAAGTCCCAAAACATCTCCCCGGGTAATAAATATCACATAGCTGTCCGGCAGTTCATCAAAATCATGTCCCGCTTCCAAAGTGTTCATATCAACAAGACCGCTGTGATACCGCGACCGCTTCGGTGATGCCCCTTCGTTCTTCTGCTGAACCTCAACATCATATCGTTTATCTTCAACATCCCGGGCTACGCAGTCCAATATAGCCGACCGTCCCTGCAGGTTCTTATAATCCTTTTGTACGACACTTTCCACCACATGCAGGTCTTTTTTATCCATGATAACCTGAAGAACATACTCTACACACTCTATGTGTTTGAATACATTTCTCATAAAAGTATCGGACATTAGTGTAAAATTCTTAATTATCTCCCTGTATCGCTGATAACGATTTTCCAGTTCTTCATCAGGAAATGTCTCCCCAGCGTATTGGTTAATTTCTTTCATCCCGACAGCCTCCTTCCGTGTCCTCTCTTCTGCCTGCTCCTGCTGTCTATGGAAGGATACTGCCCAAACCCTAGTACTGTCCTTTCCTGACTTTCTCTATCTTATGTATTACTTTTATAGCAATAATAATCTTCAACAAAACATGATATACGTTTACTGTTTTCCCATACTATCTTATCACCAAAAGATTATTTCACCACCGTCTTCGCCTCTGTAATCCACGCCTGCACAATACTCACACTTTCTTTCACTCCCCGGGCTATCTGCTCCACCGGCAGTCCCATCTCTGCCAGAGATATCGCCGTTGCCTTTTTAGCTTTTTTCTCTCCGCGTTCTTCACCGATTGTAATCCCGCGTTTTTCGCCGATTGTAATTCCACGTTCTTCTCCACGCTTTTCGCCGATTTTTTCGCCACGCAGTATTCCTTCGTTATATATCTCATCCATCTCCTGGCACATACTATACACCCCTTCCTCTGTCTCCTTTAATTCCCGTACTCGTCTTGCCAACACTTCACTATACATCTCATCGGCGTCTTTACAATGGAAATCATGCATCAGACGCCCCAATTCCGTCTCCTCATCCTGCATCGCTGCATTCACATATATGATATGAGAGCCGTCTCCGAAATCTTGATCGACTTCCTCTATCTTTCTGCCAATATGACCAACCGGAAGTCCAAGTCCCAAAACATCTCCCCGGGTAATAAATATCACATAGCTGTCCGGCAGTTCATCAAAATCATGTCCCGCTTCCAAAGTGTTCATATCAACAAGACCGCTGTGATACCGCGACCGCTTCGGTGATGCCCCTTCGTTCTTCTGCTGAACCTCAACATCATATCTTTTGTTCTCAACATCCCGGGCTACACAATCCAGTATAGCCGACCGCCCTTGCAGGTTCTTATAATCCTTCTGTACAACACTGTCCACCACATGCAGGTCTTTTCTACCCATGATAACCTGAAGAACATACTCCACACACTCTACGTGCTTGAATACATTTCTCATAAAGGTATCGGACATTAGTGTAAAATTCTTAATTATCTCCCTGTATCGTTCATATCGTTTCGCTATTTCACCTTCAGATGATACATCTGCAATCAAAGCATTCCTCTTCTTTGCCGTCCCGATGGCCTCCTTTCCTTGCTCTGCGATCTTCTGTTTCTACCTGTGGAAAGGTGCACTCACCAGCCATACTATATCAACTTCCCTTCCTGGCTCCCTATACATAATGTATCATCTTTTCCCATTTATCACAGTTACACAAACAGGAAATTCTTTTCTAAAAGTGTAATATTTTTAATATCATTATACTTTTCGTTCTATTCTCTGTCAATACGACAAAACGTACTTTAGACAAAAAAATTGCCGGCAGCCGAAACTGCCGACAATTACAATATTTAATCTCTCCTGAAAATATCTCTGGTATATACTTTTTCCTTCACATCATCCAGGCAGCTGTCATAGCGGTTGGCGATGATGGCCGCGCTCTGTTCTTTGAAAGCTTCCAGGTCGTTGACGATGCGGCTGCCAAAAAATGTACTGCCCTCTTTCAGAGTCGGTTCATAGATGATGACGGTGGCACCTTTGGCTTTGATTCGTTTCATGACGCCCTGAATGCTGCTCTGACGGAAATTATCGGAGTTGCTCTTCATGGTGAGACGGTATACGCCGATGACAACTTCTTTTTCCATGCTGGTGTCATATTCACTGTTGGCGCCGTAGCCTCCAGCCAGTTCCAGCACACGCTCCGCGATGAAATCCTTTCTGGTCCGGTTGCTTTCCACGATGGCCGTCATCATGTTCTGCGGCACATCCTGATAGTTTGCCAACAGCTGCTTGGTGTCTTTCGGCAGACAGTAACCGCCGTAGCCGAAGGACGGATTGTTATAATGAGAACCGATACGCGGATCCAG
>ERZ1643247.1949-NODE-1949-length-17322-cov-96.065674_pt1 | contig 17322 bp, 20 predicted proteins | sample MGYA00579264_ERZ1643247 | MGnify/ENA primary metagenome ERZ1643247 (study PRJEB29033, sample SAMEA4952262) | chicken gut metagenome | biome: Broiler Chicken; feature: Gastrointestinal Tract; material: Caecum | place: Ireland | collected 2018 | study: Broiler... | reverse complement strand
GCCAGTCCCCGTTGTAATAGTCCATGAACCGCTCGCCGTTGGCGGATGCTTTCGCGTGTTCCAGCACCTGCTCATCGGAAAGATAGGAGCATGGCTCGATGTGGCTGTTGGTCACCTGGCTCTTGCGCTTCATGAAAGTGTCCAGCACCGTCTGCAGAGCCGCCATATCATGCGGGACGGAGCCTGGTCGGTACTGATCGCCGGTGACAGTCACAAACCGGTTAGTCGCTCCCGGAAGATAGACCTCCAGCCCGTGTGTCCGGTTGTTGATGTAATAGACAGTCTTGTCAAAGATATAATCCGCATCGACCTGAAAGAATCCCCGCAGGCCGCTGCCGGACGGGGAACGCTCAAAATAAGCGTCTTTGAAGATTCCAAGCACGGAAGCGGCCACATCGTTCAGTGTGCCGTCCTCCCGGATGCAATGGTCAATGTCAATGGCCCCGATCCCGGAAGCCACCCGGATACCGATCCCATCATAGCCGCCCATGGCGTAGGCTTTCATGGCGTCTGTGAAATCAGAAAACGTGTCCGGGTTGTTTGTCTGTGCTTTCCGGTTGGTTCCCGGCTTATAGGGAACCTTGGTCAGTCTGGAAGATTTGGCGCCGCGCTCCATCTTCCAGGTGCAAAACCGACAGGAACTCTTTAGCTCTGCCGGGATGTTCACAAAATTTACGGTACTTGTATGGGTACTCATCTGTTTCACGCTCCTTAGAAGTTGATCTTAGACTGCGCATGGGTAATTTGAGGGGAACGGATTGGCTGGAACTGACAGCCTTGCTGCACCGTCAACTCAACACCAGTAGCCCACGTCGGTATCATGCAACGCTTACCCTGTACTGGATAAGGCCAGTCCCAGATGCGCCTCCACCGCTTTTTCAATCTCGTGGACCTTTTTGGAACTTACCCTCCCCACATAGGACTTCAGCGATGTCTTTCCGACAGTGGTCAATTGCTCACCCAACACCATGGAGGGCTCCAGGGCAGGACATTCATCCGCTAAGATCACATGCGTCGGGAGATAAGATTTCTTCAGCTTGGAGGTCAGCGGAACCACCGTCACGATCCCGGAATGCAGATTGGCCGTATCGTTGCTCATAATAAAAGCCGGACGGCATCCATCCTGAACACTTGTCCCCGAATGGCATCCCAGCTCCACAAACCAGATGTCGCCACGTTGAGGAACGCGGTCGGGATGCTCTGCCTCGCTCCGGCTGTGTGTAACCTCATATGTATTTTGCTGTCTCATGATCAGTTTCTTTGGGTTGATCTTCATCTTTCTGGAATACGATGATTTCCTTCGTTTATTTTTCCTGCCCACGATATTCACCTCCCGAATGATTCGACTCTGAATGTTCACTTGGATAGGGCTTCTATGTACTGAGAATTACTGAAAAAAGCCGAGGCGAGCGAATACCCGTCCCGGCTCTTCCACAAGGAGGAACTTTGAAAAAATGAATACGGAAAGGAAAGATATCTCCTTACCTTTCGGCCAGTATAATAATAGCATGCCAAAGTGGTATCTTTTTTGAGGTCAAAAAGGACACTTTTTACGCTCCAAGCAATCTTTTATGTCAAAAGATAAATCCAAATACCACTTGGCATATGTTACAAGATAATCCCTTGCCCGCTTCAGTGCCCTCTGAACAGTTTTATGATTAACCTCATATTTTTTCATAATATCCTTATAACTCAGCCGACCAAAATATCTATCGTAAACAATTTCACGATATATCCCTTCCGGCAGGCCCTCCATCCCGATTTCCAATGCCATCACTTTTGTACGGGCATCAAAATAGGCAAAAAGCATTTTCTTATCGCCATCATCTAACGGAAGAAGCAGCAGACCCCTTAATTTTTCCCCATTAAGAAATGTGGCATCGGTTTCTTCAAGCCTTGCCATTGTGATGATGCTTCTACGCTTATTTTCAAAAATACGGCAGTAGTCCTTTAGATCCGGATAATCATGGATTATCCTCTTAAGAACCTGATACACTTCCTTACTTGCCTCCCCCGTATTTATGATACGTTTCCATCCAAAACCTCTCCTAAGTTGTAAGCGATCCGTGTCTATATTAGCCATTTCTTATTCCTCCCTCGTCTGCCATTCCCGCAACAGTTCTTTCATGTATTCACTGTAAACCGGAAAACTGGAAATATTTTTCAAATGATTTGCTATAGCCTGCAGGCATCTCTGTTTTATTTGACTTACCTGCTTATTGTGCAGCGTTCCCCTTTTATATGCCTTACAAATTTCCCTGTAGGATTTTCCTCTGGCAAACATCCGTTCAAATATCGCCCGCTCCCTCTGATCCATCCGTTCCCGCATGGCGGTTTCTACCACTTCAATTTTCCAGCAGAGGTAACCATATTCCTTCACGGACTCATCCATCTCCCGGCGCAGCTTTCGGTTCACCTTCTCCACATAACCGTTATCCAGCAGCTCCGTAATGCGCAGCGGAACATTGCTGATATTGCTGGTCTGCACCCGTTCAGACTCATAATCGATGCTGATGGAAGCGAGATCCCGGAACGCCATCTCCTTCGTGTAGATCGGGACACCAGCATCGATCACTGCTTTCAGCCGTTCCCGGTCCTTTAGCATCTGCCCATAGGATTGTGCCAGAAAGAGGGCCAGCACCAGAAAGTCCGGGGCCGGCACGTTCTGTGCATGATCCTGTTCAGCATGATTCTGAATCTCCACATCCACACCGCTCAACCGCTCCTTTTCATCCATGGCCTGCCCCTCCTTCCCGTAATATCCCAAAACCTATCTGTGTCCGCATGTCTGCACCTGCCGCAATCCGTTGCACTCAATACAACCTCGCCTTCACCGCAGAGATCAGTTTTTCCTGGGTAATGTCCTTCTGTTCCAACGCCGCCATCACGTCCTCATCCACCGTATCCTTACAGATGATATGATGGATCGTTACGGTCTCGCGCTGTCCCTGCCGCCACAGTCTGGCGTTGGTCTGCTGGTAAAGCTCCAGGCTCCAGGTCAGTCCAAACCAAATGAGGATATGGCCGCCCTGCTGGATGTTTAGCCCATGGCCGGCGGAAGCGGGGTGGATCAGGGCCACAGGAATCCGTCCCTCGTTCCAGTCTTTAATATCCTGACTTTCTTTGATATTCCTTGCCACCAGCCCCATCTTCGCAAGCCGGATCCCGATCCGCTGCCGGTCATGCTTGAACCAGTAGGCGATCAGGACCGGCTGCCCATTTGCCGCCTCAATCAGGTCTTCCAGAGCGTCCAGCTTTCGCTCATGGATAAACCTTGCGTTCCCGTTCTCATCGTAAACGGCGCCGTTTGCCATCTGAAGGAGCTTCCCGGTCAGGCTCGCGGCGTTGGCTGCGTCAATGTCCGCGTCCTCCAATGGAATGATCAGGTCACGTCTGAGCCGTTCATAATACTCGCGCTCCTTCTTATCCATCTCCACATAATGCTGCGTATAGACACAGTCGGGCATGTCGAGATAATCCAGGGCCTTCATCGAGATGGTGATATCGGAAATCCGCTCATAGATCTGTTCCTCTGCTCCCGGTCTTGGGACATACTGAAAGACCACACCGGTCTGCGGGTTCATGGAGCCGGCCTTGAAGTACGCCTCCCGGTACCGGCCGATGAACCTGCCTAAACGCTCACCGCCGTCCAGAATGCCGATTTCCGCCCAAATGTCCATAAGACCGTTGGAGGTCGGTGTGCCGGTCAGCCCCACCCACCGTTTGACAAACGGTCGCACCTTTCTCAGCCATTTGAACCGCTGAGACTGGTAATTCTTAAAGGATGACAGTTCATCGATCACCACCAGGTCAAAATCCCAGCGCAGCCCATTTTTCTCGTAATGTTCCACTAGGAACTTCACGTTTTCCCGGTTTACTACATAGATGAGGGCAGGATGATTGACTGCGGCCAGACGCTCTTTCTTCGTGCCTACGATTACCGAGACATCCAGTTCTTTCAGATGATCCCACTTCTCAACCTCTGCCGGCCAAGTGTCACGTGCGACTCTAAGAGGAGCGATCACCAGGGTCTTGGACACTTCACAGGTATCCAGCATCAGATCCCGGATTGCTGTCAGTGTGATAACGGTCTTACCAAGGCCCATGTCTAAGAGAAGGGCGGCAATGGGATGTGTACGGATGTACTCGATGCAGTAGCTCTGGTAATCGTGCGGTTTAAAGATCATCAGCCGACACCCCCTTCTTTACCGCCATACCGCCGGACTCCCCGGCACTACCGAGTTTCTCGGAAGTATGGTTGAAGGTTCCATCCAAATCCAAAAAGCCCGCCAGATCTGACGGGGCTGAGGGTTCCAGGGTTTCGCCATAATCATCAAAGTCGGCCAAGGTCTCCGGGCTTCCCGGTATGACGGCCAGCGTAGACACATCCAGTTCAGGGACCTTCGCTCCGATTCCTTCCGGGAAGGGTTCACCGGGTATCCAGTCCAGGATTGCCTGAATCGCCGGTCTGATCTGGGAGACCCGGTCAATACACAGGACCGGGAAGCCCAGCTTCTGAAGCTGGTACCGGCGTTTCCTCTGCAAGGGCCGCAGCACCTTCCCCGGCGCCTTCAGTTCCACGAACACTGTCTTGGCCGGAAAGAACAGCACCAGGCGGTCCGGCAGGCCATTTGTCGTCTGGGAGGTCAGCTTGTAGGCCACGCCTCCGGCATTCCTTACCGCCTTTACAAACTCGTTTTCAACTACCGCTTCCCGCATCCTTGTCCTCCCTGTTACTGTTTCTGTAGACGTTTCTGTTTCCCATTCTTTTCCTTTTCCGTGCTTTGGCTCGTTTTCTGCGTTTTTCCTCCCTCATGATGTTTCCAATTGCGGCGTCCGCTGTCGGATCCGCATAACCCCGGTGGCGGCTGCGTGGCGGTGAGAATTGTTCCGCGGGTCTGTCCACCCATCGAAATTCAAACCGGTCATTGACGGACTTTTTATTCTTTCCAGAAGAAGCCGCCTGCTTTTCTTGTGTTGCTGCCATCTCCATCACCCGTTTAGCTCCTTCCACTGTACTGCGGGCATTGCCGCCACCTGCCAGCCGATCCCCTCCAGAGTGGTGGCGCGGTCATAGCTCTCCACATCCTGGCTTGCCCTTGTGATAGCATTGGAGAGACCGTACTGACTGAGATCTCCGCCGGCGATCAAATGCTGCAGGACGCTGTCCTGTTCATCGGAGTTAATGCCGTAGGCCCTTGCGGTTAGCTCCACCACCTCGGTTACCTTCCCGGTAATGGGGATGCTAGCGGCTTCCTTCAGCCTGCCAACGACCTGGGCAAACCGGCTCTCCTCAATCGCCGCCAGTGTTACATCCCGCAGCTTCAGGAGGAACGCCTTGTCCTCCGCCTCCATGGTCTCATCGGAGTAGATGTGGAAGCTGTCATCTACAGCCTTTGCCGCGCGGCCGACATGGTTTTTGCGTTCCCCCATGTCGTTGACTACCATGCCATTGGTGCAGACCAGGCGGTACACCAGCGGCTGGACGGATACGGAACCAAGGCCCACCTCGGAATTGGAGATCATCACCCCAGCCTGGACAATGTCACCGGGTACCACAGCCATTTCCAGTCTGCGGTTTACAATCTTCAGGTACAGCCGGTTCTCTGTTACTTCGGAGGAAACTACTTCATATTGGTCGGAACCAGCAAACAGTGGAAGCACCGCAGAGGCGATCTCCATGTTGTCGATGCGCCGGTACCGGTCGGAGAGCAGCGCCCTTGCCATGGGGCCTTCGCCGTAGTCCATGGTCCGGATCATGTAGCTGTTCTCCCGGTCGCCAAACCATGCGTTGACGTTCTGGGCTAACAGCTCCGGCTTCCGGGTCTGCATCAGGTCATAATACTTGGCCGGGATGCCAAGGGCAGACGCCACCTGTCGGTGGAAAAGGCGTGTCGTGCCAAACTGACGCGCTTCTTCCACGGATCCGATTTCAAACGTCTTCCCATCCTCATACAGCCGGAGTGCCTGCGCGGATCCGATATAATCCTTCTTTGCTTTATTCTGCCGGTCCAGCTCCAGCATGACTTCCTGCAAACTTCTTCCTGTTTTCATTATCGTTCTCCTTTCCCCGCGCCTTCCTGGGGCGCAAAAATACTGTCAGCCGCGCATCGCTGCCGTACCGGCCTTCTCCATTGCAACCAGCTTTTTTCTGTGTTTTCTGCGGATCGCTTCCTTTGCTTTTTCCACGGCCTGACGTCTCGCCGCGCTGATCAGCCGGTCGCCGTCCAAGTCTGTTATGGAAGCGTACCACTCGGAATGGAAAAACACTTCCAGCTCAGTCTTCTGCATTTCAAGCGCCGTCCTCTTGGCTCCGTCCGGTTTTGAAAACAAGCGGAGCAGGACAGACACATAATCCTTCACCGCCTGCCGGATAATGGCCGCGATCAGCTTCTGGTAGCCGTCATCCAAGTTGGAGGATGCGCCGCCTGTCAGCCGTTCAGCGTGGAACACATAACCGTTTTTAGTCATCCCAGTCATCCTCCTCATCTGTGGGCAGTCCGGACACCTCTTCTGGTCCATTGCCCGTATCCATGGACAGAAGCTCCCGTAGACAGGATTCGGAATACCTGTCCAGCTCTGCCGTGGCCTGTTCCGTAAAAGAATCCGACATCCCGAAAATGCCAAGTTCCTGGAATGTCCTCTTGTACTTATCGATCAGATCCGTCCGGCCCATTCTAATGAGCTTCTCCAGGCCCTCCCGCTGCTCCCGCCGGTTTATCTCGCTGTTTTTATAGAACGGGCAGTCCCGCCTGCCAAAGTCATTCCGGTCCAGCGCCATGCATCTGCCGTTTCTGCAGGCATGGCAATCCGGATGCGCTGTGCAGACGGGAAAGGATACGGTCTCAAGCTCCTCTCGTTCCAGTTGAAGCTGCCGCATTTCCTCCCTGCTGCGTCTGCCCCGTTTATGCTGTAATCGTCTGGTCACGTCCTTACCCTGTGTATCGTTTAAGCTCATCGCCTGCCTCCTTCCTTAAAAAGTACAGAATATAAGCGGATATGGCCGGGGCTCACAGTTCCCGGTAACACATCCGCCAGATGTTTTCTGCTGTCTGTTTCAGTTTCTTTCGGTCCAGCCTCGGCGCATCCAAAAGCACGCCCAGGGACTCTGCTTCCTCCCTGATCTCATTTAAAAGCGCCCGTTGGTGGTCACCTTGGCGTTCCAGCTCCTCCTCATGCTCCCGGTACATCCCATCCAGTTCTTTTTCCAGATCCGCTGTGTCCGAGAGGTTCTCCTCAAGATACTGCCGGACCCCATCCCCTGCATATTCCTCCACAGCCTCCAGGACATCGTCCAGGTCAAAGGGAGTGATGAGCTTTCCGTCCTTCATCCTCAATACATGCGGCATATCTTCCCCTCCCATAAGGCCATCCGGCTTAATCCTTAAAGTAATAGTCGGGCGCCAGGTAGCCCGCAGCCGCCAGTGGGCAGTCCGGGCACCAATCCGGGTTCTGCGCCATGATGGAACAGACCTCATCCACCGTATGGTGGCCGGCCGACGCCTCGATGATCACCTCATCATGTACATGGGCGATGATCGCAAATCCGGCCTTTTCCAGCCTCCACATGGCTTCCGTCAGGATATCCCGTGCGGTTCCCTGGGTCGCATTCTCGCTGAGTTTGCCTCCATAGGTCTCCTGCCTGGACCAGCCGCCGGAACCTGCCGCATTCCCTACGCCTTCAAATGTCAGGCTCATGCGCCCGAAGCGGTTTGGCTGGAGTTTCGGCTTCAGATAGGCGAGCTTCCTGCCGCCCGGAAGCGCCATCCAAAGCGTCCCACTGTAGTACTGGAAGCGGATCCGACCGGCGGCATGTTCCTCATGGGTCTTGACCGTGTCCACCGCAGCCTTCTCCATATCCCACCAGAACTGTACGATGTGGGGAGAAGCGGCACGCCACTGCTCGATGATGTCCGGAAGTTCTTCCTCCTTCAATCCCATGGATAACGCGCCCATGGAAATGAGTGCCCCGGAACCTCCTTGATAACCACAGGCCAGCTCCGCAACCTTCCCTTTCTGTCTCAGCTCTCCGTTGATGCCATGCTTGACCACGGGCACACCGAACATCTGGGACGCTGACGCGCAGTAAATATCCTCGCCGTTTCGGAAGGCATCCAGTCTCCACTGCTCCCCGGCAAGCCACGCCAGCACCCTCGCCTCAATCGCGGAGAAGTCCGCCACAATAAACTCGCAGCCTTCCTTTGGCACCAGCATGGTACGGATCAGCTGGGAAAGGATGTCCGGCACGTTTCCGTAGATGGATTCCAGCATTTTAATCTCGCCCATCTTCACAAGCTCCCGCGCCTCATCCAGCGTGGAGATATGGTTCTGAGGAAGGTTTTGCAACTGGATATGGCGGCCGGAAAAGCGCCCCGTCCGGTTCGCGCCGTAGAACTGAAACAACCCTCTGGCGCGGCCATCGGCGCAGACACACCGTTCCGCCGCCTGGTATTTCTTAACGCTGCTCTTTGCCATCTGCAGTCTGAGCTTCAGCATATCCAGGGCTTCCTGGTCACAGCTGTTCTTATCCAGATCCGAGATCATCGCGGCCACATCTTTTTTCCCCAGGGACTCTACCTCGATTCCCCGGTCTTCCAGCCAGGACTTCAGCTGAGAGACCGAGTTGGGGTTCTCAAGGCCGGTCAGCTCATAAGCTCGTTTACTCATCTCATCGGAGAGCATCAGGTCGCAAGCAATTGCCTGATGGACCAGTTCCGTATCGATCCGGACTCCCCGGTCATTGATCCGCTGGTCCATGTGGTAAAAATCCCATTCCTTATCCGGCATAGGGAAACGCTCCAGCACCTTTCGGATGTCACGCTCTGTGCGCACATCCTGGGCACAGTAATCTTTGAATTGCTGCCAGCCCTCCAGGTTATGCTCCGGAAGATTCCTTGTCCGGCCACCGTTGGATTTTGTCGGCTTACAGGGAACCGAAAAGTATTTGATCAGGTTTTCACCGGCACGATCCTTCTGTTCACCGGTCTTCAACACTTTTGCCGCGTTCTTCAAGGCCAGCGGCAGGGAGAGGGAAGCCGCATGGACCATGGAACACCGCCAACTGTCAGGTGATAATCTCCGGCCTAAGTATTTGCCGATACAAGTCCGTTCGAACTGTGCATTCCACGCCGCTTTTATAATCTCCGGATCATCGAAAGCATCCAATACAATCTGTGGTACCTGTTCTCCGCATGCCAAATCTACAATCTGAACATCCTCGTCATCGAAGGCATAGGCTAACAACAGAATGTGGAAGTCCCCTTCCATATACCGGTACAGCCCGCATTTGCCCAGGTCTACATCGGAGTAGGTCTCTAAATCGATCCCCAAAACCCTTGGTTTGCTGCTGTCTTTGTCACCCAAACACTCCACCTCCTCATTTCATGCTCATGTAAAAGAGGGAGGACAGGCTTCCCCATCCTCCCATGTGTATTTCCTATACGGATTACCGGTTACAAGGTCAGTTCAGGTAATCCGGCATGTCCCCGCCCAGAACATCCTCGTCGTCATCCTCCAGGGCATCAAAGTCCGCATCCGCGGAAGCCTTTCCGGACAGCCGCTCACCGTCACACACAAACTGGATATTGCCCAGGCCGGCGGCCACGCCCCGGTTGCCGTTGGCATTAAAAGCATAGAAATTGACCGACACGTTGCAATAGCAGCCGGAGTATACCATCATCGGATCCAAAACCGGGTTGACTTTGCGGTCCACCACCTGGGGCGCGTCCTTGCTGGAAGCGTTGAGGAAATAACAGTCCTCATAGTTCTCATCGTCCGGGCGGTCGATATCACCATCCCGAAGGGGCAGTTTCAGGTTCGGCGGGATCTTGCCGCTCCACTTGCGGGCCTTCCCATCCTCCTTGGCCGCTTCGACCGCCTTCTGGATACGGGCAAGGGTCTTCTTATCGCTTTTCGGGATCAGGCAGGACACGGAATACTTCTCGTCCCCGCCGTTGATGGCCTTCGGTTCCCAGATATTCGCAAAGGAAATGCGGCACGGGATGACCACTTTCGTCGCGCTGAAATTCTTCTGATTTGCCATGAATATACCTCCATAAATTGTTCTGCTGACAGCTGTGTAAGAACTGTGTCAGCCTGTTGTGTTAGATGATTGTGTAAAAAATAAGGCGCATACTGACGCATAATCATGCGCCGTTATACGCCTGCAGAGCTGTCCCAGCACCTGTCCTTTCTTCTCATCAGCACCCTTATCACTTCCACAATAGCCGTGTCACTCCAGTGCCTCAAACTCATCCGCCGCCGTACTCAGGTCCACTGCCGGCCTTGGGTCGGACTCCGGCACCAGCGCCAGCTTCCCCGGCGGTTTCGTGACATACTGCCCTAAGATCTCCGCAAACTTCTTTTTCCCCATCATCTTCTCAAACTCCGTGAGGGTCAGAAGTTCCTGCTTATAGATATCCGTATAACCCTCCGACTCTGCGGCCTTGATGACAGACTTTGTATCCGTGAAAATCCGTTTGCTCCGGCCCTCCACAACCTTGTAGCCCTCCACCGGCACGCCATGGTTGATGGCTTCCCCGGATACAAAAGCAAACACAGACTCAATCCAGGAAGAGATGCGGTTTAAGGTCGGCAGGACTTTTACAAGTTCTGCGAAACTTACCAACCCCGGCACTTTGAAAACGGGAGTGGACGTGTCAGCGTTGTACGGCGCTGTGGCATCCGTTTCTTCCGCTTCTGCTGCTTCTGCAGCACCTTCCGCCAATGCCCCTACATCCAGGTCAAGGAACTCCTCCCTGGCAAGCGCCAGTGCTTCCTCCATGCAGGCTTTACAGACAGGCTTTGCCCTGCAGAAGCGGCACCAGTCCCCCGGATGCTGTTCCCCCTTACCCTCAAAGGCCATCTGGGCGATAGGTTTGATGCTCTCACCCCAGGAAACTAATTCTTCCTTACTGCAGGTGAAAGTGGAAATGTTCTCGATCCGCGGCTGGACAATGGTCATAGAGATCTCCTTCACATCAAAAACATAATCATAGGCATTTAACGCCCCGATCCCATAAAGCATGAGCTGACTGTTATGATCCGAGCTTACATAATGATACCCATTCTTGTAATCTATGACGTGGAGTTTCCCTTCCGCTGCAATTAAGCAGTCACCCGTGCCAAATCCCTCCGGTACGATATTTGAAAAATCCAGCCTTTCCTCCACTAATACCAGAGGATTCAGGCCTTCCTGTCTCAGCTTTTCAACCTGCTCCAGGACATATTGCCGATAGATTTCCGCATACCCCAGCATCTCTTCTGTGTAGAAGTCAGACTGAGGCATCCTTACCCTCTCATGTAGGTCTCTCCTAACCAAATACTCGCAGTACTCATGAACCGCAGTCCCTTCCTCCGCATAGGCAGAGGATTCATTTGGAAAATGCTCCTCCAGTCTTGCCGATGGCGGACAGTTCCTCCACCGCTCCGATCCAGACGCTGTGAGCAGGGCGTGCTTCCTTGAGGCATGGTCTAATTTAGGTCCATCCCTCTCCCGTATAGTGATTATTTCCTTAATAACATTTTTCTTTCTCATATTACATTTGGCCCCTTCTTGCCATACTTGACCTCATACGCTTTGTTATAAGCAACCGCAGCTTCAGCCGCAGAATCGAACGTTCCGAGATTCATCCGCTTCCCTGATACCCTGATTGCTGCCTGCCATCTACCACTGGGTTTTAGCGTCACTCCCTTGAATTCAGTCACAGGCCATTTGCGTGCTCGCCTTTGTCTCCTACGGTAATCACACGCTTCCACATCATTAAGAACAGCGTACTCACCCCAAAGCTTTTTGGCAGAATCGTTGTAGGCGTTTGCTGCCGCAATCTCATCATCAAACATACCCAGATAAAACTGTTCTCCGTCCTTCTTTATATTCGCCATCCAACAATGAGTTTGTTTATTCCAACTAACGCCTTTGTATTGCGATGTGGCATTTTTGAATGATCTGCGGTTTGCACAATTCTGAGACCTTGTCACGATACGAAGATTCGCTCTACGGTTATCAAGTTTATCGTGGTTAATATGATCCACTTCCATGCCAACTGGACAGTTCAGTATCAGCCTACCCATATGGATTGTATTTTTCCCTTGCCTTGACTGCGCATAGCCATCATGGAGAATCCAGTGGTATCTGGATACGTTTTCGTAATCAACGTCATCAATGATTGCTATTGCTCCACCGTATAATGGGATTTCTCTCATGGCGGTTACAGTTCAGAGATGTCAGTCAGGAATGCCTCATATTTTTCCGGCGGCAGACCGCTGACCTTCTCCACGCCATAGGATTTCAGGAGCGCACCGATCCTGGCGTTGTTGTCCCGCTTCTTCTTGATCTTCGCCACAATGACCTTGGTGATGTCATCGATGGTGACCGCTGGAGCGGGAGTCGGCGTGTCGGCTGCAGGCTCTGCAGGCTTGTACGGTGCTTTCGGCTCCGGGTCAAAAGGGAGGTCTTCCGCTTCCTCCTGGTTGTTTTCATCCGCTCCAGGAGAACCCTGTGAAACAGCGGAGATAGTAGGAGAGGGTGATATCTCCTGCGCCGCTTTGATCTCATCTGCTGCCCCGGACGCGCCCAGGCTGTCAAAGACCATGGCAATGCCTGTGAATGCCGTCTTCAGCCCCTGACTGAGCAGCTCCGCATCCACCAGAACCATGCTGCCGCTGTTATTCTCATTCTTCTTCGTCATTGCTTTCCTCCTCTTCAAAACCAGTCTCCACCTCGGTATCACCGCCGGTCCCGTGCAGGACTGTAGCCATGCTGCCGGAGTGGAAGTTGTAGGTTTCCATGTGGTCATCCATATGAATGTGCAGCTCACGGATCTTGACCTTTACCTCTGGAATAAGGATCAGGCCAAGCCCATCCATGCAAACAGCATTACTTGCACCACCTGCTTTTCCTGCTTTGCCGCCCGTATTCACTTCACAGCAGGAACCATCACAGGTGTGGGTATGCTCCCCACACTGGTGTTTCCCGGAGTAACGGGTCTGTACATTACGGTCGCCATGGCGGCGGGGTGTGCTGTGCTGCGCTCTGTTCTTCTTGCTCATAAACAAATCCTCTCTTTCCCGGTTTCTTAACCGTAGTACCCTATTCGTCAGTGCCCATCCTGGCTTTCCATGCCCGAGTGCAGATCACGGACAACCTGTTTCATAACCTTTCCCAACAGCCCGGTAGTCTCACAGAACATCCGGACCGGAAGGCCAAGGCGGGAAGCTTCCTGGATCTCTGCCATCATCCCTTCAGAGATATATTCCGAAAAGCACCAGAGCTCGTCCGCGTCTTTGAGCATCTCAAGACCGATGCGCCGTCCCTGTTCACGTTCTGAAGCGATGCTGTCGTCCAAAAACTGTGTGCAGAAGAGATGGCTGCAGATCGGAACCGCCCCCATATCCGCTACCAGGCGGCAGGCTGTTTTCGCCCGGTCGATATTGTCCGCCAGCTCTCTTTTTGCCAGCTCCGCTGACTCCATCCTTGGGCGGTATGGGGAGCAGACATAGATGCGGAGCCTGCGTTCAGCCGCGGCGGTATCGGCCTCTTTGTGTCCCGAGGGATTGTTTAATGCTGCTGTGTCCATAGTGTCCTCCTTCTCATAAATTTCGATTGGAATGACCTTTCCAGAAAAGTTCCTCTCACCTAATAGCGTGGGAGAGAGTGTTTTACACCCACCCCAGAGAAATTTTTCAAAAAAGTTTTTCGCAGTTCCGGATTTTGGAATTAGCAATGGCCAAGCGACGTGCAACAACCTGTTGAGCAATCCCTAACATCTCCGCTATCTCAGCCTGTGTATATCCGCACTGGTGATACAGAAGGAACACCTCCCGCTGCCGGTCTGTCAGTTTTCCAAGCTGCTCCCAGAGCATTTCCTTCCGGATTAGGGCCCGTTCCGGGCTTTCAAAGCGATAGCCGGGATTCCACTCGGCGGCTTCCTCTTCCTCCTCCGTCACATAGTCCAGGGAAATGTTTTTGTTCTGCCCACGGCGGTCGCCTTTGCGATCCATACTATTCCTCTCCACCTGATGGTCGCCGCGCAGCATCACCGCCATAAACCAGGGCTGGCTGCCAAGAATATCCTCCCCAACAGTGCTTTTCTGAGATAGGTAATCCTTCTCTTTATCCTTCAGCCCGTCAAATTGATAAGTAAAGGAGCAGCAGTCAGCAAGCCACAGAACTGTGGTGCCGGTATTGTTGGAGTACACCGCATACCCGTTGGCATAAACCTTGCAGTCTCTGTCCGATGTTTCTGCAATTGGCTGGATCTGCTCCACAGTACCGTCCTCATGCTTTTTCTCCCGAAGCCCTTTCGCTGTCGGCGTTTTTTCTGCCCTGCACACATCACCGATCATCTCCAGCAGTTCTCTTAAGGTAGTCTCCTCCGTCACAGTAATGTTTCTGGTGTCATTTCTTCTTTCCATGATTACGTCCTTTCTGCGGACGCTTCCGGCAGAAGGATATAATCATGGGAAAGATCACCAGACGGCTTCCGGTCACTTCAGAGGATTCCCAGGCTTGGAGTATAAAAAGGATGCATAAGGCCAAAGGTGTCCTCTTACGCACCTTCCCGATCCGCCTGTGATTGATTTCCAATCACCTGCGTATCTGGAGGGTCCCGTATGAAAACATCCTCTGCCGTATGCATCCGGCTTTGAGATATTATGTTTTACTCTATCCTTAGGGCCGCCCATAGGACTTACCCCTTTGGAGTAACTATATTGTAAGATAGCTTAGTTCCGTTTACATTCCCTCGAAATAAGAATTCGGTAATCAAAACTCTACATATTTGTAGAGTTTTATAACTGAACGGTTTGAAGGCATAAAAAAAGACTCACATAGCCTGAAAACCATGCGAGTCATATTGCTTTCTTATTTTCTTCAAAACGCAGCCATCTTGCCATTTGGAGAAGTTGGGTCTTTTTTTCTTCACTAAGTTCTGTAAAAATGCTGTCTAATTCCTGTTGATTTTCATCAGCCCTATGTACCTGTAGCCGGTCTGGAACCAAATCATTTACCGGAACTTCCAGAGACTCAGCTATATCACATAGGGCCTGGACTCCCATCTCAACTCTTCCATTTTCATATCGGGAAATGACCTTGTTTGTACAGCCGCCGCCAATTTCTTCTGCCAGCTGTTCCTGCGTTAACTTCGCTTTTTTACGAGCGGCTTTTATCTTTTCACCGATAATTTCTGGATCTGATTTCCATTCTGCACCCAACAAGGTCACCCCCTTTCTCATTCGTTAAAATAATACAAAAAAGCCGGAACAGTTTAAGTCTGTGTACTTCCGATTTCCGATTCGGTCTTTAGTACACTATCCTTAACTGCTCCGGCTCTAAAAGGGGATCCGTGTGCAATTCTTGGTTGAAATTTTCTACCAATCCTCGAACAGGCGTACTACGACCATTACAAATTGAAAATAACATCATTTAATTTCTAATTAATCTCACATTTGATTCCGAATGGAATCGACTATTCTTTAGATGATATTTCTCAATTATGTAAAATCATTAGCACGCCTTATCCGTTAAGTCATTATGCACACCTTCCTTTCCTGTTCATTAGTAATTCTAATAACCTATACTTCTTAAATAGCGAAATATATATTCTTTTTCCCAACAAAACTGGGATTATTTATATTATACTATCTAGAACAGCTATCGTAAAGTATTAGTTGCCATATGTTGGCAAATATTGTCAGAAAAGAACGACGTCAGAATACACTATTCATAAATTAGACGTGCTACCTATAACAGTTCATATCAAAATCTCGAACCATCAAGAGAATACCGATACATCCAATTAATGGGTCAAAAAATAAAAAGGAGCCGGAAATATCATGCAAATATGTATCACATTACCTGCATTAATATTTCCGGCCCCACTCAGCCCTTCGTTAAGCCCAATCACTTAACGGATACCATATTTCGTTTTATTTCATACACTGCAAATGTTCCATCTCGCTTTTTTCTGACCTCTGCATCGTTTCCCCGGCCAGTAATCGTATGAATTACATTCAAAATTTCCAGTTCTTCAGGTTGTAAGACGCGATTTCCGCAGCCCTTTTCTACGATACAATCCCTATGCTCCAATACTTTCTCCCCCTTTTAATTAAATGGAAATTCTTCATCTGTCTGCTGCAAATAATTCTGGCATTCGTTCTCATTCAAAAAATGATCGATCGAATTTCTCACATCCTGGCTAATCTTAAGGTCATGTTCATGTCTGGAAATGCTTCTGTAAAGGAGCGCAATATCCGCCCCAATGTCATACGCATTGTTCAGAGTGCTGCATACTGGGAGAAAGGTATATTGAAAATCCTCATCTCCAGGGGGGTAGCCTCCTTCAAAGTCAGGATTTAGGATATTTTTCCCGAAATATATATCATAAAACTCCAGGACATCACAATCTCCGTCATCATTTAGTCTAAAATTCCCTTCCAATTTGAAGATAAATACAGTAGTTCCATCGCTGAGATAAGCTTGAAAACCAGAACCGCAGGTCCAAACACGTTCTTCGGTTGCAGATGATTTTACTCTTTTATTTCCGTACTCGGGAAGGGAGCAGTCGCGATACCGTGCATCTTTCCTTATTTGCATCTCTTTTATATTCAAAGCGGCATTCTCTCTATGTGCAATAATCGGCAGAGTTTCTTCTCCATCTTCTTCATTTTGAAGAGCACTGTTAATGTCCTGGATTGTAATGGCACCCCATTCCAGTTTATTGGAATCTGTCATGGCTTTTAACTTAAGCACAAAATTCCTCATATATTGAAGGTTATGCGTAGCTTTGGAAAAATCCCCTTCAATAAGCATATCTGTACTGACGCCCAGATACTTTGCCAATTTCCAAACAATATCTGCTGATGGAGCAGTATCTGTTTCTTTTTTGGTCAATCTGGAAATATATCCGGTTGATACACCTATTGCTGACTCTACTTCACCCACCTTTAATCCTTTTTCCTTTATCAGTTCGTTCACGTTTTCCATCATTCTTTGCCTGTTAAATTCACTCATTCAATCCGCACCTTCCTTTTGAACAGATGGTATCATGTATTGAACAATATGTCAATGCCATTTTGTTAATTCATATTTATTTTATTCATTCAAAAAAAGCCTTAATATCATCTATCATTCAATACAATATGCCTTATTGATGCAACACATCCACACGTTTCCAGAACATTTGTTCTTTTACCCTATTGACATCTGCCGCACTCAATGTTATCATAAAAATACGTCAACCGTGTTTATATGATAGCACACAGGATGAAGTATAGTGGCTCAGTTGTCAAGACAAAAATCTAAGATTTTTATAATGAACTGAT
>ERZ1643247.1944-NODE-1944-length-17340-cov-5.803934_pt1 | contig 17340 bp, 13 predicted proteins | sample MGYA00579264_ERZ1643247 | MGnify/ENA primary metagenome ERZ1643247 (study PRJEB29033, sample SAMEA4952262) | chicken gut metagenome | biome: Broiler Chicken; feature: Gastrointestinal Tract; material: Caecum | place: Ireland | collected 2018 | study: Broiler... | reverse complement strand
TTAAATCAGCTAAGCGTGTTCCTCGAGAATATGCTGACTGGTTAACTAAACGTTTCAACATATTTGCTGATGCTGATGAGATGAGCTTTATCACTCCTGAAATTTTGAAAAAGAATAATCAACACATTAATTTGAATACTTTATTAGATCGAGATTGTATCGGTGGTTATGACCTATCTGATACAGAAGACTTTACGTCAGCATGTCTGGAATTTCCTCTGGACGATGGTGGCGTTTTTATTTTGGAGCATTCTTGGATTCCACATCGTAGATATGAGCAAGATAAGAACCCAGAACGTATAAGAATGTGGGAAAAACAGGGAGAAATAACAATTATTCCTGGCGATTATGTCGATTTCAGCTATGTTTACGACTGGTTTAAAGATATGTCTGAAAAGTACAACATTGTGCAGATTAATTACGACCCTGCTAAGGCAATTAGACTTAATAAGCAGATGGAAGAATTTGGATTTAAGACCCAACCAGTACGTCAAGGATTTTTCACTCTTGGTGGCCCAATGCAAAACTTTAAAGAATTACTGCTCGATGGCAAGGTCGTATTTAATGAGCAATCAATGTTTAAGTGGTACTTAAATAATGTCGAGTTAATTACAGATAGAAATGATAACTGGATGCCTACTAAGACATCTCGTTCCCGCAAGATTGATGGCTTTGCAGCTGCATTAGATGCACACGTCAGTGTAATTGACATGCTAGTAGAGCCCGACGATGACGATGAACCAATATCGCAATTTATTTCTTTTAGATAGAGGTAATAGATGAAAGCTAAACAAGAAATCTTGTTAGTTTAAGGAAGTACAAATGAATAAAAGACAAAAAATTAAGCTCTTGCGGAACAATCCGCAGGGCTTTTTTTGTAGATATGGTAAAAATCAAGCTATATCACTTGCCTGCTGGTGTGTGTTAAATCGAGGCATCAGTGGAGAATTACTTTTTAATCAAATAGAAATGATTATATTTTTTGAAGACGAACGTTGGAAGTATGGATTGCTTAAAGCTCATGAAGCAGAATTAAACCAATCCCAGCAAGGACTTTTGAAGTATGTAAAATCTAAGTTCATGAGCTAGCTTCCCGAATAGAGAGGAGGTGAGCGAATGAGCTTTTGGGATAAAGCTAAAAAATTTTTAAATCCATTCCAGCAAAGCAAAGGGAATAGCTGGGAAGGGCCACATTATAACTTCAATGGTTGGGCTAATACACCATTTTTCGGCATTAAAAATCAGAATTTAACTACTAACGAAGAAGTTTTTAGTGTAGTTACAAGATTAGCTAATACAGTTTCAAGCTTACCCTTGCATGAATACAAAAAATATCAGCAAACTACTACTCCTGTAAGTGGTCTTTTAACAGTAGAGCCTAATCCGTCCATGACTGCATTTCAATTATTAAATCAATTGGAAACATCACGTAATGTTGATGGTAACGGCTATTTATGGATCGAAAGAGACAATTATGGAACACCGCAACACTTATGGCCGATTGACCCTAAGACAGTTGTAGTTAAACGAGATATTGATACTGGTAATATTTGGTATCAAGTTAGTTCTGATACGTATAACTTTTTGGTGTTTAATACAGAAATTATCCATGTAAAGCATATTAGTCCATTATCTGATTTTGTAGGTATTAGTCCATTAGATGTGCTATCTAGTTCCTTGAAGTTTGCACGTACAGTGGAAGAGTTTTCAATGAATGAAATGGATAAAAAAGATGCCTATATCATTCAATACGATCGTAGTGTTAGCCAAGAAAAACGGCAAGCACTTATGGATGATTTTAGAAGAATGATTAAAGAAAACGGTGGTGCAATCCTACAAGAACAAGGCTTTAAGATTGATCGTTATGAAAGTAAGTTTCAACCAGGAGATCTCCAAACCGTATCCAATATTACTAAGCAAAGAATTGCCAATGCTTTTAACGTTCCTTTATCTTTTTTAGATAATGGTAACACTAATAACGCTAAAAGCTCTGAGAGTATTATGACGCAGTTTGTTGAAATGACATTAATCCCCATAATTAAACAATATGAAGCTGAATTTAATAGAAAGCTCCTAACACAAAATCAACGTGCTAGGGGCTATTATTTTAAGTTCAACATCAACGGCTTAATGCGTGGAGATACAGCATCAAGAACAAGTTTTTACGCAATGATGATTAGAAACGGGATTGCAACTCCTAATGAATTGAGAAAACTTGAAGATTTACCTGAAACTAAAGATAAGAATGCAGATAAATTATGGTTCTCTAAAGATTTAGCTTTACTTGAAGATGCTGATAAATTCAGCAAATCGACCGATATTAAGCAAGTACCGCAATTGAAAGGAGGTGACAATCCTGATGACGACAGCCAAAATGAAGATGCCAAGCTATCTAACAATCAAGCAGGAAGCGAAAACAAACAATACAGCCGACATGTATATTGATGGCGAAATTGTAACTGATGAATGGGAAGATTCCGATACATCAGCAGCAGGTTTTAGGGATGCTCTTAAATCTCTAGGTGATGTAAAGGAAATTAATTTACATATCAATTCACCTGGTGGAAGTGTGTTTGAGGGTATAGCAATCTACAACATGCTTAAACAAAATAAAGCAAAAGTAAATATTTATGTTGATGCCTTAGCTGCATCAATTGCAAGCGTCATCGCAATGAGTGGTGACGCTATTTTTATGCCTTCAAACAGTATGATGATGATTCACAATCCTTATACCTTAGCAGTTGGCAATGCAAATGAACTGCGCAAAGCAGCAGATGATCTAGATCAAATTACTAAGGCTAGTATTGCTTCCTACTTAGCAAAAGCCGGAGATAAATTAGACAAATCTACTTTAAAAGAGTTGATGGATAACGAAACTTGGTTAACGGCAGAAGAAGCCGTTGATTATGGCTTAGCTGACGAAGTATTAGAACCTAATCAAGCAGTTGCTTCTGTAAATAATCCATTCGCTAAAAAATTTAAGCATTTGCCAGAACAATTGTTGAAACACAACTCAGTTAAGCAGGAGGACGAACAATCTTCCGAAATAGTGAAACAACTTGAAGAAATTAAAAAGAGAGCGTTGCAATCAAGCAGCGCTCTTTCTATTGAACTTTTAAACATTAAGGAGAATTTTTAGATGAATATTTATGAATTACGACAAGAAACTTACAATGCCGGTCAAGCATTAAAGGACATCGAAGATGCATTAGCAAAGGCTGCTACTAATCCAGATCCAAAGGCAATTGAAGATATTAAGGCTTTGAATCAAAAGAAAGATGGTGCAGCTTTACGTTACAACACTTTAAAGGAACGTTATGACAAGGCTAAGGAAGCTCAATCCGATGAAATTAAGAATAAATTAGCAGAAGCCAAAGATAAGCAAGTAGAAATGTCATCAGATCCAAAGCAACGCCTAATTAAAGCAGAAGCTGCATGGATTCGTAAGACTGTTCGTCCTGACAATGCTGAATTTCAAGAAAAGTGGAATTCAGTTAAGCAAGAATTAAAAGATGATTCTACTTCTAATGGCGCAAAGTTACTTCCAGTAAACGTATCTAACCAATTGGTTTCTGAACCATTTGCAACTAATCCTTTACGTGATATGGAAACTGTCTCAACCATTACTAACTTGATCTTACCACGTATTTCTTATGAAATTGCCGATGATTCATTCGTTAACGATGGTGAAGTTGCTAAGGAAATGAGCTTAAAAGGCGATCAAATTACTTTTGAACGTCACATGTTAAAAGTTCGTGCAGGAATCTCTGACACTGTTTTACTTGGCTCTGATGCAGGTTTAGTACAATACGTAAACAATGCTTTATCATCTGCTTTACAATTGAAAGAACGTTCTATGGCTCTTGGCACTTCAAATCCAGCAGGTTTAGAACACATGAGTTTCTATGACACTACTACTGTTAAGATTAAGTCCGTAACAGGTAAAGATTTATTCCATGCAATTCGCAAAGCTATTGCTGACTTAGATGACGCATTTCAAGATAATGCACAAGTTTTAATGACTCGAAGTGACTACTACGATATGCTTGATGGTTTAGCTAATAATTCAGCTACACTTTACCAAGCACAACCAGAATCAGTTTTAGGTGTCCCAGTTAAGTTTACTTCTGCTGCAACTACTCCTGTTGTTGGTGACTTTAGTTTTGCACAATTGAACTACGAAATTAACAGCTCTTTGTACGAACAATACAAGGATTACGAAAAGGGAATGAACTACTTCCAATTGACTGCATGGTTTGACCACCAAATTAAGTTAGCTAGTGCATTCCGTCTTGCTAAGGTTGACGCGGGAAAATAGTTACCCCGTCTGATGACAAAAATAAAGAAAAAGTAGATCACTCTACTGATGTTAATACCCAAAAGTCATCAGATCAAGGCGGGGTACCTGCAAAACAGCCGACTGAAACAACAAATGATAATCAGCCATCGCAACCACAAGATGAGAAAGATGATAAACGGCAGGTTATGAAACCAACAAATGCTAGCACCGTGAATGATATTAAGACGTACTTAGATGCTCATAATATCAAATATGATTCAACTGCAAAAAAGGATGACTTGCTGAAACTTATTCCTAGAGATGGTGATTAGGGATGTCTATTAAATCTTTATTAGCTTATGTTGAACCAGAAGACTTACAAGACGTTAAAAATTTTTGCAAAGTTGATGGCAACTTAGAAGATACTGAAATCACTGGCTTAATGTTATCTGCTCGACGAGACATCATTGGTCAAGTAGGAGATCAAATTGATGATTTCTTTGACGATAACTGGAATTTTAAGTACGCCGTTTGGTTGAAAACATATCATAGCTACAACAATCGTGATACATCATCGAATGCTATGACTTTTGAAATTCAAGATACATACAATTCCACTATTAATGCCATGAAAGATGATTATCGTTATCGGATGTGGCTAAATGACAAAGAAAAAGAATCCAATATCAAAGAAAGGAATGAAGATTAGTGACTAAGCATACTAGCATCAATATCGCACGAATGCGATACAGACTTGAGTTCGGCACAATGGGTCCAACCGACGAAATCAATCCGAATACGGGTGAAGCAGTGAATGGCTTTGTACCACAATTTACTAAATGGGCCGGTCAGTGGACTTTGAGCCAAACCCAAGAAGCTACTTTTGCTGGTTCTAATCAAGGTGACTTAATGACTTTCTTTGTGCGTCACGACAAAAACATTACTAGTGACATGATTCTTCGCTTAGAGGGTAAAGAATATACAATTACGCACATCAATAGGGATGATGGTTTAACGTCTAATTCCTTTGATTTAATTACTTGCAAGAGAAAAGAGGTGCATCATGCATGAGTGAAATTCTTAATGAGGGAAATTTCGATCGTGCCATTGATGAAATTAGTAAATCTTGGACGATGCAAGAACGTACTTTTGTCAATAATACTGGTATGGGTGCTTTTTATCCAGTATTAAAAACAAAAGTTGACGCGCACAAGGACCCCACAAGAAAGCCGGTAGGTTATCCAGAACACATGGCCGATACGTTAGTTAAAAATGTAAAGAAAGATGGATCTATTGAAGTTGGTTTCTCTAAAAAGGGTAATAAAGCTTACATTGCTCGATTTATTAACGACGGTTGGCAATCTCATAACCAATACGGTGGACCTTATAAATACATTCCTGGTGAACACTACTGGGAAAGTACAGAAGAAGAAACTCACGATGCTGTTATTAAAGCTATGACGCAAGCTGCAAAAGCAGTTATGGATAAGAGAGTAGGTTTATAAAATGACACCGGCAGCACAAGTAGTTTCTCTTATTAAAAAGAATATTAGTCAATTTGATGGCTTAAAGAGCGAACATGTTCACTCTTTTATGATTAGCCAAGAAGATAAGACTAAAACTGATGCAATTATTGTTGTGTCAGAAGCACCTGGCGGTCGTCACGGATATGGAAATGGTATACCTATCTTTGAAAGACGGCGACTGCAAATTGAATTTTATTATCCGAAAAATTACATGAAAGATATGGAAGGACTTGAAAAACAAATCAAATCCTTTTTATTTACCCACGGTTTTGTTTGCTATGCAAATGCAGGGCATGTAATTAGTCCGGATCAACAAAACATTACAAATACACTCAAATTTAATTATCAGAAGGAGGATATTGTTTAATGGCTACTATTGGCTTAAAAACAATTTACGCAGGCATTAAATTGCCAAACGGTCACGTTGCCCTTGCAGACCAAGGCGTGGACGCAACCGGTATTTTTGAAATCGATACTAAAAAGGAAAATGGAAACTTAGGTTCTAAGAGTTTCAACATTACCAACTTGACAGGTACTACTACTAAGATTGTTGGGAATAATGAAATCGTTGATACTTCTGTGGGAACCAGTTCACCTACAGTCGCCATTGATTCTAACATGATAAATCCTGAAAAGCTTAATAAACTTCTCGGACGTGTAGCATTAGGCGACGGCGGCTGGGTACCAGGAAAAACCCCAGTTGAAGTAGGACTAATTGGTGTAGCAGAAGATCCAATCTACCACTCAAGAGTCTTCTACTGTTTTGGACGTGGAACCTTAGCAAAGGCTTCTCAAAACATTCAGACTAATACAGATACCGCACAAACTCGTGAAGATGATAACTTAACTTACACTGCAATGTCATACGATGGTTTTGACAAGGAACCATATGCGGTTTACTGGGAAAAGAACAAAGATTTCAGTTTGAAGAAAATGTTCGACCGAGTATTTCCTGACCAAACCTTCATTAATGATGCGGGAAAACCAGCTGGCCATCAATAGAAAAAATGTGATGAGAGGGAGATTTTAAGAGCATGTTCATTAAGTTTGATTAATAACTAATAACTTAAGCTTTTAAAATCAGCGTCTCAACATTAAACATTTAGCCTATATTAAGGCTTTTTTATTGCAAAAAAATTAATAGTACAGAGACGAGAGATATGAGACGAATTTCTAAGGAGACAAATTAAATGAGTAAAGTTGTTACTTTAAATGCAAAAGATGCATTAGGCAAAGATTATCCAGTAATTGATTCATTTGAAAATGTAAAGAAAACCAGTAAAGGTCTTATTGCTATGCTCAATGCAATGGACGAAGTAGAAACTAAAGCAAAAGAAGAGAAGAGAGACCCACTTTTGCCAGAATATGCCCTTGTTATCGACGAATATATTATTAAGAATGTAGCCAAATTATTAAATTTAGGTGCAGAGGATACCAAGAAATTAACTGAAATGAGCAGATCTGACGTAGCTAAATTCTATGAAAAAGTTGCAGAAGAATTTTGCCAAATGCGAGTACCATCAATGGGAGCTATCACTGGTGTCGGTGAAGAAGATAAGGAAGATAATTCAGTAGAACAACCTAAGGAAAAGCTAAAAACAGTTGACCCAAAATAGCACGCCGAAAGATTTGCTGGGAATTAAAGAATTTAATTGAGGATATTGACTATATAGCTCAATGGAGTTTAGAGCAAAAAAATATTCCTCCTGATGAATTTTATGGTGGTTCGCTTTCCAATTGGACAGCTGCACAAAATGCTAAGTCTCGTGAAGATAGGGAAGTGGACCCACTTCAATATGCACGTCAAATTGGGGCTATTTAAAGAAAGGAGGAATAAATATCTATGCCTACAATTTCAGGGTATAAGTTCGTTATTGACCTAGAAGATCGTGGCGTCACTATGTCTTTAAGGAATATGAAAGCTGCAGCTCAAGCTTTAAAGGCTGAAATGAGAGCTAACTTTTCTATTCTACAATCTAGTGAAGGCTCTTTTGCTGCATATAGTCAAAAAGTGACTGATGCATCTCATGCTATTGAACAATACGGTAAAGTTATTGCTAACTTAAATAACCGTCTAGCCAACTATGGCACTAAGCTAACTGAATTAAGAAATCAAGAAGCTGAACAACAAGCAACACTAGATAAGTTAAAAAAATCTAATGAGGAAAATACCAAGCAATATAAGGATGCAGAAAAGGCTTTAATTAAGACTAAGAACAGCATTCAGAGCTTAACTAGAAGTCGACTATCTGATTTAAAGAACTTACAAACGCAAAGAGCAGCACAGCAAAGCTTAATTGAGCAACAAAAGCGTGCAGAAGAAACTTTGAAGCAGCTTAGAACTGGCATGGCTGACTATCAGCGTATCAGTAAGAGTGTTTTAAGCGTAAATAAGTCTTATGTTTCTTCAATGAAAGAAACAGGACATTACTTTGAAGCTAATTCTGCTAACATTAAAACTTTAAAATTAGCTCATCAATCATTGGCTTCTCAGTATAAAGCAGAGAAAGATGTTGCTCATCAATTAGAACTTTCTACTACTACTTTATATAAGCGATACGATCAGGAGCGTTCTGTTTTAACTAGGATTAATTCTGAACGCAATCGTGCTAGGAATGAATTAAAACAACTTACATCTCAATATGGTTCTAATAGTACACAAGTTAAGAATGCACGAGATAGAGTTGAACAACTTAATACGCAATATATTAATCAAGAGCGACGTCTTACTGGATTGCGTGAAAAGGTTACTCAATCAACAGAAGCTTATTCTAAACAAGCAGTTCAAGCTGGTAAAACAGCAGATCAGCTTGTAAAAGTTCAACGTGCAACTTCTGGATTTAAAGCAACAAGCTTAGGACGTTTAACTACGTCTGTTGGTCAGTTTAATACTAAATTAAAAGAGTCCACTTCTCATACGAGAGAGTGGGCTTCTTCTTTAAAAGGCGGTTTTGCAGTTGTTAGTGCAGGCGCTGTTGGTGTTACTGCTGGTCTTAGCAAAGTAACTTCCATGGCTGGCGAAATGCAACAAAAATGGGTTGTAGCTAAAAACCTAATGATTACAGGTGGCGAACAAGCTGTTGAAGTTACTAGAAATTTAGCATTAATGCAAAAAGATGCTTCGAAGTACTCAAAAGAGTATGGAATTTCTCAAAGTGAAATTGCAGACCAATACACTAACTTAATCAAACGTGGTTATGCCTCTAAATCAGCTTTAGGTGCTATGAAAGACGAATTGGAAGCAACTAGAGCTACAGGAGACGAGTTTAGTGATGTTGTAGATAGTGCTTCCCAAGCGCTAGATGCTTTTGGGCTGAGAACTAGTGATACTGCTCAAATGGCTAAGAATACTCACCGTGTTCTTAACGCTATGGCTTATTCAGCCGATTTAACTGCAACTAGTTTTAAAGATTTGAGTACAGGAATGGCTTATGTTTCTGCCCCGGCCAAACAAGCTGGTTGGGACATTGAGCAAACAGCTGCTTCCTTAGGGATGTTATCTAATGCAGGTGTTGAAGGAAGTCAAGCCGGTACTGGTTTACGCAAAGTTATTGTATCATTAACCAAACCCACAAAGGGTGCAGCTGCTGCGTTAAAAGAGGCCGGATTATCTATTAAAGACTTTCAAGATAAATCTGGTCAATTAAAACCAGTTGATGAGATTTTTAAATCTATTAACCAAAAAGTTGCAGGTTGGGGAAGTGCTAAAAAAGGTGCTTTCTTTAAATCAATATTTGGAGCCACAGGAATGCAGGCTGCATCTATTTTGGCTCAAACTGCTGGTGGATTAAAGGCTAATGACGACCAACTTACACAGTTAATTGCTAATTCAAGAAAAGCAGAAGAAGGTTCTGGTTATGTTCACCAGTTAGCTCAAAAGAACATGCAGACCACTAAAATGCAACTAGAACGTCTAAAAATGACATTCCAAGATCTTGCAATTAATATGGGTAAGCAAATGCTACCTGCTATTAATAATGTTGCTGATGCATTTAGTAAGTGGAGTGTATCAAAAGATGGGCAAGACGCCATTAAAGGAATATCTGGTGCTGTTGGGGATGTTGCCAATGTAGTGTCTAAACATAGCAAGGATATCATGGGCTTCTTTTCTGGTATTGTACAGGGAGCTAAAACTGCTTCTAAATGGATGCATGATGTAACCAAATCTGTATCCGACTTCTTTAGCCATACCCCAGTAATTAAAGATGCTATAGACTTCTTCAAGTGGGCTAACACCCAAATGGGTGGAAATAAGAATAATAATGCATTTGTTCGTTTTGCTGGTCAAGCTGTTGGAGCATTAGCAATGCTGGCTATACCGCTTTTAGCAATTCGCAAAACAGCACAAGGCATACGCGCAATCTTAATGGATGTAGGCCAGTTTAAAAATTGGATTACTGGTAATAAAATTGTGGATCAACGTGCTAAGGATATGAGACGCGTTGTAGAACTGCAAGAACAATCCTTAAAGTTAACCCAACAACAAATTGATCTTGAAAAGAGAAATCAAGGTTGGGGAGATATCACACATAGTGGAGAATATCCAACTGACAAAGACCCAACAAACAAAGCCGATATGGTTGGGGATGTTGTTGATGCTGTTGATACAGTAACGGATCTTAAAGGTGGAGAAGGCGAAAAAGTAGCCAAAAATGTTGAAAAGATGGGTGAAAAACATGCTCATTTCTGGCAACGTGGCTTTTTAGGAAAACTTAAAGGCTGGGGTTCTAGTCTCATTTCCGCATTAAATCCAAGCAATTTGATTCAAAAATTTGCTAACTTGGGCGATAAGATTGGTAGTTTCTCAGGTAAAAGAATTGTTGCTAAGGTCAAAAACGCTATTTCTAAGCTTAACCCAACCAATCTCATTCAGAAGTTTTCTACTTTAGGTGACAAAATTGGTGGTTTTTCTGGTAAAAAGTTTGTTTCTAAGTTTAAGAGAGTAGTATCTAAGCTCAATCCTAAAAATTGGAGCATTATTCAAACCATGGCCAATATCGGTGATAAAGTTGGTAGCAAATCAGGACATGGCTTTGTTTCCAAATTTAAATCAGCTTTATCCAAACTAAGTCCATTAAACCTATTCAGACGACATACCAAATCAGCAAGTGTTGTCGCTGAAAAAGCCGGTGGTATTGTTGGAACAAAAGCAACTTCTGGATTTTTAAGCAAATTAAAGGGCGGCAAAGTATTTGGTGCTATTAAAGGCGTTGGATCCGATCTTTTCCATGGCTTCTTTAATGGCTGGTCCTTAGCCTTTGGATTAGTAGATAGTGGTTTTAACATTATCAAGGGTATCAAAGAAAAAAATTCCACTCAAAAAGCACGTGACCTCGGCTCAGGTATTGGTGGAGGCGTTGGTGCTGGTATTGGTGGTGCATTAGGTTCTATTGTCCCAGGAATCGGTACATTAGCGGGTGCTTCATTGGGACAAATGATTGGTAGCACTGTAGGAAAATTTGCCCCTGAAATTGGTAGAGGAATGGGTGCTAGCCTTAAGTTCTTTGATGAAACTGGTATTTCTATATTACAAGGATTCGTAAAATTCTTTAGAGGCGAATTTAAAGTTATTGGCGATATCATTCATGGCGATTTCAGCAAAGCTTGGAAAGATGCTTCAAAAGGATTCCATCAATTTATTGATGGCATGGTTAGATGGTTCGATAAGCATGGCGGTAGTGGCGTTAAGTCATGGGTTGGTAAATCTATTGGCTACATCAAGAAAGGTGATTGGAAAGGTGCAGGTAATAACGCACTAAAGAGTTTCCAATCTGCGTGGAACGGATTTAGTTCTTGGTGGGATAAGACTATTTTAGGTAAAACTAAAAAGTCAACCCCATCTAAATCCCCATCTACTAAAGGTAAGAAAGTAGTTAGCCTATCGCAAGCTCGTGCTTCTAAACAAGATATTGCCAATATTAAAGCGATGACATCTGCGCTCAAAGCATATACTAGTGCTTTGAGTGGTCTTAAGGCTACGGTAAAGAAAAACGATCCATCCAAGATTGTTAATAATATGAATAAATCTATTATTAACAGTACTAAGGGATGGAGTAAAGCAGCTGAACCTATTAAAAAGATGGGTGATGCGTTTAAATATCTTGCTACTTTTGCTAGTGCAATGGCTAAGAAGGATGTTTTCAAAGCCTTTAATACTGATTTACCAAAGCTTGATAAAACCTTGAAAACTCACGTTAATTCATTAAAGACTAATCTTAATAAATTAGGTGATGCATTAAAAGGTGGAAAGAAAGGCAATGGCATTGAAAAATATGCTAAAAAGATTACTGATGCTTTAGATAAACTCATTGGTAAAGTCAAAAAAGTTAACTCTCCCATTAAGACATTAAAATCATCATTTAGTAGCTTAAAGAGTTCACTTTCGGGTCTTGTTGGTAAAGGTTCAAAGAATACTCTTTTTGATAGGGTAGGACGCGGACTGGACCGTATGCAGACGAAGTTTTATCACGTTTTAAGAGGTAAAAACTCTATTCAAAACTTAATTGATAAGTTAGTTAAGAGCCTCAAAGATAGCAAACTTGATAATCTTTTAACTAAGATAGAAACTCCTCTTAAAAAGATTGCTAGTGATTTGAAGAAAATGTCCTCTCCAATGAGGAACTTCTCTAAGGCTATGAGTGCTTTAAGTTCAACTATGAAGGTATTTCAAACGACTAAAGGACAAAAGAATCCTTTGGATGCAATGGTTGAAAGTTTGGAGAACTTAAAGAAAGCATTAGCTGGCGGTAAAACTAAGACTACTGTGGTCAAGGAACTTCAAGATTTAACAAAAGCTTTTGCTGGTTCTGGTGGCAAGAAATCTACAGGTGGCTTTGTATCTGCACTCAAAAAAGTAAATGATCCACTTAAAAAGTTATCTGGATACTTTAAAGAATTAAACAAGCCACTTAATAGCTTTAATAAGTCTATCTCTGCATTTACCAGCAACAGTAAGAAGTCCAATCCATTAGAAAATATGGCTAATGGCTTTTCTGATTTGAAAAAGGTATTTGATACTAAAAAAGGCAGTAAGGGTCTAGCAGATCAGATTAAAGAAATGGGCGACGCTTTTGGCGGTAATGGCAAAAAGTCTCTTAGTGACAAGATTAAAAAGACTAATGAGCCGTTATCGAAATTCACTTCTGGTTTAAAATCTGTTGCAAACAACATCAAGCCAGTTAATAGTGGAATTAAATCATTTAGTAATTTACTGAATGCCTTTGCTAAGAAGAGTAATGTATTAGATAAATTTGCATCATCTTTGAAGTTATTAAATTCCGCTTTAAAGAAATACTCATTTGGGGACACAATTAAAGATGAGGCAAGTACTGCTTATAAAGCATTGAAAGATTATGATTTCTCAAAAGAATTTAGTAAACAAGTAAGTACATTAAAATCCAGATTGAGTTCATTCAAATCATCTTTCAATAAGAGCTGGAGAAATCTGTGGAGCAATCTACATACAGTTAGTGCTAAAGGCTTAGATAGGGTTGATACATCTCTTTACCGTGGCTTTAAGCAGTTACAGAGTAGAGCTAGTGCATTCTATCGTCAATTTAACCGTGGTTGGAAAAGTTGGATAGATGATATCCAAACAATGTTCTACCGTGGGGTTACTAAATTACCTGGCTACGCTAGCTCAGCAATGCAAGATGTCATCGGAAAGATGAATAGAGGTATTGGTGGAGTCAACAAAGTTATTGGAGAATTTGGCGGAGACAAGAAACTTGGAACCATTAGATATGCTGATGGTACACATGGAGGCCATCCAGGTGGTCATATGCTTGTTAATGATTCTCAACGTCCACATTGGAAAGAGCTTGTTAAGTTTCCACATAGACCATGGATGATGTTTAACGACAGGAACACCTTAATTCCGAATGCCCCCGCCGGTACGCAAGTGCTAAGCGGAGAAGATACTCATAAAGTGATGTCTTCAATGGGTATTCGTCATTACGCTGATGGAACTGATAATACATTAGATCCTGATAAAGCTGAAAAAATTATGGATGCTATTGATAAGAATCCATTAGGTGAATTAAAGAAATACTTCTATGGTTCAACTAATTTCAACGGCAGTCCATTTGTATCTGATTTTGGGCCTGCTATTTCTAACGCTTTTTTGAATGCAATTAAAGATCCTTTTAAGAAAGCAATTGATGAATTTGGCGGACAACTAGCAAATCCTGCTGGTGCAGGTGTTTCTCGTTGGATTCCAGTTATTAAGCGTGCAGCTAAAGTTATGCATGTTAACTTGACAGCAGCAGGGTTATCTAAGATTTTAAGCAACATGCAGCATGAATCAGGAGGTAATCCAACTATTGTTCAGACGGTCGACGATATTAATATGCAACGTGGTGATCCCGCTATTGGCCTTTTCCAATTTATTCCAGAGACATTTAGAGCGTATGCTGTTAGAGGACATGGAAACATTCGAAGCGGATATGACCAAATTTTAGCGTTATTTAATGATAGAACTTGGTTTAGTGATATTGCACCAGGCGGTGGATGGGGTCCAACTGGTGGACGTAGATATGCTAACGGCGGTTTTTCATACGCACACCAATTAGCAGAAATATCTGAAAATAACAAACCAGAAGCCATCATTCCACTTGATCTATCTAAGAGACCAAGAGCTTACCAAATCCTATCACAAATTATTTCGGGCTTTGCAAAAGATGAGCCAGATAATGGTAGCTTTGGTAGTGCAAGTGCCTCTGTGCTTCGAGATGAGATTGATTCATTAAATAATAAATTTGATACTTTGATTAGCTTAATGACAGAACTGGTTAATGGCGATCGAGTAACTACTATTAATGTTGATGGTAAAACTATTGCAAGGGCTACTAATTCAGCATTTAGAGCGCAAAATGCGTTAGATATTGAAAGAAAGAGGAGAGGATTTAGTGGCGTTTAATGAAGAGGTCCGATATGCGCAATTTGTAATGGGCGATCATAGTTCATTAGATTTTGGTATTCAAATTAAATATCCTTTTACACTTTCACATCCAACAATGGATGTTTCGGCTGTATCAATCCCTGGGCATTCGGGCGATTTACTTAGTCGAAATCATAGGTTTAATAATTTTACACAAACAATTAATTTGTATGTAAGAAAACCACCGGGTTATGATACCTGGTCACGGTTAGCCGCAGACATTAATAATTGGCTGATAGGAGATACCTATCAGCTTTTTTATTTGAGCAATTTAAGAGAATGGGTATTAGAAGCATATTTAACTCAACCACTTGCCTTAGAGCCACAGAATGACTTAGAGGCCAGTGGTTCAATAACTCTTAATTGCAAGCCCTATATGAAACGTGAAGATGGACTAAATTTTATCCCATTAAATTCTGCATTGCCGATTGTCAATACAGAAGTAGAAACAGCAGAGCCAATCTTTCACATCGTGGGCAAGGGAGATATTAGATTATCTGTTAATGGAGATAATTATTATTTCAATAACATAGAAGATGAGATCTACATAGATAGTGAGCAAGAATGGATTTATCGGCATAACTTTAATGAAAATATGGCGATGCACGCCGTTTTCCCAAACAATAATTTTCCCACATTTCATCCAGGCGATAATGGTGTGTTTATTTTTGGAAATTATAGCAAGGTTGAATATAAGGCGAATTGGAGGCGATTAGTTTAGTGAAGTATCCAATTCTTTTAGAAAAATCTTCGGATTTAGGATCAATGGGATTAGGACCTTTGCGTGGCTTTACAAGCTTAACTACTCAAAGAGATAGAAACGCAATCCCTGTTCTTTCAGGCAGTTACGATAAAGACGACGAGATGGCAAAAGAGCTAAAGCCTGGTCGAATTATTGTCACTTCTATGGGACCTAAAGACGAAGAAAAGAACCAAATGTTTCGCATTAGTAGCATTGGTGGAGATGAATTAACTTCAATTTCAGTACAGGCTAATCATATTGTCGGAGATTTGGCTTATAACCTTATTAAGAAGGATATTAGTATAGCTAATGCAACGCCGGCAATGGCTTTTGATGCAATTAAAGATGCGCTTGTAGATCCTATGCCACAATTGTGGTTTACAAGTAACATTCGCAAAGTTGCCAACCTCGGATGGAGTTTCAAAGATGGCAAAGCTGTTACTAATCTCTTGATGGGTGAAGACCAGCAGGGAGACACAGTAACTAATACGATGCAAGCTTTATATCAAGGTGAGTGGGATTTTGATAATTACTGGTTAAAATTCACTGATAAAACCGATGTAATGCGTGATACGGGCATTGTAATTAAATATGGTAGACGGCTAAAATCGTTAAGTCAGGACACCAATATTGATAATACCTATAATGCAATCATGCCCTATTCCTTTTATGATCCTAGTCAAGAAAAAGAAGGTAAGATCAAAGACTATGACGCTTCTGGCGTGGTTCAATACATCGGTACTGGTGGCGCTTTAACTTATGATAGTCCATTTAAAGGACATCATCTAAATGGAACAGTACAAAACGGATCATACTACCATGTAAATAAAATTGTTACCAGTGGTGCTGTTAATGATGATACTTGGTATGAAATTGGCAATAACCAATGGATTGACCAACACTTCTTCTCTTATGACAAGAGCAGAGCGTACATTGTTAATCCGATTAAGGCCAAGGGAACAATTAGACTTAATGACGCTACCAACGATACTCAAGGATTAATAGTTGATTTTAAAGGCGTTGGTACTATCGAATACGCTGGCAACGGGAAAGTGCCTTTATGGACTAGTCCTTTTGTAGGCGGTCATGAAAGTGGTCAATATATAAGTAATGGTAGTAGCTGGAAGATATATAAGAAGGCTATCGCTTATGACGGTATGGTTTGGTACTGTCTTGGAAATGACAATACTCAATGGGTTCCTTCTCAATATTTCTCTTTACAAAAAACGGGGGACTACGCAACAACTCCAACCATTGGTATTTTAAACATTACAAAAGCAAAGAAAGATAAAGATGATGAAGGCGTGGTTGCAATGAGCTTACCAGGCACTGGCAATAGAGTTAACTGGAATGTTGGAGTTGGATCTAAATGGAAAATTACTCAAACCGCTAAAGATTCAAGTGATAACACTTGGTATCAAGTTAGTGCGTATATTTGGGTTAAAAATAATGACTACGTCGACTTTAAGGCTACTGGTACTGTTACTCCTGATGAGGATAGTATGCGTAATCAGATTGCACGTGCAACAGGTAGGGTGCCAATCTATCATGCACCAAATGGCACAGAAGTAACTCATGATTACTTAACTGTTGGTACTCAGAAACTCATTACGGCCCAAGCTCAAAACCAAGATCGTGTCTGGTATGAAATTGGAACTAATCAATGGGTAGATTCTTCGTTTTTCAGCTTTTCAGGTGATACAGATGTCCCACCGGGTCAAGATGATAGCGGGACCGCTGTTGAAATCAAAGCACAAGAAGAAACTATCATGCTTCCAGAACTTGTGATGCGTTCACCATTTACTAGTGGTAATGAACAATTACGAATTAAACCTGTCGACTTTTCAAGTTATGG
>ERZ1643247.1943-NODE-1943-length-17341-cov-13.304813_pt1 | contig 17341 bp, 15 predicted proteins | sample MGYA00579264_ERZ1643247 | MGnify/ENA primary metagenome ERZ1643247 (study PRJEB29033, sample SAMEA4952262) | chicken gut metagenome | biome: Broiler Chicken; feature: Gastrointestinal Tract; material: Caecum | place: Ireland | collected 2018 | study: Broiler... | reverse complement strand
TCAAGGTAAAACGTAACTTTTACAATAAAAAAAGATGGTAGTTTTGACACTACCTGTTTTTGTATGGAGGATAGGGGAATGGAAAGCAGCATGCAATATTTTGTATCATCATTATCGCTGGAGCAGCACCCGATGGTACATGTAAAATTTAAATTGAAAATGTTGTATTATTCGGCGATGGAATATATTGTAAGGGAAGCAGTCCCATCTGTGGGCACAGAGCTTCGGCTGAAGCAATACAGAGAACGACTCCTGAAGCATAAAGCGTATTTGTACAAGCCAGAGGAAAACCCTGATGAAGTGATCATTTCACTTATCGGGTCCCGCTCGGTAAAATGGAGGAAGAAATATCGTTATATGCTTTTATGTGATGCAGCGCTTATCAGCCTGGATGAAAAAAAGGTCAGACGGGCAGCAGGATATCTGAAAAAATATCTTGATAATCCCGACTGTAAGAAGATCGATGATTTTTTGGAAGAGCTGCTTGTAAAAAGACGGCTTGAAGAGAAGTATTATTTTTTGAAAGATCTGCCGGGACAGTATTACAAAAATATGGAATTTTTGGAACGCCAGGAAATAAAGATCGTTGTGACTGCCAATATGAGTGCCGGCAAATCTACATTGATCAATGCTCTGATCGGGAAAAACGCGGCGCGGACTTCTCAGGAAGCATGTACGGGCAATCTTTGCTATTTCCTTAATAAACCTTTTGAGGATGATCACATGCATATGGATAATGGAAGTGCGGTGCTGGAGGCTTCAAAGGAACAAATCTGGTCTTCGGGCTGGCAGCAGTCGATTTACACCTCTCTGTATTTTCGACTTTTTGAATCAGGGCAGAGCAGGATTCGTATCGTTGATACGCCAGGTGTAAATTCGGCAGTCAACAGAGTGCATGGCGAGATTACCAAAAAAGCACTCAAGACAGAGGATTATGACAAAGTTATCTATATCCTTAATGCAAATAAACTGGGGACGGATGAAGAGATTAGTTATCTGAAATGGATGCATGAGAATATCCCGAAAGAAAAAATGATTTTTGTCATAAATAAATTAGATGATTATAAGCAGGCGGATGACAGTATAAGTGAAAGCATCGCGGGAGTCAGGAAAGATCTGGCGGAACTGGGCTATGAAGATCCTATGATCTGTCCGCTGTCAGCATATTTCGGGTATCTCCTTAAAAGAAAATTTTACGGGGCGGAACTTACGGAGGATGAGGAAGACGAATATATGCTGTTTAGCAGGAAGTTTAGAAGGAATATGTATGATCTCTCTGTGTATTATGATCAGGCGTCACCAGATCCGTCGGATGATGCCATGACAGAAATGGGCAAAAGATGTGGGCTGTACGGCCTGGAAAAAATACTATTTGGAGGAAATTGAAAATGAAAAAAGTATTTATTAAATATAATCCGTATAAGCTGGAAACGGAGATCACAGTAGATGGGAATACGCTGGCGCAGAACAGCAAACTGCGGGAAAAAACGGAACAAGGCTCACGCCTTCAGGAATGGGTGGAGGAATTTCCGGATATTCTCGTAGAAGAGTATAATGATGTGGAGTTTGATGTGACATTCCATGGAACACTTCTCGATTATGAAGATTTGACCGAAGTATTCGTTCAGGCACATGAAAAAGATGGAAGAATCAGTGTCAAGTTGAATCGCATTCCGGCGAAAGAAACCTCTGATAAAGAGGTACTCATTGAAGAGGTATTTGAGGAGATCAGGAAAGGACCGTTCGATGAACTCCGGGATCCGGAAATTTTAAATGCGTTTCAGCATGCGAAGAGCAGTGATTTTGAAGTGTGTGTAGTCGCCACCATGAGCGCAGGAAAGTCTACTCTGATCAATGCAATGCTTGGTGAAAAACTGATGCCGTCAAAGCAGGAGGCATGTACGGCAATTATTACAAGGATCAAAGATACAGACAGCGAGAAGTGGCAGGCAGAGGTATATGATAGAGATAATTCTCTCTTGGAGACTCAGACTGATCTGACTTTAGAGATAATGGAGAGGCTCAACCAGTCGGAACGGGTTTCTCTGATAAAGGCAAACGGAAATATTCCGTTTGTCACGGCTGAAGACGTTTCTCTTGTACTCATCGATACCCCGGGTCCGAATAACTCAAGGGATCCAGAGCACAGGAGGGTACAGAGTGAATTCCTTGGAAGGTCTTCAAAATCACTTGTGTTATATATCATGGAGGGGACTTTTGGATCGGATGATGACAATGCGCTTTTACAGCGCGTCGCTGACAGCATGTCTGTGGGAGGAAAACAGTCGAAAGACAGGTTCATTTTTGTTGTCAACAAGATGGATGACAGAAAGAAGGAAGATGGAGAGACTGAGCAGACGCTTGAACGCATCAGAATGTATCTGAAGCAGCACGGAATTATGAACCCAAATCTGTTTCCAGCGGCAGCTCTTCCGGCTCTGAATATAAGGCTTATAAACAGTGGAGTTGAACTTGATGAAGATACGCTTGATGAAACGGAAGTGAAAGTGAGAAAATTAAACAGAAATGCAGATCTGCATTTCGAGAGTTTTTCGCCACTTCCTTCCAGTATCCGAAAAAACATGCAGCAGGAAATTGAAATTGCAAAAGAGAATGACGATATCTATAAGCAGGCGTTGATCCACACCGGAGTAGTCTCTGTCGAGGCCGCGATTCGTCAGTATGTACAGAAGTATGCGAAAACCGCAAAGATAAAAAATATTGTAGATACGTTTATGCATAAGCTTGACGAGGTGGGATGCTTCGAGGAGACTAAAAAAGAACTGGCAAAAAATAAGGGCGATAATGAACAAATTGTCTCTCAGATCAATGCGATTTCCAGCAAGATCACTGACCTTAATGTGGCGAAGAAATTCCGAAGTGCAGTTGACAGCGAATTAGTGAATATAGGAAGAGAATTAAAAGATGTGGAGGAGGGGATTATCGAACGTTTCCAAAATAAGATTACGACTAAGATCCGGTCCTACACAGGAGAAGAAATGAGTCCGAGGGAAGCAGAAGATGAGATTGAACGGTTGAACAGGTTTGCTGCGCGGCTGGAACCGGATTTCAGGAGTGAGATGGGGGATTTGGTCAGAGAGCATTTGCTCAAAACAAGCACAGCCCTTTTGAATGAATACAGAAGAAAGCTGGAGTCCCTTACAGATGAGATCGATCCGGCTCTTATGGCAGGAATCAAGATTGAGCCGCTGAAGCTGATGGAAGGCAGTACCACAGCAAGTCAGGATATTATAGTCAGCAGATTTGTTGCTACTAAAAAAGTAGAGGACGGTGAGGAGTGGATCAAAAATACAGAGAAAAAATGGTATAAACCGTGGACATGGTTTCAGGAGAGTGGATATTGGCGTAAAAAGTATAAAGATGTAAAATATGTAAAGGTACAGGAAATGGTACAGGCGTTTTTCGCCCCAATACAGGACAGTCTCTGGAACAGTAGTGATGATGTGAAGAAATATGTTTCTAAACAGTCAAAGGAAATTGCGGATACATTCGGAAAGGAATTTGACAGGCTGGATGAAGTGCTCAGGTCAAAGCTTCAGGAATTGAAAAATTATGCAACGGATAAAGAAAATGCGGAGAAACGTATTATAGAGTGTGAAGAAAAGTTGAATTGGCTTGAAGAAATCAAGGATAAGGTTGAAGCGATACTGGCGATTTAATAGAAAAGGGAGGCGTTGAATTATGGCACTCACAAAATCTTTTTACGAGGCAGTAGAGAATGGAAATGTCCGTCTCGTCCGGATCATGATGAAGGACAGTCTGCTTGTAGACCCATCATTTGGGCAGTTTGACGAGATGGAAAAGGCGGCAAAGGGAATGCTGGATCTTTACGAACCGCACGATGGACGAGACCTGGAAGCAGACAGTGATAAATGGGATGAAATGTACATGAATAAACTCATGGTGCAGGTGATATCGAATTTTTCACGTGAGAGAGTCGGGCATCTGAAGAAAGTGGTAAGGCATCTTCAGCCTGCATCTGGAAAAACAGTGGAAAGTACTGAAAATACGAGAAGAGAGAATTTGAATTTAAATCGAAGAGCTGCGGTTGAAAAACGGTCCCCTGTTAAAGAAGAGAGTTACCAGGAACGAAAAAAGAGGGATCAGAGAGAGGGAACTTACCTGCGTTCTGAATATGTGGCAGGCGCTTTGACGGGGGCGGTGATCGGCGGTACAGCGGGTGCAGTTGTGGGCATGGCTGTGGCCGGAAAGGTTATTATCGGAGGAGTTGCTGCCGGCGCAGCAGTCGGCGCGGCGGCAGGAATAGGGATTGCAGTTACTATGACAGGAGGGGATAGGAAAGATGAGTGATACGGTTGTGATAGGAAATACCCATGAAATCATGCCGGATGATAATTCCGCAGTGTCAGGTGGGAAAATGCATCCTGAGGTGATTCCGGAAAGATCCGTACCGGACATATCTTATTCGGAACTCAAAAGAGGGTTTGATGAGGCGGGACTCCTTATCGATGACATAGTACTGAAAAAATATCTGTATGATCTTACAGATCTTGAGATAGTTCCGCTTGACGATAGTCTGAAAAAAATCAGAGATATACGTCTTTTCAGGATAACAGAAATGGTTTACCAGAAAAATGAATATTCCACATATAAATTTGCTTCGGTTTTCAGCTCAGTGCAGAACCTGAACTGTGGAGTGTTTATTATTGCTGACAGCGATGGTAAGAAGACAGATTTTTACATGGGAGTGCGATCCCTGGATAATCTGCGCACGACAAAATCACTGAAAGATACGTTGAAAAATGCACTCTCTGGACAATTCCCGGGAGTAAAGACAGCGGATCTTCTTGATCCGGAAGCAGAGGAGTTCCTGAATGGGATTTCAGGGAAAAACATTGCTTCAGTGTCCTGCGTGGCTGGAAATAAAGATGAAGATTTTAATAATAATGAAGTGTTTCTCCAAGGGCTTGAAAAATTTGCCTTGGCCATGCAGGGACAAAAATATACAGCAGTAGTCCTTGCCAGAAACGTTTCTCCGGGACAACTCGCAGAGGTACGGCACGCATATGAACTGATCTATACTCAGATGTCGCCGTTTGCAAATATACAGCTGTCATACGGAACGAATATGGCCCTGTCTATATCAGAGGCATTATCACATGGCACATCGACTGGAAAAAGTCATTCCGAAACAAGAGGGAGTCAGAAAGGAAAGTCATCCTCTAAAACAGATTCGTCTTCGAATACTAAGGGGTCAGAGCAGGTAAGTAAGGCGGGTTCCCTTATAAAATCGGTGGGAAGCGCTGCATTGGGAGTGGCAAGTGTTTTGACAGCTCCGTTGACAGGCGGAGCCAGCCTGGTGGCAGCTGGTGCGATTATGGCGGGACAGATCGGGCTTAATGCATACAATCCCAAAACGGAAACAGAATCAAAAACAACCGGGACATCAGAAACAAAATCGGAAAGTGAGTCAGAAAGTCATAGTAAGACATACAGTCGGTCTGAAACTGTAACAGATACAAGTACAAGAACAACTGGAAAAACGCAAGGTTCTTCTAAGAATACGCAGCTTTCGATGCAAAATAAGACGATTGCGGATAATTTAGAAAAGATTGATCAGCAGCTCAAAAGAATTGAAGAATGTGAGAACATGGGAATGTGGGAATGTGCGGCATATTTCCTGTCGGACAGTCAGGAAACAGCAGAGATGGCAGCCGGTACGTACCGTGCACTGATGCGCGGGGAAAGGTCCGGAGTAGAGACATCAGCTGTTAATTTCTGGGGGAGTCAGGACAAAGACCAAAAAAAGTATCTTCCCATCCTCAGGGACTATATCACGAGTTTTATACACCCTGTATTTATGTATCAGTCTCTGTCAGCGGCTATGGCAGTTACGCCGGCTACTTTGATCAGCAGTAATGAACTGGCAATACAGATGGGGCTTCCGCGCAAATCAGTCTGCGGTTTCCCGGTTATTGAACATGCGGATTTTGGCAAAGAAGTCGTGAAATATAATATGAAGTCCGATACCAGAACCTTGCATATAGGGAATGTGTTCAGTATGGGAAAGGAGACACAGACTGAGGTGCGCCTTGATGTGGATTCCCTCACCATGCATACTTTTATAACAGGCTCAACGGGAGCGGGGAAAAGCAATACCGTCTATGAGATCCTGGATCAGCTGCGTCGTCTGTATGGAATACCTTTTATGGTCATAGAACCTGCCAAAGGAGAATATAAAAATGTATTCGGGCAATATCGAGATGTCTCTGTATACGGTACTAATCCCCAAAAGACTGCCCTTTTACGACTGAATCCATTCCGTTTTCCGGAAGGTGTGCATGTGCTGGAGCATCTTGACAGGCTGGTAGAAATATTTAATGTATGCTGGCCTATGTATGCAGCAATGCCCGCAATATTAAAAGAAGGGATGGAAAGAGCATATGAAAAGGCCGGGTGGGATCTGGCGACATCCGAGAATAAAAGGAAAGACAGATTTCCCAGTTTCAGGGACTTACTGGAAGAAATCGAACATGTCATTGATGAATCGCGTTATTCGGAGGATAGTAAAGGCGATTATGCCGGCGCGCTGCTGACGAGAGTGAGGGCGCTGACTACAGGACTTAACAGCCTTATATTTACAGGAGACGATATAAAAGATCCGGATCTTTTTGACAGGAACATCATTGTTGATTTGAGCCGTGTTGGCTCCTTGGAAACGAAAGCTTTGGTCATGGGTATCCTGGTCATGAGGCTGAATGAATACAGGATGGAGTCAGGCAGGTCTAACAGTCTCCTTTCTCACATTACTGTTTTGGAGGAAGCGCATAATCTCCTGAAACGTACTTCAACAGAACAATCGGCGGAAAGTTCGAATCTGCTTGGAAAGTCAGTAGAACTTCTGACAAATTCTATTGCAGAAATGCGTACATATGGGGAAGGGTTTATCATAGCGGATCAGTCTCCCGCACTGCTTGATATGGCGGTTGTAAGAAATACGAATACAAAGATTCTGTTAAGGCTGCCGGAAAAAGGTGATCGGGAACTTACAGGATATGCATCGGGATTGGACGAAGAGCAGATTGATGAGCTGACAAAGCTTGCTCAGGGAGTGGCGGTCATCTATCAGAATGACTGGGTGGATCCGGTTCTGGTAAAGGTCAACAGATGTGCGATCGAGGAAAAACAATATAGCTTTGTGCCAGAAGAGAAGATGGCAGTTCCGGAGATTCGGATGGAATTGATTCGTTTTCTTTTGTGTGGGCGTCTGATGGAGAAGCCTGATTTCAGCATCGAAAGAGTGGAAACGATCGAAAAAAATCTGGCGGGACAGGGGCTTTCCGTATCGGATATGGACTTTATTGAGACTCAGCTCGAGGAATATAAGGAAACGGGAACCTTGAAATTGTGGGAAGATGAAAAATTTTCCAAATTGGCTGTAAGGGTTGCGGATATTTTGGGTATTCGGAAACGGATTGAAGATTGTGTCCTAAGGGTTCGTGATTGTGAGGAACTTGATGACGAGCTGCGTCAGACGATACAGGAGGTCCTTCCAAAAGCCGCGAAGGACGAAATGCTTGAATTGGAGCACTGTTTGATGAAGGATATGAGGATTCAACAGGATTCTTCAGAAACCTGCAGGAATATCTATAAAGCATGGGTAGAACATAACTGGAGAGGAAGGTGAGTGGTTTGGTCTTTGGAGAAATGAAAGGAATAAAAGAGGTAAAGGAGACAGGGGCTGATCGCTTTGCAGAAAGTCCGCTCGGACGCAGCGTGGAACGGCAGGAATTTAAGTTCTCGGAGTCGGAGTACGATAAATCACTTGTAAAAGAAACTAAAATCGATGGGCCATCAGTGGAGGGGAAAAATAATACAGAGAAACTGCCAGAAGAAGAAAAGCCTAAACTGAGAGAGTTAAATGATGAAGAGAAAGATGTATTGAGAAACAGAGTGGGATGGTCTGACACTCAAATAAAAAAGTGCAAGATAGACGAACAGGGCGTGTATCATTATCGGACAGACCGCTGTGATCTTGAAGGAAAACGGGCTGAAAATGGGGTGCTGTTCGAAAGAAAACAAATCGAAATAAACGGTGTGAAAATTGAAGGCGTATTTCCTGTATTTGAAAGCCGGTTTGATACATATTTATCTGCCGATAATTATAAATCCCGTGCGTATGCAAAAGAATGTAATGAGAATCTGAAGAATGAAATAAAGAAAAATCCTCAATTGCGTGAAAAATTTACGCCGGAGCAGTTAAAAGATATTGAGGAGAACCGCACGCCGACAGGATATGTCTGGCATCATAATGAGGAACCGGGTAAAATGCAGCTGGTAAAAAGGGAAGACCATGATAGGACGATAGGAGGAGCAGCGCACACTGGCGGAAATATTCTTTGGGGACCGGATAGCACAGATCATACAGATCATACAAGGAAAGGAGTGGAGTTTTAATGAAATGTATAACAACAAACTGCCGTGAGAATATAAATGAAAATGTGTGGCAGGAAGCAAGTCTTAAATATGGCGTGATTATAAGAGACGATATAAAAAACTTTCTGAGGGTTAATAATGGGGGATACCCTGAAAATGGTTATATAGAAGCGGATGGAGAAGAGTATGAGGTACGGGTATTTCTTTCGTTAGATGAAAGCGACGAAAATTATTATATTGAGAAACCGCTTCAATACTTTATGCAGAAGACAAACGGCAGGATAGTGCCCATAGGTATTGATTCGGGAGATAATTATTATTGCGTGGATAATGAGACCGGAAAAGTTTATTACTGGAGCATGGAAACGGACTGTTACTATCTTATATCGCAGGATATAGAAAAGTTTATACTTCTGTTTAATTAAATGTAATTGCCCGCTTCTATGCAGATCATTGCAATATCACTGTAAAGCCTTGATGATCTTCAAGATTTGTTTTTGTGTTTCTAAAGAGCAGGACTGCAATTCGTGTAAGATTTCATGTTCCAGAGCAGAGGAAGGTTCGTTGTATTCATCGGCGAGGATGGAATCAACGGTAACGTTCAGGGCATTACATACATGAATGAGCGTAGAAAGTGAGATTTTTACACGGTTATTTTCTATATTGCTGATATGGCTGGTGTTTACATCTGCCATATCAGCAATATATTCTTGGGTCAATCCTTTGGAAAGACGCACTTCTTTTAATTTTCTGGATATATTTTCAAAGTTGATTTCTTTCATATATTTAAAACCTTTCCTAAATTATATTTTTCTAATTGTAATAAAATTATAGTTATAGTATAATGGTCTAGAGATATAAAAATATTAGCTACAAACAAAATGGAGGGACAAAAAATGGCAAAGTTTTGTAAAAATTGTGGGAGACCATTAGCTGAGGGAGAAGTGTGCACTTGTACACAAAAAGAGGAAGCAGTCAAAAAAGTTCCAAGACTGCTTGTGCCGATCGGACAAACAGTAGCAGGGGGAATCCTGGTTTTATTTGGAATAATCACGGGGAGTTTTGACTGGTCTTATATGTCATATGCTGCCGGAGCGGGATTTTTGCTGACTGGCATCTGCGGTTTGGTTGACGCAAAAAAATAACATATCTGCATCAAATAACGGGTGAGGAGAGAGTAAAGTGTTTTGTACGAACTGTGGAAAAAAAGTTGAAGATACATGGAAAAAGTGCCCCTATTGCGGTGAAGAATTAATAAAAGAGAACCTGTCGGAAGAGGAAAAGACGATTGAGGTGAATATTCCAGAAGGAGGCAGCCAAAAAGAAGAAATAAACGATGAATACAGAATTATAAGAATCGTATTTAAAGTATTAACAATTGCTGCTTTGGTATGTTTTTTTTGCCCATTGTACATAGTTTCCTGCGCCGGTCAGGAGATATTTTCAGTCAGCGGGCTGGATTTGATGGCAGGATTTGAATATATGGGAGAAAAGATGGACGGGAGCATTGTATATGGAATGCTTGGCCTCTTTCCTCTTATCGGCGCATGTTCTGCTCTCAGATTCCGAAAAAAACTGGTAATCCTTAAAAAGTACGAAAAAATAAAAGAACTGTTCTATGAAATTTCAGCTGCGGGTGGAACGACGGTTTTGGTAAATCTCTTCTTTACAGCTTCTTTACAGCAGTCTTTTCAAGGAACAGGAGCAGATATAGAAGCAGCCATGGCGCTAAATGTCATGACAATAATCAGCCTGGTTTTATTGATGGCAGCAGGTTATCAGGCATTTCGCATGGAAGCAGGAGAGAAAAAGGGAGCGGCAGTTGCAAAATGCCTTGGGAAAATCCTTGCCGGTGTTATTGGCTGCTTTATAGTGGCGGCAGTGATCATTTATATGGCGGGAGACTTACAGGCTGATACAGATGCACAGGAATATTTAACAGAAGTTTCAGAAGAACAGGAGGGGACCGCTCTGTCAGAATTAGACCTTGAGGACTATTTCGGAAAATCGGCCGAACAGCTGAATGAACTGGGATTTGAAAAAGATGAAGCAATGGAAGAGTATACGGCGTTGGACGGCGCTGTATATATAAGCTGTACGGACGGGACAGTGGATGTTGTTATGCTGGAAGGCGCGGATGAAAATATGCCGGCTTTTCACGGAGTGAAAACAGGGATGAGCCGGCAGGAAGCGGAAACAGTGTTGGAAGATACTTATTTCCCGGCGGGGCAGACAGATGAACAGATCTCATATATGAATGTGGATACTGGAATTAACATAGTGCTTGAAACAAGCGGGGAAGAAATCACGCGGATAACGGTTATTCAGATGTCGCAGGAAGAAATAGACAGCTATATGCAGGAGGTCTATATATTCCCGTATAGTGACAAGAAATACTTATCGGAAGATGAAGTGCGTAGTGTGGAAGCAGATATGCTGGCTGTCGGGAGAAATGAAATCTTTGCAAGACACGGTTATATTTTTGGTGAGGATACCTATAAACAGTATTTTGAAAGTATGCCGTGGTATCAGGGGACGGTTCCTGCGGATCAGTTTCACGCAGATGAGGTATTCAATGATTTTGAGAAAAAGAATGTCGAGCTGATCAAAAAAGTGGAGGATGAGCTGGAGGGGAGTGCCCAGGCTTCACAACCATTTGACGGGATGGAGGGGACTTATATCTGCACTTCTGTATCGGATGGAGAATTTACAGGGAAAATTGCAGTTTCAGGCATTGCGGATGGCGCGCCGGAAATTACTTTTGGCGCTCTGGACATGTCTTATGATATTGTAACAGTACAGGGAGAGATCCTGGACAGCAATACGATACAAGCAGATATATATGGGTACATAGTAACGCTTGTCTGGTCGGATGCTGAAAATATGACAGTATCAGGACAGGGCGAACTTACGGGGATGGACTCGGGAGTTATTATGGGAATTACCAATAATCAAAGATATACAAGACCTTTGGAATTCAATCACAACTAAAATTTTGGGCAGATAAAGGTAACTTTAAATACCCTCAGACAGATTTCTCTTTAGGGCTGTCTGAGGGTATTATAAATTTTAACTCAGATTTCAAAATCGCTTTTGATATAATTTCTCCACCACCCCGATCACCGTATACAGCCCCATCGCCATGATGCACAGCAGCACGATGGACATGATCAGCCAATCCATCTTAAATACTTGGCTCGAATAGATGATCAGATATCCCAGCCCGTTCCTCGCCGCAAGAAATTCCCCGATCACTACCCCGACCAGGCACAGCCCGATATTGACCTTCATGTTGCTGATCACAGCGGGGACAGAGCTGGGAAGTACTACCTTAAAAAGCGCATGCCGCCTCGTTCCGTGCAAGGTATAGATGAGCTTGATCTTCTCGCGGTCAACCGTGGTGAAGCTGGTATAGAGATTCATGATACTGCCGAATATCGCCACTGACATGCCGGCAACAATAATGGTCGTTGGGGTGGCGCCCAGCCACACGATGAGCAGCGGCGCGAGTGCGGATTTCGGCAGGCTGTTCAGGACGACCAGATAAGGCTCGAGTATCTCGGAAAGTTTCCGGCTGCACCAGAGGAGAACAGCGGTAAGTAGGCTGAACAGTGTGACAAGCAGGAAACTGACAATGGTCTCGTACAAAGTGATGCCGATGTGCAGGAAAATGGAGCGGTCAGTAACCATTTCCCAGAAGCACAGAGCAATCTTGGAAGGGCTGCTGAAGATAAAAGAATCAATGATCCCTGTGTCTGCACAAATCTCCCACAGGACAAGAAAGATTACCAGGATCAATACCCGCGCAAGGCGTACGATGAGGCGGTGGCGGCGCAGGCGGGAGAGAAACAGTTTCTGACCGTGTGAGATTTTATTCATCGTGATTCAGCTCCTTCCATATTTCGTTAAAATAAGTCTTAAACTCCGGCGCATTCCTCCGGTTCAGCGGCGTGTCATTCTCAAGTGTAAATTTCACAGGGACAATACGCACGATAGATGCAGGCCGCTTCGACAAGATGATGACCCTGTCTGAGAGGCTGACTGCTTCGGAGAGATCGTGGGTGACGAGAAGCGCTGTTTTTCCGGAACGGCGGATAATCTGCCCGATATCGTCACTTACTGTGAGACGTGTCTGATAATCCAGTGCGGAAAACGGTTCGTCAAGGAGCAGAAGCTCCGGATCAAGCAGGAGAGTGCGGATAAGGGCCGCTCTCTGGCGCATTCCTCCGGATAATTCGGAAGGTCTGGACCGGGCGAATCGTTCCAGTCCGTACTGTTCCAGCAGCTGCATGGCACGCGCGCGGATCTCAGGGGTTACTTTTCCGCGGATCTCTGCGCCCAGGACCACATTGCGGTATACAGTGCGCCATTCAAACAGGTGGTCATGCTGGAGCATGTAACCGATTTTCGAAGAGTTTTCTGTCAGCGGCATTCCGCCAAGAGACATACTTCCGGCTTCGGGCTGCATAAGTCCGGCTATGAGTGAAAGGAGCGTGGATTTGCCGCAGCCGGAGGGGCCGACTATCGCTGTAAATTCTCCGGGGGTGAGTGCGAAAGAGATATCGGACAGAGCCTTTGTCTCCCCGTCCAGTGTATGATAGGAATAACTGACGTCGGTCAGTTTCAGGATTGGTTCCATAGAGTTCACTTCCATCCGTGCTGTATATTATTTAATGTATGAAAAAATACAGGCGGCGTGAAAGCGGATGAGGATGGTGTGAAAAACATGTTTTCCGGCGTTGTATGAGAGCGCAAAGAGCGGTATAATAAAGACAAGTTAAGAAGAGCATACATCAGTGCAGCTGGGCAGGATCGAATATGCAGATACAAGATGGAGAGAGGAGAGATGGATATGTCAGGACATAAGATAATTACCATTGGACGGCAGTTCGGGAGCGGCGGACGCGAGATCGGTCAGAAGCTTGCCGAGAGACTTGGGATTCCTCTTTATGACCGAAGACTTGTCACCATGGCGGCGGAGGCGCTCGGGGTGAGAGAGGAAGATGCAGAGCGGGTCGATGAATCCAGTTTGAATTCTTTTGTTTCTAATTACACTGTATCGCCCGGAATGTATATGGAGTTTATCAGCGCGACACCTTATATCCAGTCTTTTGACGACGAGGTATACAAGAAGGAGGCGGAGATCATACAAACCCTTGCAGAGAAGGGACCCTGCATTATCGTGGGACGCTGTGCAGATTATATTCTCAAAGGCAGGGCTGAGTGTATCAATGTCTTTATCTGCGCGGATAAGGAAGACCGTAAAAAGAGGATAGCCAGACTTTATAATCTGACGGAAAGGAAGGCTGCGGAACGGATCAGGCGGACGGACCGGGAGCGGAGATATTATTACGAACTCCATACGGGTCAGAATTGGGGAGCAGTAAGCTCGCATCAGATGCTCTTTAATGTCAGCCTTCTCGGAATGGAAAAAATCGTTGACTACCTGGAGGCGGTGTACAAATGCTGAAGTGCAGGAGAGAAGAATAATGAACGTGCAGAAAGTAAACTATCAGAAAGAGCTTGAACGTCTCTTAAAAGAACTGGGAGCGCCGGAAAGGGTCCCGACGCTCCTCATCCATAGCTGCTGTGCTCCGTGCAGCAGCTATGTGCTGGAATATCTGTCCCAGTATTTTGAGATTACTGTTTTTTATTATAATCCGAACATTTATCCAGAGAGCGAGTATACAAAACGGATCCTGGAACAGCAGAAGCTGATCCGGGATATGAAATTTAAATACCCGGTCTCTTTTCTTGCGGGCAGATATGAGAAGGAGAAGTTTTATGCCATGGCACAGGGCATGGAAGACCTTAAAGAAGGAGGAGCCCGGTGTATGAAATGCTACGAGCTTCGGCTTTCTGAGGCGGCGCGCCAGGCCGCGGCAGGAGGATTTGACTATTTTACAACGACTTTGAGCATCAGCCCGATGAAGAACGCTCAGAAATTGAATGAGATCGGAGTCCGGCTGGGAAATGAGTACGGAGTGGAGTATCTGGTGTCTGATTTTAAGAAAAAAAACGGATATAAGAGATCCATAGAATTGTCAAAAGAATACGGGCTGTACAGGCAGGACTACTGCGGGTGCGAGTTTTCCATGAAGGAGAGAGAAAGCGTCAGAGATTGATTTGAGAAGAATATTCGCGCATAAAACAGTAGACATTTCACACTTTAGTGTGATAAACTAAGTGGAAAATGCGGAAAGGGCAGTCCGCCCGGATCTGCATACTGCAAAGAAAACAGAAAAGAGGATAAGGAAATGGCACAGTTATGGGGCGGCCGTTTCACAAAAGAGACGGACAAGTTAGTTTACAATTTTAATGCCTCCATCTCCTTTGATAAGCGCTTCTATGCGCAGGATATCCGTGGCAGTATCGCGCATGTAACGATGCTGGCGAAGCAGGGGATATTGACTGAGGAGGAGAAGGCACAGATCATAGACGGGCTTAACGGCATTCTTCTGGATGTGGAAAGCGGAGTGCTTGCGATCACCGATGAATATGAAGATATCCACAGTTTCGTGGAGGCGAACCTGATTGACCGCATTGGTGATGCGGGTAAGAAGCTGCACACGGGGCGCAGCAGGAACGATCAGGTGGCGCTGGATATGAAGCTTTACACGCGCGATGAGATTACTGAACTGGATGCGCTTTTAAAAGAACTTCTGGAAGTGCTCTTAAAATTGATGAAGGAAAATACAGAGACTTACATGCCGGGATTTACCCATCTTCAGAAGGCGCAGCCGATCACTCTGGCGCACCACATGGGAGCATATTTTGAGATGTTCAAGAGAGACCGGTCGCGGATGAAGGATATTTATAAGAGAATGAATCTCTGTCCGCTGGGATCCGGGGCTCTCGCAGGGACGACCTATCCCCTTGACCGGGAGTACACGGCAGAGCTTCTCGGCTTTGACGGGCCGACGCTGAACAGTATGGATTCGGTGTCTGACCGAGACTATCTGATCGAACTGATCTCGGCTATGTCCACGGTGATGATGCATCTGAGCCGGTTTTCAGAGGAGGTTATCATCTGGAATTCCAATGAGTACAAGTTTGTGGAGATCGATGACGCGTACAGTACAGGCAGCAGTATCATGCCCCAGAAAAAGAATCCGGATATCGCGGAGCTGGTGAGAGGCAAGACGGGAAGAGTCTATGGAGCGCTGATGTCCCTGCTCACAACGATGAAAGGCATTCCTCTCGCATATAATAAAGATATGCAGGAGGACAAGGAGCTGGTATTTGATGCCATTGACACGACCAAAGGATGTCTGGCATTATTTACAGGCATGCTGAGGACGATGAAGTTCAATGCGGATCGTATGGAAGAGAGTGCCAAGCACGGATTTACCAACGCCACAGACGCGGCAGATTATCTGGTAAATCATGGCGTTCCTTTCCGGGATGCCCACGGGATCGTGGGAAGGCTGGTGCTCTACTGTCTTGACAGGAAGATCGCACTTGATGATATGACGCTTGAAGAGTTCAAGGCGATCTCACCGGTATTCGAGGAAGATATCTATGATGCGATCAGCATGAAGACATGTGTTGAGATGAGGAATACGATCGGCGCGCCGGGAAAAGCTGCGATGGAGAAAGTGATCGCCGAGGAGGAGGCGTACCTGGCGGAGGATCAGATCTCACAGATACAGAAAATATAGAGAAATAAGTGATATTTACAGATACAGACAGAAAAGGAGAAGGAAAATGGATCAGAAATTAAAAGTAGGTATTCTTGGCGCAACAGGAATGGTAGGACAGAGATTTATCTCTCTGCTTGAGAATCACCCCTGGTTTGAGGTGGTGACAGTGGCTGCAAGCCCGCGCTCCGCAGGGAAAACATATGAAGAGGCAGTGGGAGACCGCTGGAAAATGGACACTCCGATGCCGGAAGCTGTAAAGAAGCTGGTTGTTCTTAATGTAAATGATGTAGAACATGTTGCGTCTACGGTTGATTTTGTATTCAGCGCAGTAGATATGAGCAAAGATGAGATCAAGGCAATCGAGGAAGCGTACGCAAAGACAGAGACCCCGGTCGTATCCAACAACAGCGCGCACCGCTGGACTCCGGATGTGCCGATGGTAGTGCCGGAGATCAATGCGGATCATTTTGATGTGATCCCGGACCAGAGAAAACGTCTCGGGACAACACGCGGATTTATCGCGGTAAAACCGAACTGCTCTATCCAGAGCTATGCTCCGTGCCTTGCGGCGTGGAAGGAATTCGGTCCTAAAGAGCTTGTCGTTACAACATATCAGGCAATCTCAGGAGCCGGAAAGACATTCAAAGACTGGCCGGAGATGGTAGGAAATATCATTCCGTTCATCGGCGGCGAGGAAGAGAAGAGCGAGCAGGAGCCGCTTCGTGTCCTTGGAAAAGTAGAGAATGGCGAGATCGTGAAGGCAGAGCTCCCGAAGATCACATGCCAGTGCGTGCGTGTTCCGGTGCTGAACGGTCATACAGCGGCAGTGTTCATCAACTTTGAGAAGAAACCGACGAAAGAACAGCTTATTGAGAAGCTTGTGAACTTCAAGGGCTTCCCGCAGGAGGCAGAGCTTCCGAGCGCTCCGAAGCAGTTCATCCAGTACCTTGAGGAGGACAACCGTCCGCAGGTAACTCTGGATGTGGACTATGAGAACGGAATGGGCGTGTCCATCGGACGTTTGAGAGAAGACAGCATGTATGACTACAAATTCATCGGTCTGTCACACAACACAGTCAGAGGAGCGGCAGGCGGAGCTGTCCTGTGTGCGGAGGCGCTGACAGCGAAGGGATATATCGCGAAAAAGTAAAAAAAGGGACAGGGCAAATGTCAATTGGGGACGTAGTAAAATTGAAAATGACTACGTCCCGGAACACAGAATTTTCACAATTTAAGGAGGCTTTTAACATGGGAATGACAATGACGCAGAAGATCCTGGC
>ERZ1643247.1940-NODE-1940-length-17353-cov-8.683027_pt1 | contig 17353 bp, 14 predicted proteins | sample MGYA00579264_ERZ1643247 | MGnify/ENA primary metagenome ERZ1643247 (study PRJEB29033, sample SAMEA4952262) | chicken gut metagenome | biome: Broiler Chicken; feature: Gastrointestinal Tract; material: Caecum | place: Ireland | collected 2018 | study: Broiler... | reverse complement strand
CCTTTGCAGGCCCGGCCGGGCCTACTTTTTCTTTTCTGCCTTTTCCTAGCTTCTCTCAACGATTTCTCTCCGAGTGGAAGCAATGCTGGTTTTCACCCGCCTGGGGTTCGCCGCTGCCCCTGAGTTTGCCCACAAACGGCTCACACGCCTCCAACAGAGCCGATAACCTGTTTCGCTGGTGCGTTCCCTTACCCAGCTCTCAAAACCGCACACAGGCGCTCACAGTGGCTTATCTCTTTTCGCCTTGTTCGCTCCTAACCTTTCCCCTACGGGGAAAGGCAGTGCTGTTCTCGAAACTGGGCTGTCCCGGTTTTCTGGATTCGTCCACAACGGCCTCACACGGCTCCAACGGGGCGGGTTTGAGGCCTCTCTGGCGTCGTTCCCCTACCCAGCCTCCAAAACCGCACACAGGGCCTCACAGGCCCGCGTTTGGTTCTCACCGCCGTTTCCTGGTGCGCTTTGGGTCTGGTAAAGCTGCCAAATCACGCTCCAGCTTGTAATTTACCGCCTCCTGGATGGGGCGGATGGTAAATTGCAAGGTGCCATTCCGAACTTTCCCATCTCGAGTCTGTACTTTTGTAGGTTCAACACCGATAAGCCGTTTTTCCTCCAGCTGTCGAATGTACTTTGGCAACGGTGTTAGCGCTCATCCCGGTGTACTGGCTAATTTGTTTTATGCGACTCAACTTTTGCGTGGGGGTATCCCGATTTTCCGGGTACGCAAAAGGCCGGGATTGCTCCCGGCCTCCGCATAAAAATTCAATCTTTCACCAGGTTCTGGTCAAACCGCATCAAGATGCTTGCCGCCTGGGCGCGGATGGCCGTGCCTGCCGCATCGATGGTGCCATCATCATGGCCGTTAATCAGCTCGTTGCCATTGGCCCAGGACATGGCTATCTCGGCCCAATCGGCTACGCTGCCGCTGTCACCCTCTGCCGCCAAGTCGCAGCCCTTGTATGCTACATAGTTAGTTGTAGAGCTTTTGGACAAATTCTTCACGGATGACGGGCTGGTCGGGGAAGAAATTTCCATTCTCGCAGCCTTCCATCACACCAGTTAACTCTGCCTAGGCAAAGGTAGGCTCGTACCAGCTATTCACTAGATTTGGAAAAGTGGCGTTCCCACTCACCGCAGGTTGGTCCTCTAAGTTGTAGAGAACTTGCACAGCATCTTAGTGATCCTCCGGATCATCAAAATTCTCCCATTCGTCAAATACCGCAAAAAGATTTTCCTCCCGTATGTCTTTTCCCCAAGCACATTGCGCCACAACGCCTGTCCTCTCGGGTAGAAACAGTTCTTTTCCTATGGACTGCACTGCCACCCGATTCTCTTCCGAGGTACCAAACGGCAACAAATACTGTCGGTCAATTTCCCTCCAAAATGCAATATTCCCTCTAAAACGCTCTAAATCTGCAAGTTTCATACATTGCAACTGGGAATTTACTGCATCGACCCCAATTTCAACTAAGTCGTCCAGAATGTCCAAAATATAACCATCTGAATGCATCAGCACCAGCTTACCATGCCTGTGGGCCATTTCGCAATACTCCCGATAACAAGGCTTAAAATATTCCCTCCACATATCTGGTGAAATCAGTAGGGATTGCTGTGTCCCCCAGTCGTCAGCAATATGGATCGCGTCCACTTCTGCTTGAAGCCACAGCTCCTCCTGCTTCTGAAAGTACTCATGAACCATATCGCGCAAACGGAAGAGCTCTCTTTCGCCATAGTCCTTCAATACCCTTTCCAATGGTCAGCAAGTACTGACCCCTCTGGGGTCTGAGCAAACCGCTAGTTTACTAGTGGTTTTGATTTATGTATTGCATGGTTATGTGGTTCACGTTGGTTCGGACTCCAGCTTTCCTCACCCATCCGCACCTGCCGCACTCCTCTCCAACACCCAAAACACACCCGTTTTCGCCCTTTTGGGCCCAAACCGGGTGCGTTTCGCTGTTTTTATCCTCTTTTACCCTGCAAAATTTTGGCCTTGTTTTTTGAGCATCCTGCCAGTGTCTACAAGCTAAAGCCGTCCGTGATACCATGTAGACGAGAGGTATCCTTTTTGACATAGTACAGCTCGGTAATTTGCGAAGTTGAGTGACCCAGCAGGTCTGCCACTTGCCTGGGCATCAAGGATTACATTGAACCATCTTCGCAAAATTGTCACACTTATATCTATCATCAAGCCCTCCAACCGATACTGAAAATGCTCAAACTTGCTTAACGTCGCTTAGAGGAACCGGAAGAAAATTCCGGCAGAGCCAACACTGCAATAATGGAATGGCGAATCCAGCACAGACTTCCACGGAATTTTCCCAGAGAGCACATCGTCACACAAGCAAACCATATCCTGCACCACCTGAGGACGGATAGGATTGAAATACTGGGAAGCCCCCGCCAAATAGTCTTGCTGGTGGCGGGGATCGCAGCTGTTCTCTTGAATCCCATGGCCGCCTAGCCAGGCGTAATCTCTCAAGCTAGGAAGCCGAGGCACAATCTTCATCAGGCTTTCCCGATATTGTACAACCAGCTCCATCGCCTGCCTTTCTGGGCATATCAACAACACGATGTAGCCAGACCCTATGGCGTCCCCTGTGAAAACACACTTGTGGGTGTGGTCCACAAAAATCACGGAATGAGGGGTGTGGCCGGGCAGTTCCCACACTTCCACTTCTACATCGCCCAAGTCCAGCTTTGCCCCCTCCTCGATTGGGACAAACTCGGTATGGGAAGTTTCTGGGCAGCGGAATGCGGTAGGAAACGCTCCAGGTGTTTCCCGCATCAGGGCGATATCCTCTTTGTGCAGGTACACCCGCTCAAAGCTATCCACCCAGTGCATATGGTCGCCGTGAGGGTGGGTGATGGCCACTTCCACAGGCAGGTTGGTGAGAGACGCCACCAGACCAGCCAGATCTCCTTCTCCCAGACCCGTATCCACAAGCAACGCCTTATCCCGACCCTCGATCAAATAGCAGGAAGAGGAGAACCAGTCGTCAATGCGCCAGACCCCAGGTTTCAGCCACATCACCTGAAATTGACGCCTCCGGTCCTGCTCCAATAGCCATGAGACCGCCTCGTCTTCCCGGACCGCCTTAACCCAAGGATCTTCCTCATACAGGTCCCGCATTTGCACATGTTCAGAACCCGCGGTCAACAGGCCCATGACAAGCCGCTCAACGTCCACCGCTGCCTTTCCTTCCCGCAGGATCAGCGGTTCTTCTTTCACCGGATACGCACGAACGGGAATATCCTTCATGGCTCTGACTTCGTAGGGATCCCCATGGCCCCCCACGGCGCAAATCCCCGCAAACCACTGGGGAAAGTGGCTTCCCAGACGCCAGACCCAGTCCGCCGCGGAAATCGCCCCCATCAGAGTGACCCGATTTTCGTCCACATCTTCTCTTTGCCGCAGGGTGTAGAGCCAATCCCCCACATCCCGCTCCTGGGTCTGGGGATTGACCACCAAAGCTGCGGCGCTTGCCCCATTCGCTTGGGAAAACACCAGAGCAAGGCTCTCTCGGGCCTCTCCTTCCCCACTGGCCAAACAGACGATCAGCGGCTTTTTCCCAGAACCTGCCCCCTCTTCCCAGAAGTAAGTCAACTTTCCGTTTTCAGATGGAATATCTATGGTTTTCAAACCCATCTCTCCTTCCCAAACTAACGCTTTCCGTTAGGGCCTTACTGCGGTGCCGTCGGTGGTGCGGGCCAGCAGCCAACCTGGCTCGCGGTATTTGCAGGGGTACTTTTTTGCCTTTTCCTCGTCAACCTCAATACCGAATCCCGGCTTCGCGTTAGGATACAAATATCCATCCTTCACCTGCGGGCAGCCGGGGAACACCTCTTCCTCTTCGGGTGAGAACCCGGAAAACTCCTGGATACCGAAGTTCGGGATGGCAACGTCCAGGTGGAGCTGGGCCATGGCCCCCACCGGGGAAAGATCGCCGGGCCCATGCCATGCAGTGCGCACGCCAAAAGCTTCACACAGGGCTGCCAGCTTCCGTGCAGGGGTCAAACCTCCAATTTGGCTGACATGGACACGGATATAATCAATCAGCCGCTTGGAAATCAGCTCTTTCCATTCCAGGGGATTGTTGAACAGCTCACCCATGGCAAGAGGTACAGCCGTTTGACTGCGGAAATGGCTGTACCACTCCACCTGCTCCGGCGGCAGGGCATCCTCCAGGAAGAACAGCCGGTACGGTTCCAACTGCTTGGCCAGGCCCAGCGCCTGAACGGGCGTCAAACGCTCGTGAATGTCGTGGAGCAGTTCCACGCCGTAGCCCAGTTTGTCCCGCAGGTGGGCAAACAGCCGCACCACCCCTTCGCAGTACTGGGCGGGGTCATAGTAGGCGCCGGGCTTGCTGTTCTCTGGGGAGACAATGTGCTGCTTGCCCTTGCCCATCTGGCCCCCATAGGTGCCCATCTGGCACCGCAGATAGCGGTAGCCCTCCTCCATGTACCGGCGGACGTTCTCCTCCACCTCTTCGGGGCAGGCGCCGTCGGTGTGGCGGTAGACCGCCGCCCCTTCCCGGCACTTGCCGCCCAGCAGGTCGTACACAGGCATGCCGGCCATCTTGCCCTTGATGTCCCACAGCGCCTCGTCTACGCCGGATATGGCGTTGTTGAGCACCGGGCCGTTGCGCCAGTAAGAACTGCCCATGGCCGTCTGCCAGATATCCTCGATGTCGTTGACGCAGCGCCCCACCAAAAGGGGCTTCATATACTCCTCCACGGCGGTGGCCACCGCCGCCCAGCGCTGGGTGAAGGTGGCGCAGCCCAGGCCGTACAGCCCCGGCTCGCTGGTCTCCACCTTGACTACCACCAAATCAATGTCCCGCGGGGCTGTCAAAATCGTTTTCACGTTCCGAATTGTAACCATACTACACAAGCTCCTCTCTTTTTAGTGAATTTCCTTCAGGACTTCTTCGGCAAACGGGGAATGGGCTTTGCTCCATCCGTTCAAATCTTCTCCCGGCAAGACCCGCTCTGGCATACCGGGCAAAATCAGGCCGCCGTCAACCCGCAGGGTAACCCCTGTGATATAGGAGGCTTTCTCCGAAGCCAAAAAGGCTACTGCCTCCCCAATGTCCTCCGGGGTGCCGCACCGCTCTAAGGGAATCTTCTGCCCCAACTCGTCCCAAAAATCCGTCTCGCCTGGGAGTCTCTCCCGGACACGGGTGGCGCCAGGAGCCACATTGTTGGCACGAATGCCGTAAGGCGCCAAATCCAGGGCGATGGACTGGACCGCCCGGTTCAGCCCTGCTTTCAGGCCGCCGTACAGGAAATCCCCCGCATAGGCCCGCTCCCCGCGGGACGAGGTGATATTTATCAGGCAGCCCCGCACCTGGTGTTGCACCATATACTTTGCCGCAGCCTGCATCATCAAGATATAATTTTTGAAATCCAGGTTCCACAGCAGGTTGAATATCTCCGGCGTCAAATCCAAGATATTCTCAAACCGAGTCACGCCCGCGTTGTTCACAAGCAGATCCAAGCCGCCCAACGCTTTCACGCTCTCCTCCAGCAGCTTTACTCCGGCATCCTCCTGCTCTAAGGACGCCTGGAAGCAGAAGTATTTCCCTCCATACTGCACCTGGAGCTCTTCGACAAGGTTTTGAGCCTCCTCCCGCTGAGTAGCGTAGGAGATTGCCAGATCATATCCTTCCCGCGCCAGGCACCGGGCAATCCCCTTTCCAATCCCACGGCTAGCGCCGGTCACAACTGCTTTTTTTCTTTCCACACAAGTTTCCTCCCATCTACAAAAGAGTTTTCAAAAAGGGCAATCTTCCCACTTCACACAGGAAACATCAGGGACATCTGCGCTGCACAGCGCACTGCCCAACAGCCCGCTTTCCTCTTTCCTGGGGAATATCACCAGCGTCCCTGGCTCTTGGTTTGCCACTGCCACAAACCGGCCGTCGGCGCTGATATGGAAGCTGCGGGGACATACGCCTCCTGCTGGAAAGCGGCCAATAGGCACCAATTCCCCGCCGTCCCCTTGGATTTGGAACCCGCACAGACATCCGGGGCCACGCACAGACACATACAGAAACCTGCCATCTGCGGTGACGTGTATATCCGCTGCCAGAGAGCTTTCCGGGTCGTCTTTCTCCCGCAGGGAATACTCTCCCACCTGGTCCAACCGGTTGTTCTGATACCGGAACACCAAGAGGGAACGGTCCAATTCCGTCACCAGATACAGCCATTTTCCGTTTGGATGAAAGGCGAAATGCCGCGGCCCCTGTCCCGGTCCTACCTGGAACCATGGCTGCTGCTCGTCGAGCTCCAGACCCGTTTGGCTGTTTATCACGAACTGGTAGAGCCGGTCAGTGCCCAGATCCGCCGCCAAAAGCCGGGAACCGTCCGGCGAAGGCTGAGCGGAATGGATATGAGCTTTTTCCTGCCGCAGAGCATTGGGACCATGGCCCGAAAACTCTTTATAAAATGTAACCTCTCCCGAAGCGGCGTCCAATCCTGTAAGCGTCCCTCCGGCATACCCGGAAACATACAGGATGTTCCCAGCGATCGCTCCGTGGCACAGACCGGCTCCCGGAACTTCCTTGTGCCACAAAACACTCGATCTGGCTTTCTCGTCCAAGGAAAAACAGGCCACAGTCGCTCTATCCGGGAGCTCTTCCACCACATACAAACGATCTCCCTGAGGCAAGACATAGGAAGGATCTGTTAACTCCCCATACTGTCTCCCCTGCCGAAGGACTTCCCCATCAAAGGTCCAGGAGCATACCCCGTCCTTCGAGGGCTCGTCTGTATATCTCCCTGTATACAGTTCATACTTCATAATCCCTTCCCCACCCTTCGTTTGATATCCAAAAAGTGGAAGCCTGCCCACACAAATAGGGCAGGCTCCCGTCTTATCAGTACTTTATTATCCCATTTTTCTTCAAAAAGCGAACTAATTATTGCTGGTTCAATTCATCCAGCAGAGGCTGGACCAGCTGCATCTTCTCGTCAACCCAATTCTTCCAATTGGTCTCCAGATCCCCGTCTTTCAGGATCAGCTGAGCGTACTCTTCAGACAGATCCATGTTGGCCTGAGTCTTAGCACGGGAACTGTAAAACTCGTAATCGTACTCCCTGGGAAGCAGGGTAGTTTCATCACTGAGCTCATCCCGCAACTCATAGAAATGAGAAATGATATCTCGGGTCTCCTTAGTGTAGTTGGGAGTCACGAACTGGAAGTCGTCGCCCAGAATGATACCTCCGAAGAACACATCGGCAGAAGGATATTTGCTGCCCAAAATAGAGCTGGCATTGCCGGTGATCTCATTGGGAAGAAGGCTGACATACTCGCCGTTTTCATCCAGTTCCCAGTCTTCCCCTTCAAAGCCCATGTTGATGATCTCCTGGCCTTCCTCCGTGCAGCAGAAATCCAGGATATCCATGGCTCTCTCGAACTGCTCGTCGGTGATATCCGGGGAGAAGATGATGGAACCGTAGAAGTTCATATCCTCACGATAGTAATACTTCCCGTCCTCGCCTACCAACTGGGCGATGTGCAGCGCTTCATCGGGATCCAACCCCAGGTTCTTCTGCAGTCCGTCTTCCATCCTGCTTTGGATCATGTAGCCCATGCCGTCGTCCAAAACGATGCCCGCAGTGCCTCCAATATAGAACTTTTCCGTGCCTTCATACCGGGTCAGAGTGTAGAATTCGGGATCCAGCAAACCGCTGGTATAGAGGTTCTGGTATTTCTCCAGGCCTTCCAATGTGCGCTCATCAGCCGGAGCCCACTGGAACTGGCCATTTTCATCCTTGTAGTAGCCGTCGCCCACGTTGATGGATTCTGGGAAAACCGTGCCAGGATAGATTTTAGGTACATCATATGTGCGAATGCTGATAGGCACCAACTGGCTCCCCACGTTGCCCGGATCCATCTCCTTGAACTTTGTGGCGATCTCTTCCAGCTCAGAGGGGCTGTATGTGTCCTTGATCTCCACACCGCAGGCTTCCATCCAGTCTTTCCGCATATACAAAAGTGCATGGTAGCTCAACCGCTCGGAAGGCCGGTGATTGGCAAAGATGGTGCGGAACAGCACATAAGTTCCTCCCAGTTTTTCCTCCGCCACAGCCGCGCCGGGAACGTATTCCTGGCTTGCCGCCACGTTAGGCCAACGTTCTTTCCAGTCGTCCGGGAACCGATAGACCGCGTCCTGGGCGGCGTAGTCGGCCAGCTCGCCGTAGTTGAAGCCCCAGTGAGCCACATCAGGCATATCGCCGGAGTTAATCCAGATACGCAGGCGTTCGTTCCAGTCGGAGTCGTCCATGGTAGCGGCGGTCAAGTCGAAGGTCACGTTGAATTTGTCCTGCCAGAATTGACCGTACGCGTCTCCGTCGTAGTTGATCTCATGGCCGGTAATACCCTCTTTGTACCAAGAGAGATCCACATGGGTGTCATAAGTGCCCTCCTCACCGGTGTCAGAAGTCTCGACGGAAGAGGTCTCCCCTGCGGCGGAACTGTTGGTCCCGCTCTGCTGGGAGGTACCGCTCTGGTTTTCCCCGTTGCTGCAAGCTGCCGTGCTCAGCACCATCAGAGACGCCAAGAGCGCCGCAATCAATTTCTTGCTCTTTTTCACTTTTTTCATCCTTTCGTCTGCATAGTTTCATTGTTTTGGCACTAACCAGTTTATTTCCCTTTTCTCTGGGCAACCACCTCCCTTTTCTCGCCGGGGCCTTTTCAAAACCCGGCTTTCCCGTTATTACGCTTTCACTGCGCCAACCATCACGCCTTGCGCGAAATGTTTTTGCAGGAAGGGATACACACACATGACAGGCAGGATCGTTACAATGACCGCCGCCATTTTCACGCCCATGTCAAAATTCTGCATCTGCTCCATAGCTGCGGCGCTGGTCACGTTGTTGACGATGCTGGACTCCATCACGATGGAGCGCAGCACCAGCTGCAACGGCTGCATCTCCGTATCACGGATAAAAATCAGCGCATTGTACCACTCGTTCCACCGGTCCACTAAGTAGAACAGGGTCAAGGTGGCGATGATCGGTTTGGAAAGCGGCAGGATGATATGGCCTAAAACGCGCCATTCCCCCGCACCGTCCAGCCGGGCTGATTCGATTAGGGACTCCGGCAAGGACTGGAAATAGTTCCGCATAATCACAAAGTAGAATACGTTTACGGTGCCTGCCAGGACCACCGACCACAAGGTATTCGTCAAGTGGAACTCTTTCATTTGCAGGTACAGGGGGATGATACCGCCATTGAACAGCATGGTGAACAAGATGCCGCCGATGATAATCTTCTTTCCAGGGTAATCTCCCCGGCTAGTACCATAGGCCAGCACAGTAGTCAGCAGCATATTTGCAGGCACGCCGATGAGCACAATCAGGAACGAAGTCCGGAAGCCTGTCCAAATCCGGTAGTCATTGAAGAGCAATTCATAACTTTTCAGCGTGGGTTCGGACGGGAACAGCATCAGCGGGTTGTCCACATATTCCTTTTGCGTGGCAAAGGAAATGGCAATGGCATTGACAAAGGGGATAATAATTAGCAGCATCCACAGCGTCAACAGGGTGACCACCAAAACGTCTACCGCGTCGAAACGCTTTCTCTTATATACTTTTGCCATCTTATGGAGCCTCCTTTCTTTAACCGAACAGACCGCTTCCGCCCAACGCCTTGGCACCGCGGTCTGCAGCCACCAGGAACGCACAATTTACCACCGAGCGGAAAAAGCTGACCGCTGTGGAAAAACTGAAGTCGGGGGTCGAGCCAAAGGTAATGTCGTAAATATACATATCCAAAATCTCGGAAACGTCTTTCACTGCCGGGTTGGACAAGTTGAAAATCTGGTCGAAGCCGCCAGACATCAAGCTGCCCATCTGCAATACGAACATCACTGAAATAGTAGGCAGAATATTGGGAAGGGTAATACGGAAGATCTTTTGTAACCGGGAGGCTCCGTCCAAATCCGCCGCTTCATATTGATCCATATCAATTCCCGAAATTGCCGCCATATAAATGATGGCGCTCCAACCGGCCGACTTCCAATTTTCGGTAATGTACAACAGTGGCTGAAATAATTTGGCGTTCCCTGTAAAGTTCACGGTCTCACCGCCCATTGCAGCGATGATGCTGTTCACCAAGCCATCGTAAGAAAGGATGTTGATTACAATGCTGGCCACAATAACCCAAGAAAGGAACTGGGGGAAAGTCAGCACTGTCTGGACAACCTTTTTATACCGTTTTAGTCGCAGCTCATTCATCAGCAATGCCAAAATCACTGGGATGGGAAACTGGAATATGAGCCTGCCGACGTTAATCCAGAGGGTAGTGCCCACTGATTTCAAAAAAGAAGGATCTCGGAACACATACTCAAAATTTTCCAGCCCACACCATGGGCTGCCCCAAATCCCCAGCTTCATACTGTATGTTTTAAACGCCAACTGCAAGCCGGACATCGGCCCGTAGGCAAATAGGACAAACCAAGCGATACCTGGTAGCATAATCAGGTAAACAGCTTTGTTTTTCCATATTTCCCTCCACAACGATTTTTTCTTTTCCGCTTTCGCTTTCATGTTTCCCCGTCCTCTCATTATGAATTTTTCGCCAAATTCTTTCTCAAAACTTAGCAAAAACTATGGAGATATTGTACCGAGATTTCACACACTTTAACAGAAACAGGTTTTCGCTTTTCTCCAACAAAATTAATCTTTTGCTAAAATTTCTCCAGTTCATCATGTAAATCTAGAGCTTTTGACAACTCTCTTCCTCTTTACAGCTTTTTCCTTCTGCTCTACCACGAAACATAATTCTGTTTCTTTACTTTTCCCTGGGGGAAAGGTATACTTTAAGAAATTCTTTTCTTTCACGCAAAGGAGACTTCCCATGGCCGAAAAATGTTCCCTTTCCATCAAACGTCTTTTGCAGATCAGTCTCGCCATCATGCTTCTCTTCCTACTCATTATTTCCGTGCTATACTATCTGTTCATATATACCTTTTCCCAAGATCAGTTCGAGAGCTCTTTTCAAACTTTTTCCGAAAGTATCGAAACACAGCTTGATGCCCAGTTTCACAGCGTTGAGCAAAGTGCCATTCAGCTTTCCTACTTTTCCAACATGCAGGAGATTCTTTTCAGTAAAGATCCTCTCGTGTATCTCAGCAACATCTCCGGCTGTAACCAGCTTTTGGATTACTTGAAAATGGCCTCCCCCATGATCACCGAAGTCATCATCACCAGTCCCTACGGTCACACCTTTTATTCTGGTACCACCGGAAAATACCGCTATCAGCAGTTCGCGGAAAAAATCATCCAGGATAATCAGAATATGACCCATAATTCCTTTTTCCTCACCATCCCTCCCGAAGATGATTCCAATCAACTTCCTCAACTGGTTTATTGTTTTCAGGTACATAACACACTGCTTCCGGGATACGTTTCCAATGAGTACGCGTTTGGAATGGCGCTAATCGATATCAATATCTTAGCTGGCCTGTCATCTTCGGCGAACTATGAGTGGGAAATCAAGGCCATCCTCTACTGCGATGATGTAGTGTACACCAGCAGGGAAGTATCTCAAGCAGAAATGGCAGCTTTGCAGGAAGGAATTCAAGGCCATTTTCGGCTAGGTGGCGTTGAATTTACCTGTCACACAGTGATGCTTGAAAACCTAGACATGTCTATCGTGGATCTAGTCCCCACAGCCGATCTTTTGCAAAACAGCGTCATGGCGCGGAATATCGGCACGGCTGTTCTCTTGGTCACCTGTGCCTGTCTCATTTTTTCCACATGGTTTATTCTTCATCACATTTCCGTACCAGTAAAACAGATGGTCACTGACATGCGGGATATCCAAAAGGGGGTACAGAAATCACTGACTCTTCCCAAGCTCAGCGATTTAAGGTATGTAGCAGAGAGCGTCAACCGAACGTTGGACGTGTTGGAAACTTCCAATCGTCGGCAGCAGGAAATGTCCCATACGCTGTATCAAACCACGCTGGCTCAAAAGCAAGCGCAGCTAAACGCATACAAAAACCAGATTAGTCCTCATTTCCTTTTCAATACCTTGGAGAGTATGCGGAGCATGGCTCATCATTATCAAGTTCCCATCCTGGAGAATATGCTCACCTCCTTGGCCAGTCTTTTCCGGTACAGCCTCCGGAGTAACCTTGTGGTATCCTTAAGGGAAGAACTGAACCACGTACAGTACTATTTCAACGTGATGGACATGCGTACCCCACAACGCTATGAACTACGAGTGGAGGTCTCTTCGGAAGCGCTGCGCCATCCGCTTCTTTCCATGGTTTTGCAACCCCTGGTGGAGAACTCCATCACGCATGGATTTCGCAGAAAAAGAAAGCCCTGTATTCTTCTCTTACAGGGCCAGGTAAACGAGGAAAACGGCATGCTCTGCCTTACAGTTGTGGATAACGGAACAGGGATTCCTATGGAAAAGCTGCAAGAATTAGAACAGCGCTGTTTCCAGGAGGAAGAAGCTCTTCATAACGACCACATCGGTCTTGAAAATGTACTGCACCGCCTGCGTTTGTTCTATGGGGATGATTTCCGGTTTTCTCTGCGCTCCAAGGAAGGCCATTACACCGCCGTCACTCTTTATATTCCCAAATTCCCCTCTGAGCTATCCCGGTAAGCTTCGGGGGTTTGTCCAACGTATCGCTTAAACAGCTTCCCAAAATAGCTGTAATTTCCAAACCCCACTTCTTCCGCAATCTCCTGAAGCTTTTTCCCGCTGCTTCGAATTAGATATGCCCCATAGTGGATGCGTACATGTTGGACAAAATGAATAACAGACATACCTGTTCCCTTTTTAAAGAGAGCGCAAAAATATGGCTCGGAAAAATGAAATTTCTCCGCCACTGCCCCAAGGGAGAGTTCCTCTCGCATATTTTCGCAGAGATAGAACTGGATCTCCCCCACATTTTTTCTGCTAGAGTAGGAGAATTCCCCCCACAATGAGTACCAGGCTTCTTGAAGCATTTGAGGCAGATCCGTTATCCCGCTTTTGTGCTCCCGGCTGACTCCCCACTTTCGATTACCCTCCTGGGGCAGGCTGAGCCAAGTCATGCGGGATTCTGCAGATATCCTCAAATACGCTCCCCCCGCGCCTTTGACCAAAAGAGGAATCCACTTCCCTTCCTTCAGGATCTCTGGTTCTTCGCATGGGCGGGAGCAAAGGTATAAGGCCTCTGTTTGATAGTTCTCCATCTGATTTTGAAATGGCTCCGCTCTGCGCAAGATCTCTTCGGGAGGATCATTCCATTCCACCCTGACAAGATCATTCCTCTCTCCCAAATGACGTTGGAGCATTTTCGTGGCATTATGGATATCTTCTGCATTGTATGGCTTTAAAATATATTCCCACACATGCAGGCGAATCCCTTTTTGTGCCGCCTCAAAATCCTCATACGAGCTTATGAGCACAAACTCGCAATTTAGTCCCTCCCTTTTAGACATCTCTATGAGATCCAATCCGGAAAGACCGGGCATTCGGATATCCGTAAACACCACATCAGGTTCTTTTTCGCGCAGGAATTCAAAGGCCTCATCTGGATCCGTAAACTGGCCAATAATGGAAAAACCATCCCTGCTCCAGTCAATGATCTCTGCCAGGCCCTGCAGCGCCCATGGCTCGTCGTCAATGATTACAACCGTATACATAAGCGTTCATCCTTTCCTGTCGTCCGCAAACCATCCCGTGTCAAAGTATGACAAAACATCAAGAGGTCTCCCTCCTGATGTTTTGTCTTTCTCCCCTATCTACCGAGATCCCCACATGTCCATCAGAAGGGATTCCGTTTCACATGGACCTTGCCATTAAACCAAATGTCGTTGGACAATTCCACCACCATATGCAGGTCACTGGGGGAATTGATGTGTTCGCCTAAAACCACTACATTGTCAAAATGGATATTTTGGGGCCGGCTCATCTCCGTGTGCATCTCGAAGCCACGAATGATGGAGACGGGGAAATTCCCGTTCAAAATCTCAATGTTGCGGAAAAAGATATCTTCCACACGGCCGCGGCTGCGGTCCAGAGAATATTTGGAATCCAGCACCTTAATGTCGATAAATTTTTCCTGGGCATCTTCCACGCGAATATCCTCGTACACGATATTGTGGATGTAGGCACGGTCCGCATTGTGGATGGTCAGCACGCCGCCTGACTGGTTACCCTCATACTGGCAGTGGACAATATCCAGGTCCCGGAAGGTGATGTCGCTGATCTCATCGCAGCGCACTTCATAGCCGATCTCCACAGCGTTGCCAGGCTCGGCGTTCCACAAAACGCAGTGCTCCACCAGAATGTTCTTCACGTTCCGGTTGGCGGCGGGGTCGGGATAGCTTGCTGCCTTGATGCACACGCAGTCATCCGAAGCGCGGATGAAAGAGTTCCGCAGGGTCACATCTTCACAGCCCACAATATCGATGCCGTCGCCGGTGCAGACCCGCGACATGATGTTCACGTCCTCAATCTCCACGTTCCGACAGGCGCCGGGAACCATATGCCACGACCCTCCATCCACCATGGTGATGCCCTGGATCTTCACATCGTTGCAAAACACCAAGCGGATCATGGGCCTGCCGCCGCCATTTTCCTCCTTCGGATGCCACACACAGCCATTCAGAATACCGTTGCCCAGAATCTTCATGCCATGAGCGAAGAGAGCGCTCACGCAGCCGCAGACAACGCTCCCCTCTTCCAGATAGACGGTCTCTCCCGCCTTAACTTCCAAGGTACCGACATTGTACACTTTCCCGCTCTCAAAGAGATGATCCACCTTTTCGGGCTTAGGGACACGCTTTGTGCACAGGATGAACAGAGGGGTCTTCAAATCATCGTCCAGCTCCAGGGTGACTTTCCCGGGCTTTTTCAGCTGGAACCGCAGTTCCCGGCCGGAAATCTGGGCCTGGACATTAGTCTTGGCAGGACGGAAAACCGCCTTCTGGAAATTCTTGGACACGTTCACCTGGAAGTCCAGCGGGGAATCGTCGTCCACAACCGGGATTACATAGTCGAAGCTATCGGTGTGATACACTGTCAGTTCTTTACCGCCGCAGAGCACTGTATACAGAGGAGACTTTTCCAGTTCCTTAACTTGATACAGCGGCTCTGTAATTCTTGCGGGATTGGGATTGTAACGTACAGCCATTTTTTCACTCCTCCCTAAAATAATGGGCCTTCCTTTATGGAAGTGATTATAAGATACCACGTTCGGATATTGCTGGAAACAAACAGATTTTTCTTTTATTCCTACAAAATTAATTTCTTGATCAATTTTATTGGTAAAAAAACAAAACTCTATTCTGCATTTCCGACTTTTCTTGCTTAGTTCATGCTGGGGAACCGCAAAAACAGCACACTGTGGGGCGGCATCTGGAAAGTGCCAGCCGCAACCTCTCCCAAAACATTTGCCTGGGTGAACGAGGAGGGCGGCAGCACAGTGTCGCTGGAGAAAAGCACCGCCTCGCTGCAAGGCCCAAAGGAGGAGAAGTCCACCGGTTTTTCGCGGCGAAACGCGGCGTTGACCACGGTGGCGGACATCCGGCCCTCACGGTCCGCGGTGACAACGGCCTCTTGAGACGCGGAGCACAGACGGTTACCCACATGCCAACGGTTCATCCAGGAGAACACCTGGCCCTGTGCCGTCAGGCTCACATGATCCGGTTTCACGCACAACATTCCCTCGTTGACCGCCTGGAAGTGGCACGCAAGGGCGATCCCGCTTTTCTCGGCTTCTTCCATCAACATGTGTAGGGCCAGGGCGGCGTAAATACCGTCGGTAACGCTGGAGGGGCGGTACCAGGCGTACCAAACATTCCACTCGTCCATGGAGATGCGCATGGAAGGCTCCAGCCACTGGCGAGACTGGTGGATCAGGTCCCGCATTCGGGAGACGGAGGCCAAGCATCGGTTATACTCCTCCTCTACGGTGGCAAGGTCGGTGTAATGGGGAGCATAGCCGTAATAGTGCTGGGAGATCATCTGAGAGATCCCCGCAAGGGGCTTGGCAGAAAGCTCTACCCACTCCTTGTTGGGATAGGGCCCCGAGGAGCACAGGCTGAGGTTGGAAGAGGCCTCCAGCATTTTCTTGCCGTTTTCCAGGGCGATCTGGCAGTACCCACCAGGGGTGTTGTCGCCCTCCATATGGCCGTAACCGAATTCGTTGCCCAAGGACCAAAGCTGCACATTGTAAGGTTCTTGGTGACCTCGTTGGACCCGGAGCTTCCCATAGGGGGTGGAGGCGTCGCCGTTGCAGTACTCCACCCAGGCGGCATTCTCCTCAGGAGTATTCCAACAGGGGTTGATGGTGATGAACGGCTCGGCGCCGATCTCCCGGCACAGGGCAATAAAGTCGTCGGTGTTGATCTCGCTGTAATCGTAACCCATGGTGTGGGGCTGGGTCTCCAGGCCCAAATAGGACTGGAAGGGGGCGCGCATATCCACAGGCAGAAGGCCGTCCATCCAGTTGAATTCCCCGGCGAAGTTTCCGCCTGGCTAGCGCAGCACTTTGATGCCCAATTCCTTCATGGCTTCCACCACATCGCGGCGCATCCCGTGGAAGTGGTCCTTGGGCAACAGGGAGATGGCCCCAACACAGACATGCCCTTCCTTTTCCCAGCTGACTCGCAGGTCAGCGTCGGGATCCGCGGCCTGGGGGGTAAGTTCAACTTCAAAACGGGTCCAATCAGCCCCCTCCCCTGTGAATGTGGTGCGGCAATAGACTTTCTTCCCCGCCCGGTCCGTTAAAGAAACGGCAAACTCTACCGGGTTCTGGGTTTTTACCACCATTCCGAACAGATACGGCTGACCTTGGGAGATGGCGATACCATGCTGGCCCATGCCGACAGTTTCCCCTGGCGGGGATTGAAAACGCTGACCGAATTGCATTCTGTGGTTCGTTTCATGTGGTAGCCCTCCCCGTGGCGGGTGTAGGGCTCGTCCAAGGCAAACACAGCCCGTTTCCCCAAGGGGAACCATTCTATCGCGCAGCCCTCGAAGGCAGTGGGCTTCCCGGCGAACTTCCGATTGCGGACCATTTGGGCGGATAAGCCGGTATAGAGGCAGGAGCGGGTGTGCTCCAGGTTGCTGCCAAACAGGTAGGGCGAAACCAGCAGGTCCTCAGGGTCTTTCCGCTGCAACTCGAGAGGCGTGGCCTGGGCAGCTTCCCTCTCCCAGCCGTCGTCCTCGTCCAGGTTGCTGCTGCGGGTCACATTCATGGCCTCGCCGCTGAGGAGCTCCACCACGCTGACCCGCAGCTCCGCGGCCACACGGCTGAGAAGCGCCACGTCGGGCAGGCTTTTTCCGGTATCACATAGTTAAAGATATTGGTGTCATTCAATCAATTTTGCCGATAAA
>ERZ1643247.1938-NODE-1938-length-17357-cov-14.857011_pt1 | contig 17357 bp, 15 predicted proteins | sample MGYA00579264_ERZ1643247 | MGnify/ENA primary metagenome ERZ1643247 (study PRJEB29033, sample SAMEA4952262) | chicken gut metagenome | biome: Broiler Chicken; feature: Gastrointestinal Tract; material: Caecum | place: Ireland | collected 2018 | study: Broiler... | reverse complement strand
TGCACTTCACTTGACAATCCGCCCGATGGGAAAGTCACCAAAGGATCGCCGGGGGCCGACTCCCCTTATCAAGGGGAGATGGCCCGAAGGGCCAGAGGGGATAGGGATCGGCTCAGGATGAGCGCTCCGCGCTCATATTCGCCTTTCCCCCGGACCCCCATTACGGGGGTTATCCCTTGAGTCAGGCAAAATATTTCCGGCGCGCAAAATCTGAGTGGTCGCTTGCGATTCCTTCCGGGCCCACTGGGGCCCTGGGTTTGCAAAAATTCAGGGTCTATGCGATTCCACAACTGCGCCTGGCTTTGCCGAGCCAACGGTACAGGTGCAGAATACGCCGTAGGGGCGACCCTTGCGGTCGCCCGCAAGCCTTCCCCTTTGAAGGGGGAAGGTGCCCCCGAAGGGGGCGGATGAGGGTGACCTCTTGGCTTGTCCCCGGCGGGAGCCCCAAAGGGCTCCCCTACCCAGACACGGAGGGTTCTCTTGCGATTCGTAGGGCGGGGGCTGGAGGTGAATCGGCCGAAGGCCGAGAGAAGCCACCCTGGGGTGTGCCCCCGCCGCCTTGAGGCGGCCCCTCTGGACGGCACGCTGTGGGAAAGGTTACTTTTTGAGCCGCTCCCACTCCTCCATCTGGGAGATTATGGCGTCCAGCTTTTCCTCCATCCGGTCCCGCTGTTTTTGGACCTCCCGGCAATGGACCACCAGCGCTCCCACACCCACAGCCGCCGCAGCAACCAGGAGCAGGACTCCGATGATGGTAAAAAGATCAAGGAAGCGCAGCCAGGCCGCCAGGTAGACGAGGACAATTAATCCACAAATGACTGCCACGGTCTTCACAGAACACACTCCTCTCGCAAAGCCTATCTTTGCTTCTGCTCTGTGGGGTCACTCCCCAATGTGATTGGAAGCGCGGTCCGATTCCGGCTTCTCCGTCTTGGAGGCCAGGGCGTTCAGCTTTTCTTCAATTCGGATCAGCCGCAGGGTGACACAGAACAACGCCGCGAAAAGCGCGCCCGCGCAGAGAATCCCGCCAAAACCACACCCATATCGCCCAACAGAGCCAGGACGGCATAGATCAGCACAGAAAAACCGAGTGTTCCGCCCAAAACAGCAGCATTGATCCCACTCCTCTCTAGATTGGTCCGCAGAATTAGTCCATAGCCCCCTTGATGGCGCTGAGCAGGTCGCCGAACTCCTCATAGGCGGGCAGCTCCGGGTGGTCGGCCTTGATCTGCGGGGTGCTCTTGAACAGGAAGCCCGCCTTGCTGGCCTGGATCATGCCCAGGTCGTTGTAGCTGTCCCCGGCGGCGATGGTGTCGTAGCCGATGGACTGCAGGGCCTTCACGGTGGTGAGCTTGGACTGCTCACAGCGCATCTGAAAGCCGGTGATCTCCCCGCCGGGGGCCACCTCCAGGGAGTTGCAGAAGATGGTGGGGTAGCCCAGCTTCTTCATCAGGGGCATGGCGAACTCCTCGAAGGTGTCGCTGAGAATGATGACCTGGGTGAAGGAGCGCAGCTCGTCCAGGAACTCCTTGGCCCCGGGCAGGGGGTCGATCTTGGCGATGGTGGCCTGGATCTCCTTCAGGCCCAGGCCGTGCTCCTTCAAAATGCCCAGCCGCCACCGCATGAGCTTGTCGTAGTCGGGCTCGTCCCGGGTGGTGCGGCGCAGCTCTGGAATGCCGCTGGCCTCGGCGAAGGCGATCCAGATTTCCGGGACCAGCACGCCCTCCATGTCCAAACAGGTGATGTACATCGTTTACCTTCCTCTCATTGAAACGTCGCGTTCTGCTTTTTCCGCGCTCCCGCCCGGCGGAGGGCGGCAGCCGTCATTCCATCTTCGGGCGAAGGCCCGCCCCGCGGGACGGACCTTCTGAATTTACTCCGCATATTCCTGAATCAGCCGGGAGGACCAGGAGATCAGAGCTTCGCACAGGGCGCGAAACTCCGGCGTCTCCGGTCCGGACAGGGCGGCGGCCCGCTCCCGCCCCTCCAGGACGGTCCGGTCCTCCTCTCCCAGGCGGGGCAGGAGCTCCCGGGGGCGGGTCAGGTCCTCCCCGGTCTCCAGGAAGTGCTTGGCCTGGAGAAGGAACCCCGCCTGCTTATAGAGCTCCCCCAGCATGGGGAGGCTCCTGTCGTGGAGCCGGTTGTGAACGGCGGCGTGGTAGATGCCGCAGGCCCCGGCGTGGACCGCTTTTTGAATGTCCCTCCGCTCCACCGGCGGGAGAATCTCATCCAGAGAGCCCAGCCAGGGGCGGGTGTCCCGGGCAAACTGGAAGAGCTCGGACCGCTCCCAGGCGGCCAGCTCCTGCCTCCCGGACACAAAGCCGCACACCAGCTCCCGGTTTGGAAGCCGGTCCAGCAGCCTCTCATAGGCATCCAGGTCGGCGGGGGTCAGCCGGTCCAGCACCACCACTACGTCGATGTCGCTGTCCGGCCGGCCCTCTCCCCGGCCCCGGCTGCCCTGGAGCCCCACGAAAACCAGCCGGTTTTTAAATACGTTTTGTAATTCTTTTAAAAATAAGTCCATCCAGGACTCTATATTCAAGGGGTCTCCCCCACTGCTGCCTGCAGTATTCATCGGATCATTCTTAATTCTTAACTCTTAATTCTTAATTTTCTTTGCCCTTCAGGTTCTGAAGGAAGTTGTCCATACGGCTCACCGCCTCGGCGATGTCCTTCATGGAGGCGGCGTAGCAGGCCCGCACATAGCCCTCGCCGCCGGGGCCGAAGGCGTCGCCGGGGATGACGGCCACCTTCTCCTCCCGGAGGAAGCGCTCACAGAACTCCTGGGAGCTCAGGCCGCTGGACTTGATGCAGGGGAACACATAGAAGGCCCCCTTGGGCTCGAAGCAGGTCAGGCCGATGCGGTTCAGGTTCTCTACCAGATACCGGCGGCGGCTGTCGTACTCCTCCCGCATGTGCTCGATGTCCCCGTCCCCGTTGCGCATGGCCTCAATGGCGGCGTACTGGCTGGTGGTGGGGGCGGACATGATGCCGAACTGGTGGAGCTTGGTCATGGCGGCCACGATGGGCTTAGGGGCACACACATAGCCCATGCGCCAGCCGGTCATGGCGTGGCTCTTGGAGAAGCCGTTGACCAGCACGGTGCGGTCGTACAGCTCGGTCAGGTTAGCGGGGGACACGTGGTGCTGGCCGTAGGTGAGCTCGGCGTAGATCTCGTCGGAGAGGACCATGATGTTGGTGTCCTTCAAAATAGGCACCAGGGCCTCCAGGTCCTTCCGCTCCATCACGCCTCCGGTAGGGTTGCAGGGGAAGGGCAGCACCAGCACCTTGGTTTTGGGGGTGATGGCCGCCTTCAGCTCCTCAGGAGTGAGGCGGAACTCATTCTCCGCCTTCAGCTCCACATACACCGGGACGCCCCCGGCCATCTCGGTGAGGGGACCGTAGCACACAAAGGAAGGGGTGGGGATGATGACCTCGTCCCCCGGGTTGATGAGACAGCGCAGGGACAGGTCGATGGCCTCGCTGCCGCCCACAGTGACCAGCACCTGGCTGGTGTAGTCATAGCTCAAATCGAAGCGGCGGCGCAGGTAGTTGGCAATCTCCCGCCGCAGCTCCAGCATGCCGGCGTTGGAGGTATACTTGGTGTGGCCCCGCTCCAGGGAGTATATACCCGCGTCCCGGATGTGCCAGGGGGTGACAAAGTCGGGCTCACCGATGCCCAGGGTGATGGCGTCGGTCATCTCCTCCAAAATATCAAAAAACTTCCGAATGCCGGAGGGCTTGACGCCCTGGATCTTCTGATTCAAAATCTGGTCATAATTCATGAAAATACAAACTCCCTTTCTTGGGGCTCCGGGCGTCGGAACACCAGATGCTTCTCTTTATATTTCTTCAAAATGAAGTGGGTGGCGGTGCCGGTGACCCCCTCGATGGTGGCCAGGCGCTCGCCCACGAACTGGGCCACCTCCCGCAGGGTGCGCCCGGAGATGATGACGGTCAGGTCGAAGGACCCGCTCATCAGGTACATGCTCTCCACTTCCTCGTACTGGTAGATCCGCTCGGCGATGCGGTCAAAACCGTCGATGCTCTGGGGGACCACCTTCACCTCGATGAGGGCAGTGACATTCTCCCGCTTCACCCGGTCCCAGTCGATGATCGCCTGATAGCCCAAAATGGCGCCATCCTCCTCCAGGCGTGCTCGCTCCTTCTCCACCTCTGCCTCGGTCATGCCTGCCTGTGCGGCCAGCTGTGCGGTAGGTTGAGTACAGTCTTGTTCCAGCAGTTCCAGCAGCGTATGCATAGTCTGGGACCTCCTTGTATGGATTTTCTCCCGTCCAGAATCACAAGCCGGGAATTGGTTTCATTATAGCTTATTTTCCCCTATAAGGCAATGCGCGGCAGAAAAAAAGAGCGGCTCCTCCCGATGGGAGGAGCCGCAGTTCTGTCTGAAAAGTTTGGGCAGGCCGTTCCGCTGTCAGGCGGGCCGTACGGCCTCCTTTTTGTTGAGCATCACCTGATAGACAATCATTACGACCAGAACCGCCGCGCCGATCAGATCCGTGAAGGCGCCCGGATCGATCATACACAGACCGGCGGCAATACACACCAGCCGAAGCACCATGTTCAGCTTGCGCAGCATGAAGCCGATGAGGCCCGCGCCCAGCAGGAACATGCCGCAGGAGGAGGTAACGACAATCCGCACCACGTCAAAGACCGTGTACTCGCCGATGAAGAGCATAATGGGGCTGAACACGAAGATGTAGGGGACGATAAAGGCCGCGATGGCCAGACGGGTGGCGTTCAGACCGGTCTTCATGGGGTCGGCCTTGGCGATGGCGGAGCCGGCATAGGCGGCCAGGGCCACAGGAGGCGTAATGTCAGCCACGATGCCGAAGTAGAACACGAAGAAGTGAGCCGCCATCAGGGGCACGCCCATCTGGATCAGAATCGGGGCGCAGGTGGTAGCCATGATCACGTAGTTCGCCGTGGTAGGCACGCCCATGCCCAGCACGATACAGCACAGCATGGTCAGCACCAGCGCGATGATCAGCTGGTCGCCCGCCACTGCCACAATGGCGTTGATGATAATCTGGCCCAGACCGGTGGAGGTGACCACGCCGGCCACAATGCCCGCCATGCCGCAGGCCACGCCCACGGACAGGCAGCTCTTGGTGCCGCCCTCCAGGGCGGTGACGTAGGTCTGCACATTTTTCCGGTTGGGCTCGCTGATCAGGGTAAAGATAATGAACAGCACGAAGAAGATGGGCAGGAACCAGGTGGTCATCAGATCCCGGTAGGCATACAGCTCCTGGGAAGTGGCGTTGGGGAAGATCGCCGTCAGATTGGGCATGCCGAAGGCGTAAATCAGCAGGGGGATGCCGGGAATCAGCATCAGCAGCTTGCGTCCCACGCTCTTCTCCCGGTCCATCATGCTGGCCACGATGGCCACCAGGGAGGAGACCACCGCACAGTAGGCCATGGTAAAGGAGCCGGTCTGCATGACGGTATACACCAGCACCACCAGGGGGAGCAGCAGGTAGAACTTGGGCCAGATGTCCCGGAATTTCGGCAGCTCAGACCGCTTCAGGCCCTTCAGCCCCATGGACTTGGCCTTGAAGTGCACCATGATGAAGATACCGGCAAAATACAGGAACGCAGGCAGGATTGCCCGGACGATAATGGTGTTATAGGACTCGCCGGTCATCTCCGCCATCAGGAAGGCCGCCGCGCCCATAATGGGGGGCATGATCTGACCGCCGGTAGAGGCCGCCGCCTCCACCGCGCCGGCAAACTGGGGCGGATAGCCGGTTTTCTTCATCAGAGGGATGGTCACCGAGCCGGTGGTCACGGTGTTGCCCACGGAGGAGCCGGACACCATGCCGCACAGGGCGGAGGAGATGACGGCCACCTTGGCCGGGCCGCCGGTGGCGGAGCCGGCGATGGCATTGGCCAGATCAATGAAGAAGGCCGCGATGCCGGTGGCCTCCAGGAAGGCTCCGAACAGGACGAACAGGAAGATGTAGGTGGAGCACACCTGGATGGGGGTGCCCAGAATGCCCTGGGTGGTGTAGAACAGGGTGTAGATCAGATCCTTGAACGCCATCCCCGAACCCAGCAGGGCATAGGCCATAAAGGCCACCACCACCACGATAATCGGGATGCCCACCACCCGGCGGCAGGCCTCAATGAGCAGCAGAATCGCCAGCGTACCGATGATGATATCAATGGTATCCAGGCGGCTTCCTTTGTAGATCAGGTCGTCCAGGAAATAGATCTGATAGCCGAAGGTTCCGATGGACAGCACCGCCAGCACAATGTCGTACCAGGGCATATAGTTGACCCGGGTGACCGCGCCCTTCTTGATGGGGTACATGACGTATACGAACACCAGGACCAGTCCCAGGAACCAGCAGCGGCGGACGCTGCCGTCCATGCTGGAGAACATGCTCACGTACACCATGAAGATCATAAACAGCGCCATGGCGTAGCGGATGACCTGCTTGGGCAGCCCCTCCCAGATCTTTGTGTTGGACTCCCGGTCATACTTTTTCATGACCGCTTCCACATCGGCCGCAGTTCCTACGTCTACGTCGATAGGGGAAGAATCTTCTACCGTCCGCTTTTCTTTTTCTTCCACAATCGCTCTCCTCCTTTTTGTCACACATTTAAAAAGACCGGTACTCACAGGACAACGTGATGATGGAATCCTTTCCGCACAGCTCGCTGAGACTGATGACCCTGGTATTTCCCACCTGGGTCTCCAGCTGTCCGGTATACACACCGATCAAATCTTTGATCTGCGGGTAGTCCTGACTCACCTCTCCCAGCAGCAGAGTGCGGTCGGAAAAGCCCCCCGCCGAAGAGCTCAGCTCCGGAAAAGGCTGATGGATATTGTCTACAATCAGCGCGCCGTCCTCTCCCACCCGGAACGTCTCTCCCGGGTTCAATTCAGTCTGGACGCCCGCGCCGAACTGATAGTAGATGGTGGTCTCCGCGTACAGAACGCCGTCCTCCCCCACCTGAAACACATCCAGCAGCGGGTACAGGTTTACAGAGTGGATAAACCCCAGGCCCACCTGCTCCCCCGGCTCTACCCGGTAACTGGCATAGAGTTCCCCGCTGTGCTCGTCCCGAACCGTGAGGTACCATCCTCCCCGTGTCCCAATGAAAAGGGCCGCTGCAATAATAGCAGCTATTATTGCAGCGGCCCCCAAAATTCGTTTGCGATGCAAGGTTCAGACGCTTTCCCGAATATTAAGCGGTGGTGGGGGCGTCGATGAGCAGGTTGCCCTCCTCATCCAGCACGCCGGCCTCCACATAGTATTTCAGGGCTCCGGGATGGACGGGGACGGAGATACCCTTGGTGGCGTCATAGTCGGTCAGCAGCTCGAACTTGGGATGGCCGACAATCAGCTCATCCTTGTTCTCGAACAGGGCCTTGGTAAGCTCATACACCGCGTCCTCGCTCAGGTCGGTGGAGGCGACCAGAACGGCCTGGACGGCCACGCAGGTCACTTCATAGTCCACACCCTCATAGGTCCCGGCGGGCAGGTTCTCCTGAACCAGGAAGTGGTAATGCTCCGTGAGGTAATCCACGGCCTCCTGGGTCAGAGAGACCATGGAGAAGTCCATACCGCTGGTGGCCAGCTCGGTGATGGCCACGGTGGGGGCGCCGGCCACGGTGAAGGCCGCGTCGATCTGGCCGTTCTTCAGCTGCTCGGAGGCGTCGCCGAAGGAGCCGTAAGTAACATTGATGTCGTCATAGGTCATGCCGTAGGCTTCCAGAACCTGACGGGCATTGAACTCGGTGCCGGAGCCCCGGTCGCCCACACAGACGGTCTTGCCGGCCAGCTCGGACACGTCGGTAATGCCGCCCCGGGCGGTGATCTGAACCGTCTCATTGTACAGGCCGGCTACCCAAAGGGCATCCGTCTCAGGCTCCTCGAACATGTCCTCGCCGTTGTGGGCATAGGTCAGCACATCGGACTGAAGAATAGCCAGCTGATACTTGCCGTCGGTAATGCCCTGGACGTTCTCCTTGGAGGCGCCAGTGGAGGTGGCGGTCATGTTCAGCACATCGCCGATGATGGGGTTCAGCACAGTACACATACCAGAACCTACGCCGTAATAAGTACCGGTGGAGCCTCCGGTGGCCAGAACAGCCGATTCACCCGAGCCGCCACTCGGGGCCGCCGTGCTGGTTCCGCCAGATCCGCTTCCAGAACTGGAGCCGGCGTCCGACGCATGGGGGTTGCCACAGCCGGACAGCGCCAAACTGGCAGCCATCGCCATGGCCAGGACAAGAGCAAGTTTCTTTTTCAGCATGATGATTCCTCCAATTCAAAATGATTTTCTGGGGAATTTTGCTTGCACACTCATTATAGTCTAATTGCATGTATAATGCAAGAATTTTTTTCATCTCTTTTGTATTCTGACCAAAAAGATTCATTTTTCCTCAAAATCGTTATTATTTTAACGAAATTTTCCTTTTTTTGATCTATTTCTGCAAGTTTTCATGCATTTGTTTCCTTAGTCCGGCCGCCAGTCCCCCATCGCCTCCTCCAATTTGCTCAGCGCCCGCTTTTCGATGCGGGATACATACGACCGGCTGATCCCGCACTGGACGGCGATCTCCCGCTGGGTATGCGGGGCCTGGCCGCCCAGCCCATAGCGGAGGGTGATGATCTTTCTCTCCCGGGGCGACAGGCAGGTCTGGACGCACTGCCGCACTTTTTCACAGGCGTCCCGGGTGTCCAGTTCTTCCAGCATATCGTCATCCACCGCGATTACGTCCATCAGGGAGAGAGAGTTCCCGTCGCCTCCCGACTCCAGCGTCTCGGTGAGAGAGACCTCTCCCTGCAGCTTCTTCTGGGCCCGGAAATGCATCAGGATCTCATTTTCAATACACCGGCTGGCATAGGTGGCCAGCCGGACGTTTTTGTCCGCCTTAAAGGTGGAGATCCCCTTGATGAGGCCGATGGTGCCAATGGAGATCAGGTCGTCCTGGTCCCCGGTCTGGGCGTAGTATTTTTTCACGATATGGGCCACCAACCTCAAATTATGTTCCACCAGGACGTTGCGGGCCTCCAGATCCCCCTGGGCGCAGCGCGTCAGGTATTCCCGCTCCTCCGCCGCCTTCAGGGGGCGCGGGAAGGAGCCCCCTCCTCCGGACAGGCGGAGGGTGAAAAAAAGGCTGTGGAGCATCAGGTAAATGACTGGGGAAAGCATGGGCAGACACCTCCTGCCCCACTGTATTCTCCTCCAGCTCGTCCCTATGTTCCATTTCGAAAAAATATGCTATACTGTACCAGAGAGAGATAGTTTAAGGCTGTCCGGCCTGGGGCGGAGGGGTTGACCATGGACCAATATGAGATTTTAAAGCATTATTTCGGCTATGACCGCTTCCGCCCGGGTCAGGAGCGGCTGATCGGTGCGATTCTCTCCGGGCGGGACGTCCTGGGGATCATGCCCACCGGAGGCGGAAAATCCCTGTGCTACCAGGTTCCCGCTCTGATGATGCCCGGAATCACTCTGGTGATCTCCCCCCTCATCTCTCTGATGAAGGACCAGGTGACCGCCCTGCGGAAGGCCGGGGTGGACGCCGCCTACCTCAACAGCACGCTGTCCCCGGACCAGATCCGGCTGGTGTACCGCCGGGCCTATCAGGGGGCCTACAAGCTGCTGTATATCGCGCCGGAGCGCCTGAGCGGCGAGGGGTTTTCCGCTCTCACCCGGGAAGTTCCCGTCTCTCTGGTGGCCGTGGACGAGGCCCACTGCATCTCCCAGTGGGGACAGGACTTCCGCCCCAGCTATCTGAAGATCTCCGAGTTTCTGCACGCCCTCCCCCGCCGCCCGGTGGTGGCCGCCTTCACCGCCACCGCCACAGCACAGGTGCGGGACGACATCGCGCAGCGCCTGGAGCTGGAGAACCCCCTGTGCGAGGTCACCGGCTTCGACCGCCCCAACCTGTTCCTGGACGTGCGGAGCCCCCAGCGAAAGCTGCCCGCCCTGCTGGACCTGGTCCAGGAGCGGCGCGGAAAGAGCGGCATCATCTACTGCGCCACCCGCTCCGGCGTGGAGAAGGTCTGCGCCGCCCTGTGCCAGCGGGGCATCCCCGCCACCCGGTACCACGCCGGGCTGGCCGAGGAGGAGCGCCAGGCAAATCAGGACGACTTTCAGTTCGACCGCAGGCCGGTCATGGTGGCCACCAACGCCTTCGGCATGGGCATTGACAAATCCAATGTGAGCTATGTCATCCACTACAACATGCCCAAGAGCCTGGAGGCCTACTACCAGGAGGCGGGGCGGGCCGGACGGGACGGGGAGCCGGCGGACTGTATTCTCCTCTACTCCGCCGGCGACATCACCACCGCCAAATTTCTGCTGGAGAACAGCGGCAATGTGGAACTGGATGAGGAGGAGCAGGAACAGGTCCGCCGCCAGGACCAGGCCCGGCTCCAGGCCATGATCGGCTACTGCCGCACCTCCGGCTGCCTCCGGGGCCGCCTTCTGGACTACTTCGGGCAGGCGCACGGCCCGGCCTGCGGGAACTGTGGCAACTGCCGCGGAGAGTACCAGCTCCAGGACATCACCGTCCCCGCTCAGATGATCCTCTCCTGTGTGCACCGGGTGAAGAGCCGGCTGGGCTACTACGTGGGGAAAACTCTCCTCGTCCAGGTTCTGCGGGGCAGCCGAACCCAGCGGGTGGCCGGCCTGGGCCTGGACCAGCTCTCCACCTACGGCCTTATGAGCCGGCTCCCGGCGGAACAGGTCCGGACGCTCATGGACTTTCTGGAGGCGGAGGGCCTCCTGCGCACCAATCCGCTCCACGCCACGCTGGAACCCACCCCGGCCGCCTCCAAGATTCTGTTTCAGGGGGAGAAACTCTCCATGCCGGTGCGGAAGGACCGGGCCGGGGAGGCGCGGCGGGCGGGCCGCAAAAAAACAGACTCCCTTGCCCCGGAGACGGAGGACCTGTTCTCCGCCCTTCGGGCCGTCCGGACCCGGCTGGCGCAGGAGGAGAACGTCCCGGCCTATGTGGTGTTCTCCAACGCCACTTTGGCAGACATGGCGGAGAAGGCCCCCCGTACGATGGACGAATTTCTGGACGTGACGGGGGTTGGAGAAGTCAAGGCCGCCCGGTACGGGGAGGAATTTCTCCGGGCCATCGCAGAGTATCAGGACCAGGAGCGCCCATAGGACGCCCCTGGTCCCGATGCCTGTGGGCCGAAGCGGCTCCCCGGATCACCGGAGAAGCCCCGGGACCGCTCCCCCCTCCAACAGCTCGGAAAAGGGGATGACCTCCGGGGGCTGCTCCGGGTGGGCGCCCAGAATCTTCTCCATCCAGATCATGTCGTACCACCGGCCGAACTTATAGCCGCACTTGTGGAACCGCCCCGCCAGCTGATAGCCCAGCCCGGCGTGGAAGGCGGCGCTGGCCCCGGTGAGGTAGGGGTCCCCCACCTGGGCGGGGTCGGCGATGCAGGCGTTGAGATTCTGGATGTGCTGGGCGGCCAGACAGCGCTCCAACGCCTGATACAGGGCCCGGCCAAGGCCGCGGCCCCGCTGGTCCTGCCGCAGGTAGATGGTGGTCTCCACCGACCAGCCGTAGGCGGCCCGCTCCTTGAAGGGTCCGGCGCAGGCGTACCCCAGCACCTCGCCCCCGCACTGGGCGGTCAGATAGGGGTACCGCTCCAGAGTGCGGCGGATGCGCCCGGCGAACTCCTCCGGAGTGGGGACCTCATACTCAAAGGTAACGGCGGTCTCCCGCACATAGGGGGCGTAGATGGCCAGCAGGGCGGGGGCGTCCTCCGGCGCGGCGGGGCGGATGGTGACAGCTTCCATAGGGCCTTCCTCCAGCGTAATCAAGTTGGCCCCATTGTAGCACTCTTTCTGTTTCCGGCGCAAGGGAGTTGGGAAAAAGTCCTTGTTTCCCTTGCCCTGGCCGGGGGTTTATTGTATAATGACACCAGTACGACAGCATCCAATCCATTTACATAACGACAGAACTCAAAAGGAGGAACTTTCCCATGGCTTTTGTAGACTTTGAACAGCGCGGCCCCATCGGGGTCATCACCATGAACCGTCCCGAGGCCCTGAACGCCCTGAACGACCAGGTGCTGAAGGATCTGGACGCCGTCCTGGACGCGGCGGAGGCCAACGACGAGGTGCTGGTGCTCATCCTCACCGGCGCGGGCCGCTCCTTTGTGGCCGGGGCCGACATCGGCCAGATGAAGGATTTTACCCCCGTACAGGCCAAGCAGTTCGGTATGTACGGCAACAGTGTGTTCCTGAAGCTGGAGAACTTCCCCAAGCCCGTCATCGCCGCGGTGAATGGCTTCGCTCTGGGCGGCGGCTGTGAGCTGTCCATGGCCTGCGACATCCGTCTGGCCAGCGAGAAGGCCAAGTTCGGCCAGCCTGAGGTGGGTCTGGGCATCACCCCCGGCTTCGGCGGCACCCAGCGCCTGGCCCGCATCGTGGGGGTGTCCAACGCCATGGAGCTCATCCTCACCGCCAAGAACATCAACGCCCAGCAGGCCAAGGAGATCGGCCTGGTCAGCCACGTCTATCCCCCCGAGGAGCTGATGGACAAGGCCATGGAGCTGGCCCAGGCCATCGCCGCCAACGCCCAGGTGGCCGTGCGCCAGTCCAAGGCCGCCATCCGCAGGGGCCAGCAGACCGACATGTACACCGGCGCCGCCTATGAGGCGGAGGCCTTCGCGGTGTGCTTCGCCACCGAGGACCAGAAGGACGCCATGACCGCCTTCGTGAACAAGGAGAAGGTCGCCGCCTTCAAAAACCGCTGAGTTCAAAGCCCCAAGCCGCTGTTCAGGCGGCTTGGGGCTTTTTGTCCCCATCCGGCCCGCTGTTTGTGGATAACTTTTTTCTTCCAATACAGTACAATCCGCGAGGCCGCTTTATTTTTGTCAAAACAGGCCCGTTAGTTCAGGTTAAATGTTGGAAAACATCTTGCAAGCACCGGCTAAATGTGAAATAATGAGGGTACACGACCCGGCAAATACAAAGGAGGCAATGGAATGAAGCGGAAAAAGACGTTTTCCCAGGAAGAACTGCGCTATTTGAAGCTCCTGGCCCAGCAGTACCCCACGGTACAGGCGGCCAGCAGCGAGATTATCAACCTCCAGGCCATTCTGAACCTGCCCAAAGGCACGGAGCACTTTATCTCCGACCTCCACGGGGAGTACGAGGCCTTTCTCCACATTCTGAACTCCTGCTCCGGCGTCATCAAGGAGAAGGTGGACGACCTGTACGCCGCCACCATCTCCAAGGCGGACCGGGACGAGCTGTGCACCCTCATCTACTACCCGGAGGACAAGCTGGAGCAGCTCCACGAAACATATGAGGATATGGACGAGTGGTACCGCATCACCCTCCACCGCCTCATTGAGATCTGCCGGTGGGTGTCCTCCAAGTACACCCGGTCCAAGGTGCGCAAGGCCCTCCCCAGGGACTACGCCTACATCATCGATGAGCTGCTGCACACCCACTACGAGGAGACGGACAAGCGGGACTACTACGAGAACATCATCTCCACCATCATCGACCTGGGCCAGGCCGACCGGTTTATCGAGGCGGTGTCCGCCGTCATCAAGCGCATGGCGGTGGACCACATGCACATCGTGGGGGACATCTTCGACCGGGGCCCCCGGGCGGACGTCATCATGGACTCCCTGCTGGACTACCACAGCGTGGACATCCAGTGGGGCAACCACGACATCCTGTGGATGGGGGCGGCCTCCGGCTCCCGCACTCTGGTGGCCACCGTGCTGGCCAACTCCATCCACTACAACAACCTGGAGGTCATCGAGACGGGCTACGGCATCTCCCTGCGCCCCCTGTCCGTCTTTGCCAACGAGGTCTACAAGGACTGCGACGTACACCGCTTCGCCGTGAAGCTCACCGGCCCCGACGCGGACCAGTACAGCGAGAAGGATAAGCTGCTCTCCGCCCGGATGCACAAGGCCATCACCATCATCCTCTTTAAACTGGAGGGGCAGAAGCTGCTGCGCCACCCGGAGTACGGCATGGCCGACCGGCTGCTGCTGGACAAGATCGACTATGAGCACAAGTGCATCACCATCGACGGGGTCACCTACCCCCTGGAGGACACCGACTTCCCCACCGTGGACCCCAAGGACCCCTACACCCTTACCCCGGAGGAGAACAGCGTTATCGATCAGCTCACCGCCTCCTTCCAGCGCAGCGAGAAGCTCCAGAAGCACGTGCGGTTCCTGTACTCCAAGGGGAGCCTCTACAAGGTGTTCAACGGAAATCTGCTCTTCCACGGCTGCATCCCCATGACCGAGGACGGGCAGCTGCTCACCTTCACCCTGGGGGGCAAGGAGCGGAAGGGCAAGGAGTTCTTTGACTATGTGGACACCGCCGCCCGTCAGGCCTACTACCTGAAGCCCGGCTCCGATGAGCGGAAGCTGGGGATGGACCTGCTGTGGTTTTTGTGGGCGGGGCGGAACAGCCCCATCTTCGGCCGGGACCGGATGACCACCTTCGAGCGGCGGCTCATCAAGGACGAGTCCGCCTGGACCGAGCCCAAGAACGCCTACTACACCCACTACCAGGACCCCGCCGTGTGCGACCTGCTCCTCAAGGAGTTCGGCCTGGAGGGGCCCCACTGCCATATCATCAACGGCCACATCCCGGTGAAGTCCAAGAAGGGGGAGAGCCCCATCAAGGGGGGCGGCAAGCTGCTGGTCATTGACGGCGGCTTCTGCCGGGCCTATCAGCCCACCACCGGCATCGCCGGGTACACCCTCATCTACAACTCCTGGGTCATGCGCATCGTCTCCCACCAGCCCTTCTGCGGCCGGAAGGAGGCCATTGAGGAGAACAAGGACATCGCCAACAGCTCCCAGGTGTTCGAGCGGATGGAGAGCCGCCTGAAGATCGCCCAGACGGACATCGGCCGGAAGCTCCAGGCCCAGTCCAACGCCCTGCGGGACCTGGTGGAGGCCTTCAAGGCCGGCGCGGTGCTGGAGGACCACAGAGAATAAACGAATCCAAAGTGCGGGCCTATGGCCCGCACTTTGGATGTCGAAAAAGTGGCAGAGCCACTTTTTCGAGTTAGGCTGCACGAAATTTTCGCCTCGATGTCGTCGTCGCAAGCTGCGGACCACTCGCATCCGTGTAAACCCGAATGCTCGTTCCCTCCGCTGCTCCTCCTCTCCCAGAAAACCATAAAAATGGTTTTCTGGGGTCCCAATCATTGTCGGCAAAAATTTCGCGAGAAGTGTCATTTCCGAGGCGCAGAAGGTGAATTGGCCGAAGGCCAAGAGAAACCACCCTGGGGTGTGTCCTCGAAAATGACGAGATTAAATTTTATTCCGTCGTCTGCGGACGACGGAACTCCTTGCAGGAGGGCTCTTTTGACAAGCTGAGTGCGGGCCTATGGCCCGCACTTTTTTTAAAAACTTGGGAACCATTTCTCTCTCAAACCCATCTATATAGTGTCCGGACAAATGAGAGGAGGCGGTGGACGATGAAGGAAGACCATGGGGAGCGGCAGGAATTTGCCGCCCTGGTCCAGGCCCACAGCCGCGCCCTGTTTCGGGCGGCCCGGGCCCTTCTGGACAGCGACGCGGCCGCCGAGGACGCGGTGGGGGAGGCTGTCCTGCTGGCCTGGCAGGCCTTTCCCAGACTGCGGCGGCGGGAGTCGGCCCGGGCCTGGCTGCTGAAAATCACGGTGAACTGCGCCTATGACCAGCGCCGCCGGGCGCGGCCCACCGTCCCGCTGGAGGAGGCGGCCTGTGCCGCCGCCCCCGCCCAGGAGCCCCTGGGGCTGTGGGAGCTGGTCCAGGCCCTGCCGGAGGAGCAGCGCCTGGCGGTGACGCTCTACTACTACGACGGCCTGTCGGTGGGGGAGATCGCCCAGGTGCTGGGGGCGCCCCAGGGGACCGTCAAATCCCGCCTGTCCCGGGGCCGGGACAAGCTGCGGGAGCGTTTGCGAGAGGAGGGTATCTATGAGCTTTGATCCATGGGACCGGGAGCTGCGGGAGCGGGCCCAGAGGGAGGACTGCCCCATCCCAGAGGAATTTGACCGGCGGGTGCAGGTCCGGCTGGAGCAGTTGCCGGAACGGACCGGAGGTAGGCGGCGTCGAGGCCGGAGACGGGTGGTGCTGATCGTTGCCGCTGTGCTGGCCCTGACGGCCTGTACTGCTGGGGCGGCATGTGTAGTCCTGCGGCAGGCTCAGTACCGCTATTTTGACAGCGGAGAGGAGGCCGGCGAGGCGGCCACACAGGCCTCGCTGGAGGCGGGAGAGGACACCGCCGCTGTGGCATATTTAAATCCCGACCCTATTTCGGACTATCCCCTCCAGGAGCCCTGGGATCTGGAGGCGCAGATGGAGGATATGGAGCAGGTCTACGCCCACAAGTACGGAGGCCCGGAGAACGGATGGACAGAGATGTGTGCCGGTGGACACTCCCCCACGGACCGTACCTACTACAAGGCGGACACCCTGTCCGGCCTCTCGGAGTTCTGGCCGGTGGAGACGCCGGACCTGGAGTGGCTGGACGAGACCTATATTCCGCTGCCCGGCGGCCAGTGCTTCCTGGACTGGGAGAGTGATTTTATGCCCATTGCCTCCAGTCTCGAATTCTGGGGGGAGTATCAGAGCCAGGACGGTGCGCCGGTGTCCCTGAATTGGACCTTTTATCGGGAACACGGGGTGGACGACACGTATACTGTTTTAGACGGCCGGTATCAGGTGGAGGAGTACACCACAGCGAACGACTGCACCGTCACCATTGAGTGGGTCACAGCCGAGAGCGGCCAGCGCCAGTTCACCGCCCAGTACGGCTACGGCTATGCAGACTTCTCCTTGTCCGGGGCGGAGCTGGAGGCGGAGGAGGTCTATGAGCTTTTGGACCACATGAATCTGCCTGCCTTAGCGAACTACCAGCCGGAACCAGCCGAATAGACGCAAAAGCAGGCCCCCCGGAGTTCCGGAGGGCCTGCTTTCATAAAATCGGATTTGGTTTTGATTACCGGATCACCTTGGTGCGCACGTCCTCGGCGATAATGGCCTCGAAGCCAGCCAGGGACATGGCGCCCTGGTCCTCGCCGGAGCGCAGGCGCAGGGAGACCGTTTCATTCTCCATATCCCGGTCGCCCACCACCAGCATATAGGGGACCTTCTCCAGCTGGGCCTCCCGGATCTTCTTGCCGATCTTCTCGCTGCGGTGGTCCACCTCCACCCGGTAGCCGTCGCCGTCCAGCTTCTGGGCGATCTGGTCGGCGTACTGGGCGGCCCGGTCGGTGACGGGCAGGATCTTCACCTGGACGGGGGCCAGCCAGGCGGGGAAGGCGCCGGCGAAGTGCTCGGTGATGACGCCGATGAACCGCTCGATGGAGCCCAGCA
>ERZ1643247.1937-NODE-1937-length-17361-cov-42.428869_pt1 | contig 17361 bp, 15 predicted proteins | sample MGYA00579264_ERZ1643247 | MGnify/ENA primary metagenome ERZ1643247 (study PRJEB29033, sample SAMEA4952262) | chicken gut metagenome | biome: Broiler Chicken; feature: Gastrointestinal Tract; material: Caecum | place: Ireland | collected 2018 | study: Broiler... | reverse complement strand
TGCTCGCCTTGCTCACCCTGCGGGCCTTGCTCGCCTTCCGCCTTGATCTCTGTCTTGATTCCATTGATCACCCAATATCCGTCTTCGCTGATCTCAATGGTCGGCGTCTGACCATTTTGCCCGTCTGCGCCATCCGTGCCGTCGGTCCCGTCTTCACCGCGCAAGGATTCCAGCCACTCTTCTTCCGTGCCCTGAAACCCGTGTTCCACCGCGATCTCATAAGCGGACAAACCATTGCCGCACGCCGCGAGGGAAACCATGAGCGCCGCAGACAGCCCGACCGCAGCCAGTGTTGCCAAAAGCTTCTTCATGCTTTCCCACCTCCATATTAAGATATCTTAATTATATCCCCCTCCCTCCGGAAAAGTCAAGGGCTTTCCACAAAACCTATAACGTTTTTGCATTTTTGACCCAATCGTCCCCAAACAGCCGAATTTACCGATCCACGTTTCTCCACAAACCGCCCATTTCAAAAACTCCTTCTGCGGACGGCTCCAAACTCTGCCGCGTTAAAATTATTTGGAAATTTCGAGCTTACACCTTCCCTGCCGCAAAATAATCTGATCACAAACGCATGCAGACGAACAAGATGATCCCTGTATTTCATCTCTGCCGTAAATATAAAAAGGCGGGAATCCCCGCCTTTTTGGATGCAATCTATGTCAATTTTCCGGCAGAAATCGCGCATACCCGCCATGGCCGCGGTGCAGCTCGCGCGAGACGCGCGAGAGCGTCGCCGAAGAGATGCCCGTCTCCTCGATGATCTCGGCATATGTCTTGCCGTCCCGCAGCAACTTAGCCGCGGCGGCACGCTGCGCCATCTGCTCAATCTCCTGATAGGTGCACAAATCCGACAGGAGCGCGGCAATATCCTCGCTCGTCTTGCAATTCAAAATGGTACGATATAAGAGCTCCTGCATTTGTGCACTCTCTTTCATACAAAGATATCCTCCAATGACTTTTGTAAAAAGGCGCGCGTCTTTTCACTCTTCGGCGAATCAAATACCTCTGCGGGCGTGCCCTGCTCTTCTATGACGCCATCGGCGATGAACAGGACACGGTCGGCGACGCTGCGCGCAAACCCCATCTCGTGCGTGACGACGATCATGGTGCTGTCGGAAGATTTCAGCCCCTTGATGACCTTGAGCACCTCGCCCGTCAACTCCGGATCGAGTGCGCTGGTCGGCTCGTCAAAACAGAGGATATCCGGCTGCAGCGCGAGAGCGCGCGCGATCGCCACGCGCTGCTGCTGCCCGCCGGAAAGTTCGTACGGGTAAGCGTTCCGCTTTTCCGTCAGACCGACGCGGGCCAAGAGCTCCTCCGTGCGCCGCTCGATCCCCGCCTTGCGGTCGGCCCGGAGAGACGCGAGCGAAGAAGCGAAATCCTCCTTCATTGCTGCGCGCTCCGGACGCGGCGATTTGCGCAAGGCCGCCCGAAATTCCTTCTTTCGGCGCGAGCACTCCTGCCGCGCGAGCAGCGTCTGCGCGAGCGTGATGTTTTTAAATACGGTATACTGCGGAAAGAGATTGAACTGCTGGAACACCAGACCGAAGTGCAGCCGCTTTTCGCGGATCTGCGCGTCAGAATAGCGGCGTCCCTGCTCTGCATCGAACAACAATTCTCCATCCAGCGTGAGCGAGCCCTCGTCCGGCGTTTCCAAAAAGTTCAGGCAACGCAAGAGCGTCGTCTTGCCGCCGCCCGAGGAACCGATAATGGCGAGGACTTCCCCTTTTTCCAGAGAAAAGGATATGCCTTTGAGCACCTCATTGTCGCCAAAGCGCTTGCGATAGTTATTCACTTCGAGAAAAGCCATAAATCACACCTTAAAATAGTTGAGCTTTTTTTCAATAAAGCCGAACAGGAGCGTCAGGATGCCGACAAAGATGAGGTAATAGACGGCCGTATAAAAGAGCGGCCAGATCAAACCCGTGATCGTATAGTCATAAGCGATCTTTAAGATCTCTTCGACGACGATGATGCGTGCAAGCGACGTATCCTTGACGAGGGTGATCACTTCGTTGGACATGGGCGGCACAATGCGCTTGATGACCTGCAACAGGACGACGCGGAAAAAAATCTGCGTGCGGGTCATTCCGAGCACCTGGCCCGCCTCGTACTGCCCCTTGGAAATACTCTCGATGCCGCCGCGGTAAATTTCGGAAAAGTAGCAGGCATAATTGATGACAAATGCCACGATCACCGCGACGATCCGCTCCAAAAAGCCCCAACCAAACAGCAGTGCCGGGCCATAATAAATGACCAGGATTTGCAGCATGAGCGGCGTCCCGCGGATGATCCATACAAAAACCTTTACGACATATTTCAGCGGGCGAAAACGCGACATCGACCCGAAGGCGAGCACCAGCCCGAGCGGAAGAGCAAAGACGAGCGTCGCCGCAAAAATCTGACAAGTGACGCCGAATCCGCGCAAGAGATCGAGAGAGATCTGCCAAAACTGTTCCATAACCGCTCGTTACACCGATACGCCGTACTTTTCAGCCAAGGCCTCGATGGTCCCGTCCTCTTTATACTTTGCGAGGATCTCGTTGATCTGCTCGCACAGCTGCGTATCTTCCTTGCGGAAGCCGACCGCAAAATCTTCGCTGGCGAACCCGATATCGACATAGGTCAGGTCGGTATAGTCTCCCTTCCCTGTCATTTCCTTAGCGAGTGCGATGTCGACGACTGCCACGTCGGATGCGCCGCTCTTGACTTCGAGGAAAGTATCCGCCTGTTTTTCCATAGACAACAATTGATCGTCCGTCAGGCTATCCATTTCGCTGAGGATGGTATCTGCCGCAGAACCTCCTTCAAAGGCAATCGTATCCGCCTGCGCGAGATCTTCCTGCGAAGTGTACTTATCCGCATCCGCTGTGCGGATCACGAGCACCTGCTGATTGACCATGTAAGGCTCAGAAAGAAGGATGCTCGCCTTCAGGTCGTCCGTCACCGTCATACCGTTCCAGATCACATCGACCTCACGCGATTCCAAGGACATGACTTTCGTTTCCCAAACAATTTCGACAAACTCGACATCATAGCCCAGTTCACCGAACGCCTTTTCTGCCAACTCTGCATCAAAGCCGACCCACTTGCCCGATTCATCCCGGTAATCCATAGGCGGATAATTGGTGACGCCGATCTTCAGCGCATTTCCGCTGCAGCCCGCAAACGCCACGACGCCCGTCACAAGCAGAGCAAGCGAGCAGACAAAAGCCAATAACTTTTTCATAATTATAACACTCCTTTTTGCGCCGTGTCAAGCGCGGCGCCACTCTCGTTCTGTCCGTACTCTCGTACCGACCGCTCTATTATACTTTATTGCGCTAAATTAGTAAAGTATTTTAATGATATAATACCGAATTATTTGCATAAAAAATCCGCCCGCAACGCGGACGGAAAGGATTATTTACTCTATGCTGCTGTTATCTCCCGATCGTGCGGCCGATCAGTTCCTGCGCCGCATCGTACCCCATACTCTTCAAGCGGAAGTTGCGCGCGGCGACCTCGATTATGATGGACAGGTTGCGGCCGGGTTTGACGGGAATGATGTGCTTCATCACCTTTTGCCCGAGAATGGTCTCATACATAATCCCGTCACCCAGCCGATCGTATTCCTTGCCCTCGACCCAGTCTTCCAGTTCCATAACGAGGTCGATCTCCTTTTCGTTGAGGATCGAGCCGGAGCCGTACATATTTTTGATATTGAGGATGCCGATGCCCCGCAGTTCCATAAAATAACGGATCATTTCCGGCGAAGTCCCGACCAGAGAATCGGCCACCCGCTTGATGATGACGCTGTCATCCGCGACCAATCGGTGTCCGCGCTTGATCAGTTCCATCGCCGTCTCGCTCTTGCCCACGCCGCTGTGCCCCGTGATCAGAATCCCGACGCCGGAAATATCCATCAGAACGCCGTGCATCGTGATGGACGGCGCCAGCTTTTTATTCAGATAAAAGAATAAATCGTTCATGACCGCCGTGGTCACCTTATCCGTCCGCAATACGGGACATCCCGTCTTGCGGACCGCTTCGAGGATCTCCTGCGGAACGGGCAGATCGCGCGAGAATATGATGCACGGAATGTCGTGGTAAGAGAGCAGGCGGTCGACCCTCTCGCGGCGCACATCCGGCGCGAGATCGCGCAGATATTCATATTCGGAATTGCCGACAACAAGGATCCGCGAGGAATCGAAATATTTGAAATACCCGGCAAATTGCAACCCGGGGCGCTGTACGCTGTAAGAAGAGAGCGTCACTCTGCCACGGCCGGCAAATACAATTTCCAAACCAAGGCTGCCGCAAAAATTATCGAGTAATACAGTTTCCGTTTCGCTCATATGTTCTCCCCCAATCCGAATTTGCGGATCACGTAACCGACGCCGTCCTCATCGCAGGAACGGGTGATGAAATCGGCCTCGCGTCGCAGCGCCTCCTCTCCGTTCGCCACGGCGACGCCCAGCCCCGCCATGCGCACCATGGGCAGGTCATTGTAATTATCTCCGATCGCAACGGACTGCTCGACCGGGATGCGGTAATACCCGCACAGATATTCGAGCGCGCCGCCCTTGTCGCATCCCTTGCAGACAATCTCGACGAGATATTCCATACTTGTCGTAACATAGAAGCGGGAGCCGAATTTCTCCTCGACGGCGGCAAGCACCTTTTCGCGCTCTTCCGGCGGACTGACGACAATGATCTTATGCGGAGAGATCTGCTTTTCCCGCACCGTTTCCGCTATGTTTTCGGGCGTGAGAATGCCGCGCACCGCGCAAGCCTTCTCGTACCATGCACGGAAATCGTCATCTCGATTGACATAAAAATCATCCCCGTCATAGACGTGAATATGACGCCCCATCCCCTGTAAAAATTCGCAGATCTCCACAGCATCGGAGCAGGCGATGCGGCAGTCGCGGACGATCTCTCCGCTCTCGATATTGCGGATCATGGCGCCCTGATAAGCGGTGACGAGGCCGCTCAAATGCAGTTTTTGCGCATACGGAAGGATGGAGGACATCATGCGCCCCGTACACAGGGCAAAGATACCGCCAGCCGCGACATAATCCCCGACAGCGCGAATATTTCCTTCCGAAATACCGCCCTCGCTGCGGCGCAGCGTTCCATCGAAATCGGATACGATCAGTTTATATTGCAACATTACAGTTCTTCCTCAAAATATTTTTTTATAGAGGCGGCAAGATTGTCGCCGATCCCATCCACCGCCGCCAGTTCGCGCACATCCGCGCGCATGATACGATCGATGGTTCCGAACTTTTCGATCAATGCCCTGCGCTTGACCTTACCGACACCGGGGATCTCCGTCAAAACCGAAGTGAGAGAGCGCTTGCTGTGGATATTGCGGAAAAAAGTGATCGCAAAGCGGTGCGCCTCATCGCGGATGCGCTGCAGCATCTGCAAACAGTAATCGCGCTTGTCGAGCAGGATGCTCTCCTTGGATTGCAGCGTGAAGATCTCCTCCTCCCGCTTGGCGAGAGAAATGAGATCAATGCCGGAAATACCGGCGCGCGCAAAGATCTCCTGTACGGCGGACAGCTGCCCCTTGCCGCCGTCGATGATGATGAGATCCGGTTTGGGAAAACGGTCCTCCTCCGCCGTGCCGAGCTTGGAAAGGCGGCGGGACAGGACTTCCTGCAAGCTGGCAAAATCGTTTGCCCCCTCGACCGTGCGGATCTTAAAGCGCCGGTAGCTGCTGCGATCCGCCTCGCCATCGATGAAGACGACCATCGATCCGACCTTGTCGACGCCGCTGATATTGGAAATATCGTAACATTCCATGCGGCGCGGATAGCGGGACAGCCCCAGGATCTCCTGTAGGCGCCGGCAGGCATTGACAGTCATGTCCTCCTTATGACGGATCTTATCGATGGATTTTTCGAGATAATCCGCCGCATTTTTTTCCGCCATCTCCAACAGCCGGCGGCGCACGCCCTGCTTCGGCGTAACGACGGAAACGCACTTGCTGTACGTCGACCGAAAAAATTCTTCCAGCAGCGACGCCTCGCAGAAATCCTGCACGATGAGTTCATCCGGGATCTCGCGCCCGGCATAATACTGCGAAATGAAGGACGTAAGCGCCTCGCCGTCATCGGAGGCATTTTCCACCGCGTAAGTCCGCGCGCCCTGCATGATACCGCGGCGGGTGATCAAAACATTGACAGCCGAATACATCTTATTGCTGACATACGCGATGACATCGGCATTGATGTCCCGCCGCAATGCCGTGATGCGCTTTAAGGAGATCTTGGAGAGCATCTCCAGTTTATTGCGGCAGTCGAGCGCGAGTTCAAATTCCTCCGCATCGGCATACGCCGCCATCTTTTCGCGCAACAGCTTTTCGACATCGCCCTCGCCGCTCTCCAAAAAGCGCATCGCCGCCTTCACGCGCTCGCCATATTCTTCCGGCGTGATCAGATGCGCACAGGGTGCAGCGCAGCGGTGGATATGATAATTGAGGCATGGCTTTTTGGGCTTGGCAGTGATCGCCGTCGAACATGTGCGCACGCCGAACGCCATATTCACGATCTCAAGGACATCGCCGACGCGCACGCCGCCCATATACGGGCCGAAATATTTGCTCCCCTTTTTCAGTTTGCGCGATACGGTAAAGGCAGGATATTGTTCAGAAACAGTTACCTTGATATACGGATATGTCTTGTCATCCTTTAAAAGGATATTGTACTTCGGCTTATACTTTTTTATGAGATTGTTTTCCAAGGAAAGGGCATCGATCTCCGACTTGGTGATGATATAATAGAAATCGTCGATATTGGAGACCATCGCCTCCACCTTTTCTGTCTTTAAGGAGGAATGAAAGTATTGCCGCACCCTGTTTTTCAAGACGCGGGCCTTGCCGACATAGATGACGTTCCTGTCCTTGTCGAGCATGATATAGACACCGGGCTGATCCGGCAACAGTTTCAGCTTTTCGCGAAGTTCATCCATAAATCATCGTAGGCTCAGCGCCCTGTCTTCATTATACACCACGCCCGCCGTTTTTGCAATAAAAAAAGAGCAACTGACTGTTGCCCTTTCCAATTTTAATAGCCGAGAAACTCGACCCCCTTTAGCAATACCTCGTTGACTGCATCACTGCGCAAGCTATAAAAAATCACTTTGCCGCATCGGCTGCTGCGCACCATACCGAGATTTTTGAGCAGCCGCAACTGATGCGAGACAGTCGTCTGGTGGATGTGCAGCACCCGCGCGAGGTCTGTTACACACATTTCCGTGATCGAGAGTGCCGACAGGATGCGCAGGCGCGTTCCGTCTGCAAAGACAGAAAAGAAACAGACCAATCCTTCGAGCATATCGCCGGAAGGTATGTAACTTTCCACCATTGACTGTGTGCGCCTGTCCAATAAAAGCATCTCCTCTTCCATGACGATCCCCCCGAACCTTCCCGGCACCGTTTATTATAGAATATAAAAACTTTCATTGTCAACCGCAGCCGAATGCCATATTTGGCGGAAAAATACTTTGCCCGTCGAAAAGGAGCGAAAATGCCCCAGCGTCCAACTTTTGCCCTAAACCCACGAACAGGCGGCGGGGCGGATAAATATTCCGCCCCGCCGCCTGTTTGCGCCAGCGATTATTTGACAGCCGTCACTTTATAACCTGCCTCTTCCACCGCCTGAATGAGCACATCGTCCGGCACTTCGGTCTCGACGATCGCGCGCTTCTTTTTCAGTTCGACCGTCGCGTGCACGCCCTCGATCGCATTGAGAGCGTTTTCCACGCGGCTGCTGCAATGCGAGCAGCTCATCCCTTCGATCATCAGAATTTTTTTCATGTTCTTATCTCCTTTGCCCTCCCGGGCTTCGATCTTGATTTTGGGGCGAAAGCGCATCAATCGCAGCGCGTTCGTCACGACAAATACCGAGCTGACGCTCATCGCGAGGGCGCCGATCATGGGGCTGAGCACAACGCCGACCGCGTACAGCACCCCCGCCGCAATGGGAATACAGAGGACATTGTAAATGAATGCCCAAAACAAATTTTCATGGATATTGCGCACCGTCGCCTTGCTCAGATCGACTGCGGCATCCAGCGCGCGCAGATCGCCGCCGACCAGTACGACGTCCGCCGAATCGATGGCGACATCCGTACCGTTGCCCATCGCGACACCGACATCAGCCTCTTTTAAGGCGGGCGAATCGTTGATACCGTCGCCGACCATCGCCGTGACAGATGTCTTTCTGCTGTCTGTTACGGCGCGCAGCTTATCTTCCGGCAACACCTCGGCGATGACCTTATCGATCCCCGCCTGCCGCGCGATCGCCTCTGCGGCATGGCGGCTGTCTCCCGTGAGCATGATCGGCGTGATGCCGCGCTCCTTTAATCCTGCGACCGCCTCCGCACTGCCCTCTTTTATCGTATCCGCAACGGCAAACAGAGCTGCGACCCTGCTCCCCGAAGAAAAGTACAGCACTGTCTTCCCCTCGCCGGCAAGGCGCGCCGCATCCTCCTCTGCGGCAGAAACATCCACGCCCGCTTCTTCTAAAAGGCGCCGATTGCCGATACGGCAAACTGTACCGCCGCAGACAGCCGAAGCGCCTTTGCCGGGAATATAAGAGAACTCCTCTGCCGCCGTCAGATCGCCGGCCTCTGCGCGCGCCCGCTCGACGAGGCAGGCGGCGAGCGGATGATTGGAATTGAGCTCGACCGCACCCGCCTCCGCCAGCGCTCTCACAGCCGTATAGCCGTTATAGAGTGCGATATCTGTCACGCGAGGCTTTCCTTCCGTAATGGTCGCCGTTTTATCCAACAAAACCGTACGCACATTTTTCGCCTTTTGCAGCGCCTCTGCATCCTTGAACAGGATCCCCATCGAGGCCGCGCGCCCCGTTGCAGCCATGACTGCGACGGGCGTCGCCAGCCCGAGGGCACAGGGACAGGATATGACGAGGACGCTGATCGCCATGCTCAGGATCTCGGGAACGGTCACATGTACGGCACCCGTTCCCCATAGAATCATCCAAACCGCAAAAGTCAGGGCGGCGATGACGAGTACGACCGGCACAAAGATGCCTGCAATCTTATCCACAGTCTTTTCAATGGGCGCCTTTGAAGCGCCCGCTTCCCGAACCATGCGCACGATCTTGGAGAGGACGGTATCCTCGCCCACCTTTTCTGCTCGGACGCGCAGAACATTTCCTTTATTAACAGACGCACTGGTCACAAAATCGCCTTCGCTCACCTCGACAGGCAAGCTCTCGCCGGTGATCGCCGACTTATCGACAAACGAGCTGCCGGAAAGGATAACGCCGTCTACGGGAATGCTGTCTCCCTGCTTCACGACGACGACGTCACCGCGCGCCACTTCGGCAAGGCGGACGGTACGCTGCAGGCCGTCTCGCTCAACGGTGACGGAGTCGGGCGCAAGCTTGAGGAGCTTTTCCACCTCCTCGCCCGTGCGGCTCTTGGAGCGAGCTTCCAGCCATTTGCCGAGCGTGACGAGCGTGAGCACCATCGCCGCCGACTCAAAAAACAAATCCTGCATGGCGAGGGCATGCGCATCCTCGGCGAACGGCATGACGAACATTACGACGACACTATAGAGGTAGGACACCGCAGAGCCGAGGCTGACCAGCGTATCCATATTCGGCACCTTCTTGAACAGCGCACGGATACCGCTCTTAAAAAACGCAAAATTGATGAACAGAATGGGCGTCGTCAGCAGCAGCTGCATGAGCGCAAAGTTTTGCGCGCTCTCGTGCGGATCCCAAAAAAATGGAAGCGGCGCCCCGAACATGTGCGCCATCGTAAAATACATGAGCGGAACAAGAAAACAGAGGGACACCAAAAAGCGCGTCCGCAGCTTTTTGGCTTCCTCTCCGAACGAATTTGCCCTCTTTTCAGAGGCGGGCGCTTCCGCAACGGACTTTCCGTCATCGAGGCTCGCACCATATCCGAGCGCCTCGACCGCTGCAACGATCCTGTCCGCATCGACAGCAGACTCGTCGTAGTCTACATCCATACACTCGCCCATCAAGCTGACGTCAGCACGGCGAACGCCCTCCAATTTTCCGACTGTCTTCCGGATCCCCGCCGAACATGCCGCGCAGGTCATTCCCGTTACCTTGAATTTCTGTTCCATAATATTCGTCCGCTTTGTGCTGAGCCCTCTGAGACGCGCACAAATCCCTACCGTTAAAGTCGTAATTATTATAATATGGAAAAAGCAACTTGTCAAGAAAACAGCCCGTCCTCCATCCCTGAAAAATACCGCTTTTTCTGTTCCCTTCGGACAAATCATCCGTTCCGTTACTATATATGTTACGCATAGTACTGTGCAAATAAAAGTCCGGCGATGCATCCACCGCATCGCCGGACTTTTACATCAAAATTTAGTTCGGTTTAATTTAAAAATCCCTGAATGACCGCATCCTCCGCTTCCTGTTCGGTCAGCCCGAGGCTCATCAACTTCATCAACTGCTCCCCGGCAATCTTACCGACGGCGGCCTCATGCACGAGGCTTGCTTCCGGGTCGACCGCATCGATCTGCGGGACAGAAATGATGCGCGCCCCTTCCAGCAAAATACCGTCGCACTCGACGTGCCCGAAGCAAGAATTTTTGCCGATCAGGTCAGAACGAAATTCCTGTTTCGATTTACCGCGGGCAACGCTGCGGCTGACGATATCCGCACGGCTTTCCCGGCCGACAAGTTCCACCTGAAAGTCAGTAACAGCCGTCTCTTCCGCATCGGTCAGGATCTTTTCTTTGACGATGAGCTGCGCGCGGTCGCCGATCTTCGCGTATGTCTTGCGGTCCGTATACGTCACGCCGCCCAGCTGCGTCGATTCCATCGTAAACTGCGCACCTTCGTCAAGTTCGATATTGGTGATCGGATCGAAGACCTTCTTACCGCTGCCGCCGCCGGACGCATAATGGCGCTCGACGTAACGGACGCGCGCATTTTTTTGCAGATGAAAGGTATGGATGCCGTCATGCTCCGCATCGGAGCAAGTCGCATTGTGGATGCCGCAGCCCGCAATGATGGTGACGTCGGCATTTTCTCCGATAAAAAAATCGTTGTAAACGGTATCGTGAAAATCCCCCACCGTTAAAAGCACGGGAATATGCACCGATTTATTTTTAACATTCGGGCGAACGATGATGTCGATGCCGTCCTTGTCCTTTTTGGACACGATCTCGATATCCGCATCTGAATTGCGGGCGAGAAGTTTTCCGTTTTTACGGATATTAAAGCTGCCTTCGGGGATGCCGTGCAGATCGGCAATGGTTTCCAAAAGCTGCGCATCCGTTTTATCGATCGTAGCCATTTGATTAGTCCTCCTTGATATTCCGCCAGCAGAGATTGGGACGTTGCGTCAGTTTGGTAAACATTTCTTCCTTGCGGCCGACACTGACCGGCCGGTCATTTTCAAACAAAACGATCTTGTCGGCCGTCTCCAATATGCGCTGCTGGTGGCTGACGATGATCACCGTCTTATCGTGCAGCCGCTCAAAGACCTTGACGAGATCTTCAAAGCTCCACAGGTCGATGCCCGCTTCCGGCTCGTCGAGGAGAAACACTTCCCCGCCCTTGGCGATCGCCGTTGCAAGCTCGATCCGTTTGAGTTCTCCGCCGGAAAGGGTGCCGTCCACCGCGCGCCCGATATAATTGCGCGCGCAGAGCCCGACCGAGGAGAGGCACTCGCACATGGCGTCCGTATCCATCGTCCTTCCGCTGGCCAATTCAAGGAGTTTTTTTACGGTGATCCCCTTAAAGCGTACAGGCTGCTGGAAAGCGATCGTAAATCCCTTGCGGGCCCGTTCGGTGACGGACAGATCCGTCACGTCTTCGCCGTTAAAGAGAATCGTGCCCGACGTCGGGCGGACAAACCCCATGAGAATACGGATGAGCGTCGATTTTCCGCTCCCGTTCGGGCCGGTAATGACGCTGATCGCACCGTCGTCAAAAGTCAAATCGACATCTTTCAGGATATTCTGTACTGCGCCGGTCGCTTCGTCGCGCACCGAATAAGAAATATTTTTCAGCTCTAACATTCGTTCTCCTACCGCGGTATATCTCTTTCGCGTATCATTTTGGAATCGACGCAAATTATAAAGCAGACGGCGGGCCGCTGTCAAACATTTACACACGGCTCGCCGCCCCATTTTACGGAATAAAACCGCTCCGTTTTTGGTTTTTGACCTTTTTTTACGGATCAACGAGGCCGAGACAGGCCTCCGAATCGAATTATACGTTCACTTCGCCGTGGACGCCCAGCCCTTCTGCATGCTCGGCGAGAATGGGGTCGACCTCGGCCGCAATAAACTCCTCCACCTGCGCACCGCTGCGCCCGATGAAATTCTTCGCATCCAAAATCCCGTCCAGTCTGTCGCGCACGGCGGCAAACATATCGTCCTCGCGGATAAGATCGATGAGATTATTATCCTTCCCCTCCTGCTTGACGTTTTTAGCTGCCTGCATCGAGAGGACGCGGATACGCTCGTGCAGCTGCTGACGGCTGCCGCCCGCCTTGACGCATTCCATCATGATATTTTCCGTCGCCATAAACGGAAGTTCCGCCGCGATATGCTTGGCGATGACTTTTTCGTATACGACGAGATTTTCGGAAATATTAAGGTACAGATTCAAAACCGCATCGACAGCGAGGAATGCCTGCGCAATGACGATACGCTTATTGGCACTGTCATCGAGAGTCCGTTCAAACCACTGCGTCGATGCGGTGATCGCCGCATTCACGGGCAGACTGAGCACATAACGCGCGAGGGAACCGAGGCGCTCGCTGCGCATCGGATTGCGCTTGTACGCCATGGCAGAGGAACCGATCTGATGCGCTTCAAAGGGCTCCTCGATCTCCTTCATGTTCTGCAAGAGGCGAATATCGTTCGAGAATCGATAGCCGCTCTGCGCGATCTGCGAGAGGACGCAGAGCACATTGTAATCGAACTTGCGCGGATAGGTCTGGCCGGTGACGCCATAGACGGAAGAATACCCCATCTTTCGGACAACGCGGCGCTCCAGCTCAAGTACTTTTGCCCCATCGCCATTGAACAGATCGAGGAAGCTCGCCTGTGTGCCCGTCGTCCCTTTGACGCCGCGCAGCTTGACACAGCTCTGCAAGTGCTTGAGATTCTGATAGTCCATCACCAGGTCAGAAAGCCAAAGCGTCGCGCGCTTGCCGACCGTCGTCAGCTGTGCGGGCTGCAGATGAGTAAACCCGAGGGTCGGAAGATCTTTATACCGCAGAGCAAACCTCTTGAGCTTGTCCATCACATTGACAAGTTTGTTCTCCACGATCTTCAAAGCATCGTCTATGACGATCACTTCTGCGTTGTCGGTCACATAGCAGGATGTCGCTCCCAAATGAATGATCGGTTCCGCCGATTTTGCCTGTTTCCCGAACGCCTTGACGTGCGCCATCACGTCGTGGCGGACATCGCGCTCAAAGGCACGCGCATCTTCGTAATTGATATCCTCCGCGTACTTTTTCATTTCGGCGATCTGTTCGTCCGTGATGTTGAGGCCAAGTTCTTTTTCCGCTTCGGCCAACGCGATCCACAATTTGCGCCAAAGGCGGAACTTTTTATCGTCCGAAAAATTTTCGGCCATTTCACGGCTCGCATAACGGCTGAGCAAGGGGTTCTGATAAACGCTCGTATCCTGCATAGTATGCTCCCTTTCGTTGATTTTTTCGCTCTCTATTATAATGCAAACGCAAAAATTTTTCCACTAAAATGTGCCCATATGCGCATTTTTTTCGCGGACTGCCCAAAAAGAAAAATTACTATCTCCGCAGCAATGGACTTTTTTGCCGAAACGTAAAAAGGGAGCCTGCGCTTTTGCACGAGCTCCCCTTGATTTTACATATTCATTCCGTTCAACAGCTCTTTCAAAGTCATGATCTCATCCTGCGAAAGGGTGATCCCCTTGCCCATGCGATCGTGCGAGGGATTCCAAGTGCGGATATCGTACACGGGCTCGCGCTCGTTCCAGCTGACCATATTCAGCTCCTTCGTCCATCCGTTTCCGGTCTCGCCTAAAACGCCGAGTTTTTCGACGATCTCATATTTTAATTCAGCCATCGGCCCATCCTCCGTTTGTTTGCTTTTTCTTGCATTATATCATGCCGCCCTGCAAAAGTAAAGGGTTTGCCGTTTTATTTGTATGAAATTGCCGAAAATTCTTTTGAGTGCCAAAATTAAATTTGATTTTTTAGATTGTTGTGCGGCATAGTACTCTGCAAATTTAAAGAAATGAGCGTTAATTGCCGAGCATATTGTCGATCGCGATGCCATAGCCGCGCGTCGGATCATTGAGGAATACGTGCGTCACCGCGCCGATCAGTTTGCCGTCCTGCAAAATGGGGCTGCCGCTCATCCCCTGTACGATCCCGCCCGTTTCCGCAAGGAGCGCATCGTCCGTCACTTTTAAAACAAAATTTTTATTGGAACGGCTGTCCTCATCGACCTTGACGATGCTGACCGTGTACTCGCACGGCGAAACGCCGTCGACCGTCGTATAGAGCGTCGCCTCCCCCGGGTGTACCTGCGACCCCACCGAAACGCGGCGAAGGTCTGAAAAATCATACGCCCGATCAAAATAGCCATAGATGCCCTGCGCACAATTTTTATCGGCAACGGCGACCCTTCGGTCATTCAAAAACAGGCCTTTCAACTCGCCGGCCCTGCCCCGCTCGCCACGAACCACGTCGACAATGCTGCACCGAAATATTTCGCCCCGGCCAATATCCATCATCTTGCCATCCTCTCCCGCGACGGCATGGCCGAGAGATCCGAAGCGCAGGCTGCCGGTCTCGATATAGGTGACCGTGCCGATCCCTGAGATACTGTCCCGAACAAGCACCCCGAGCTTGCCGCGGCCGCTCGCCGCATCGCAGGCAGGCTGAACGGAAGCAGACACGCGCTCTCCCTGTCGGCGCACGATAATCTCCTCGCGCCCTCCGCCGCAGGCTTTGATCGCCGCGTCGATATCCGATGCGGATCCGATTTTGACCCCGCCCAACGAAAGGATGATATCTCCCGCCTCCAACCCGGCCTCTTTGGCCGGACTGCGCGTGCCTTCCTTGGTCAGCACCTCGCAGAATCCGACGATCTGCGCGCCGTCCATTCCCAATGTAAATCCGGCCGGCATTCCGCCGACATAGACCTCCCTCTCCGACGCAGACGCGAGCGACCAACCCGTTAACGCGGCAAGCAACCCCACCGCGAGAAGCAATGACCATAACGTCCTTTTCAGCTTATGCATGTGACTCCCCCAAAACATCGTATGCCCATACTATGCGCATCGGCACAACGCTTTATGCGGAAAAATCGCAGCAAAATGGTCGGATATCGCCGCATTTTCGCGATTTTTGCATCGTTTTATGTCAGGCATAGTACTTTACGCCTCGCAAATATTCCCATGCACATCCACGGCCGCCACTTCGCACAAGAGAAAAATCTTACATCGGTTGACTTTTGCCCCCGCTCGTGTTATAGTAAAAAAAAGCTTTTCCACCAACAAATTCGGCTCTCTGTGTGTTTTATAGGTGTGAGAACATGAAAAACAGCAAACTGGAACAAAAGATCGCGGCCCTGCGCGCAGGAGACCAACGCGCATTCGACGCCGTCTATGAGCAGACCAACCGTCCCGTTTACTTTGCCATCCTCTACATCGTCCGGGATAAAATGTATGCGGAAGATCTGTTACAGGAAACCTATGTGCGGGCGCTGCGATCCTTACAATCTTATGCGCCGGGCACAAATTTTGCAGCCTGGCTGACGCGCATCGGCAAAAACCTCGCCTTAAATCACCTGCGCCGCACAAAAAAAGAGATCGCGACCGATTTCGATACGGATGCGTGGAAATACGGAACACAGGAAACGCAGCTTCCCTATCTATTTGACGCCGCTGCAAAGATCCTGACCGAAGAGGAATACGAGATCTTGATGCTCTGCCAGGTAGCCGGATACAAGCGGCGGGAAGTCGCCTCGATGCTGGATTTGCCCATCGGTACGGTAACCTGGAAAAACAACGAAGCCCTGAAAAAGTTAAAGGCCTACTTAGAAAAGGAGGATGTGCAATGAATGAACTGAAAAAGCGTTTAGCGGAACAGGCACCCGCCGTCCTCCCCGACGAACGCGTAAAGGAGAATATACGGCTCGAGCTTGGCTACTCGACAGAACCCTCGCAGGAAGCTGCCTATGCCCACGGCGGATCGACCGCTTGGCACCGAAAGAAGAAACTTTGGATCGCACTGGCGGCAGGCCTGCTCGCCGCAGCGATCGCACTCGGCATCCTGCTGCCGGTCCTGCTGCAGACGGGCACCACCGGCCCCATTATCCCGGGCGGCGATAAATTTTTGCAGATCAAAAACACGAGCGACTTTTATGCCTACGGTGCCGCATCCGTCGGCTCCCTCCTCTCCTCCCGAGAAGACAGCAGCACGGCGCGCACGCAGAGTATCGGCGCACAAACAACGGCGCAAAACTCTGCGGTACCGCGCAGCGCGTCCATTCTTTCGGCGCGCAGCGCCACTCTCTCCGCAGCCCTCTCCGACCATGCTCTGACCGATCAGCAAACAGAGATCGCGGATACGGTGAACGGATATATGGCGCTCGTCGAAGAGCTTCTCAGTGAAGGCGCGATCGAACACGAAACGACCGCCGCCGACGGAAACTATGCCGAATACACCTACCACACCGCCGTCTACCACACCGACTTGCTCGGCAACCGCATCCGCAGCGATCTCTACTATGACATGACGCCGCTCGGCGGGCATACAGAGGGGGACGAAAGCGAGGAATATTATGCGATCGAAGGAATCCTCGTGCCCGAAAACGGCGTCGCTTACCCTGTAACGGGACGGCGCGAGGCGGAAAACGAGGAGGATGAAACGGAGAGCGAAACGCAGTTCACTGCTTATCTCAATGAAGAGCGCACTGCCTATATCCGCATGGAACAGGAGAGCGAGCAGGAGGACGGCGACGCAGAGATCGAGCAAAAATACGTCTACCTCTACAATGACGGCACGAGCCAGCGCTGGACAGAGCGCACTGTCGTCGAATATGAGCAGGAAGAGGGAGAACTCGAACTGAAAATGACCATCGAAAAGAGCGACGGTCAGCGGGATGAGATCGTCTTCTCCAACGAGGACAGCCGCGACGGGACACTCCTTGCCGAAGCATCCATCGGAGGGGCGCGCGTGCGCTTTACCATTACGATTTTTGACGATAACGGAAATACCGGATATCGCTACGATTTCGGAAACGGACAATACGGCGACCACGACCGATTCGACGACGATGACGATGATGACGACGATGACGATGATGATGATGACGACGATGATGACGACGATGATGAC
>ERZ1643247.1936-NODE-1936-length-17365-cov-5.965627_pt1 | contig 17365 bp, 16 predicted proteins | sample MGYA00579264_ERZ1643247 | MGnify/ENA primary metagenome ERZ1643247 (study PRJEB29033, sample SAMEA4952262) | chicken gut metagenome | biome: Broiler Chicken; feature: Gastrointestinal Tract; material: Caecum | place: Ireland | collected 2018 | study: Broiler... | reverse complement strand
GCGGACATTGTGGTCTACATCGGCTGCGGGGAACGGGGCAACGAAATGACGGACGTGTTAAACGAATTCCCGGAACTGCAGGATCCCAAAACCGGCTACTCCCTCATGAAGCGTACGGTGCTCATCGCCAACACCTCCGACATGCCGGTGGCGGCCCGGGAGGCCTCCATCTACACCGGCATCACCATTGCGGAATACTTCCGAGACATGGGGTACTCGGTAGCGCTGATGGCGGATTCCACCTCCCGGTGGGCAGAGGCGTTGCGGGAGATGTCCGGACGCCTGGAGGAAATGCCCGGCGAAGAGGGCTATCCGGCCTATCTGGGCAGCCGCTTGGCCCAGTTCTACGAACGAGCCGGCCGGGTGGTCACATTGGGCAGAGAAGAGCGGGAGGGCACCCTCTCTGTGATTGGGGCGGTTTCCCCTCCCGGCGGCGACATCTCGGAGCCGGTGGCCCAGGCCACCCTGCGGATTGTCAAGGTCTTCTGGGGATTGGACTCCAACCTGGCTTACAAGCGGCACTTCCCTGCGGTAAACTGGCTGACCAGCTACTCCCTGTATTTGGACACTTTAGAGCCTTGGTTTGCTCAACATGTGGCGGAGGACTGGGTGCAGCTGCGGGCTCAGCTCATGGGCCTGCTCCAAGACGAGGCGGAGCTGGAGGAGATTGTCCAGCTGGTGGGCATGGACGCCCTGTCTGCCCCAGACCGCCTGAAACTGGAGGCTGCCCGCTCCATCCGGGAAGACTTCCTCCACCAAAACGCCTTTGATCCGGTGGACACGTACACGCCCCTGGCCAAACAGCACGCCATGATGGCGCTGATTCTGCGCTATTACCAAGAAAGCAAGGAGGCGCTGGAACAAGGGGCTCCCATGGAAACCCTGCTGGCCTTACCGGTGCGGGAGCAGATTGGACGGTTTAAATACACAGACCCCGGCCAAGTGCAGGAAAAATATGACGCCATCCTCTCCCAGCTGGAGAGAGAAGTACAAGCGGCAACCGCAAAGGAGGAAGCATAATGCCCAGGGAATATCGAACCATTCAAGAAGTGGCAGGACCTCTGATGCTGGTGAAGGGCGTGGAAGGAGTCGCCTACGACGAGCTGGGGGAAATTGAGCTTTTCAACGGGGAAAAACGCCGCTGCAAAGTGCTGGAAATCAACGAGGGCAACGCCCTGGTGCAGCTGTTTGAGAGCTCTACCGGCATCAGCCTGGAAAGCAGCAAGGTCCGCTTTCTGGGTCACAGCATGGAGCTGGGGGTCAGCGAGGATATGCTGGGCCGGGTGTTTGACGGCCTGGGGCGGCCCATTGACGGCGGGCCTGAAATCCTGCCGGACCGGCGGGTGGACGTGAACGGCCTGCCCATGAACCCTGCCGCCCGCAACTATCCCCAGGAGTTCATCCAGACCGGTGTGTCCGCCATCGACGGGCTGAACACGCTGGTGCGGGGGCAGAAACTGCCCATCTTCTCCGCCAGCGGCCTCCCCCACGCCCAACTGGCGGCCCAAATTGCCCGGCAAGCCAAAGTGCGGGGGACGCAAGAGCCCTTTGTGGTGGTGTTCGCCGCCATGGGCATCACCTTTGAAGAGTCGGACTTCTTCGTAAAAAGCTTTCAGGAGACGGGGGCCATCGACCGGACTGTGCTCTTTGTGAACCTGGCCAACGACCCTGCGGTGGAGCGCATCGCCACTCCCAAAATGGCCTTGACCGCCGCGGAGTACCTGGCCTTTGAGAAAGACATGCATGTACTGGTGATCCTGACGGACATCACCAACTACGCAGACGCCCTGCGGGAAATTTCCGCCGCCCGCAAGGAAGTCCCCGGCCGGCGGGGGTATCCCGGATATATGTACACAGACCTGGCCTCCCTCTACGAGCGGGCTGGGCGGCAGAAGGGCAAGGCCGGTTCCATTACCCTTATCCCCATTTTGACCATGCGGGAAGACGACAAGACCCACCCGATTCCCGACTTGACCGGCTATATCACCGAGGGGCAGATCATTTTGAGCCGGGAGCTCTACCGCAAAAACATCGCGCCTCCTATCGACGTGCTGCCCTCCCTGTCCCGTTTGAAAGACAAGGGAATCGGCCAGGGAAAAACCCGGGAAGATCACGCTGCCACCATGAACCAGCTCTTCGCCGCCTATGCCCGGGGCAAAGACGCCAAGGAACTGATGGTGGTGCTGGGGGAAGCTGCCCTCACAGAAACCGACAAACTTTACGCCAACTTCGCAGACGCCTTTGAGCGGGAGTATGTATCCCAAGGATACCGGACAGACCGGTCTGTGGAAGAGACCTTAGACTTGGGCTGGAAGCTGCTGGGGATGCTGCCCCGCAGCGAACTCAAGCGCATCAGCGACGCCCTTTTGGATGAATACTACGGAAAGGTGGAATAACCGTGGCACAGCGTTTGCAGGTGAATCCCACCCGCATGGAGCTCACCCGGCTGAAACGGAAGCTGGCCACCGCCACCCGGGGCCACAAGCTTTTAAAGGACAAACGGGATGAGCTGATGCGGCAGTTTTTAGAGCGGGTGCGGGAAAACCGCCGTCTGCGCCTTCAGGTGGAAGCGGGAATCCGCCGGGCCAACGAACAGTTCATGCTGGCCCGGGCCAGCATGCAGGACGCCGCTCTGAACACGGCCCTGCTGGTTCCCAAACAGCAGATCCGCCTGGAGTGCGCCGTGGAGAACGTGATGAGCGTGGAGGTGCCAACATTCACCTTTCACACCCGCACGCCCCAGGAGAGCGACATGTTCCCCTACGGGTTCGCCTTTACCTCCGGGGACTTGGACGACGCCATCCGCTCCCTGAATCAGGTGTTCCCCGCTATGCTGCAGTTGGCGGAAAGTGAAAAATCCTGCCAGCTGATGGCAGCGGAAATTGAGAAAACGCGCCGCCGTGTGAACGCCTTAGAACATGTGATGATACCCCAGCTGCTGGAAACCATTCAGTATATCTCCATGAAGCTGGACGAGAATGAACGCTCCACCCAGGTGCGGCTGATGAAAGTAAAAGACCAGATGCTCCAAGAGGCCCACGGGTACGACACACGGTAAACAGAGATAGGCCTACAGAGATCTTGTCTCCTACCAGACCCGCGTCTTTGACACACAAAAAGGACGGCTGGAAACATCCAAGCCGTCCTTTTTGTGCTTTGTGCAAAGATTACTCCTGAGAGAACTGATCCTTGCCTACGCCGCACAGGGGGCAGACCCAATCTTCGGGAAGATCTTCAAACTTGGTGCCGGGAGCAATGCCGTTGTCGGGATCGCCCACCTCAGGATCGTAGCGGTAGCCGCAAACGTCGCATACATAAACGTCCATGATTTTTCCTCCTTTGCTGGATTCGCCAGGGGTCTCTGAGTGAGAAAAAAGACTCCTGCTCTACACGACCATAATATGCTACTTTCTAGCATTTATTATTCTATTTTGGAAATATTTTCAAAATCTTTTCCAGAAAAATTTTCAGTTTTCACAATTCCCGCATTGCGAGAAAGGAATTTCTGTGCTATTCTTTATACGTATCAAAGTGTTATTTATACTCTCCCAAAAACGATGCCTTTTTCCAGGGGAAACCTGCTGCTGCGCGGCTGAGGCCTCTTGAAAACAAGCCTGTGTACGCCCACACGCGCCAGGGAAAATCATCTCTCAAGCCGTCTGGAATGGAAAAACCCAGGGAAGCAGAGGCTTCCTTGCCAGATTTCGTTAAAAAAGCCCCTGTGCTTTTTTATAGTACAAAACCATTAGGAGGAATCATTCTATGAAACTTGGTATTATTGCTCCCCCCGAGGCTGCCAGCATTGACCATGCCAAAGAACTGGGCCTGGACTTTGTGGAATTTGACTGCAACCCCACCGACTTTTTCGGCGTGCCCGTAGAAGAACTGCAGCAGCGCCAGGCGTCCATTAAGGAAGCCAGTGAGCGTACCGGCGTGGAAGTGGGCGCTGTGGGCCGCTGGGCCAGCCACATCTTGGACCAAAACGGCGACGTGATCCCCGAAGAGTGGAACAACGTGGTGGCGGTTATGGACTTTGGCCAGTATTTGGGCGCCAAGTATTACCTGTGCAGCGTTGCCTATGTGAAAGAGCTCTCCTACTACAAAAACATCACCGCAGCCATCAAAGTGCTCAACCAGATGGTTGCCGCCGCCAAAGAGCGGGGCATGGAGTGCGCCATTGTCAACTGCATGATGGGCGACAACTACATCCGCACCCCGGAGCAGTGGAAGCTGGTCCTCAGCGAAGTGCCCGGCTTGGGCATCAAGTACGATCCCTCCCACAGCTTTGTTCACGGCGGTCCCCAGGGCGCCTACATGGACGAGAGCATGGAGTGGGGTTCTCAGTTTAAGTATGTGCACATCAAAGGCGTGATCCAGCGGGGTCCCTCTCAGGAGCCGGACATGTGGAAAATGCGCGATTTGATGATGGCCCATCCCGAGCTGAAAGAGGTGTTTGGCCCCGGCATGTACAGCCACGACAACACCAACTACGACAATCCTCCCGCCGGCATTGACTCCATCAACTGGCGCGCCTTCTTTGCTGTGCTGTATATGCACGACTATGACGGCTACCTGGCCATTGAGCCCCATTCCCAGACCTGGCGCGGCGGCGAAAAGGGTGAGAGAGGCATTAAGTACACCATCAAGTACATCCGCGATCTGATGATTTTGGACAACTGAGTGTTTGCCCGCAGGAAAACGAGAGGCTTGCCGCCTTTGGCGGCAAGCCCTTTTTCTTTCCTTTCGGGGTAGAACCACGGCACGCCGGACTCTTGCAAAGAAACTTACAAGGGTAGGACATGGTTTGCATACCAGGCTTCCAGCCCACCGTCCACCTGAGCTTGCAGCTGAGCCTTCTGCTCTTCGGACAAAAAGGCCGCCTGTACGCTGTTGTGCAGCAGGACCTCAGCTTCCGGCAACGTGATGGCCAGCCTGCGGAATTCCTGGGCCACTGTGGTCCCGGAAACGGTCATGTTATCGGTGTTCACCGTGGCTAAGAGCCCCTTGGCCACGTAGGCCCGCAGGGGAAAATCTTCGTACCCTGTCACGGCTTTGGTCTGCACATTGCTGGTGGCACAGAGCTCTAAGGGAATGCGCCGTTCCGCCAAAACCTCCACCAGACGGGGATCCTCCCGGGAGCGCACCCCGTGGCCGATGCGACGCGCTCCCATTTCCAGCGCCTCCCAGACGCTTTCCGGCCCTGCCGCCTCCCCGGCGTGCAGAATGAAGGGAATCCCGGTGCGGGCCGCCTGAGCAAACAGAGGCGCATACGCCTTGGTGGGATACAGGGCTTCGGCCCCGGCCAAATCCACCGCGCACACCCCTTGGCCCAAGGTGCGGGCCGCCACCTGCAAAGTTTCCCGATTGGCTGCCTCTTCTCCCCCGCGCATGCAGCAGAGAATCAACTGCCCAGTAAAAGCGGGGTGTTCCTTCTTGGCCTGTTCCAATCCCCGGAGAGCCGCTTTCACCGCCTGCATCTGGGTCAGCCCCTTTTCTCCGTGGAGCTGGGGGGCAAAACGGATTTCCCCATAGACCAAGCCCTGCTCCGCCATCCGTGCAGCCAAGTCTTGCACCGCCAAGAAAAGGGACTCCTCGCTTTGCAGAACACGCACAGGCAAAGAAAAGCTGCGCAAGTACATGTTGAGGCTTTCGCAGTCTGGGGAAGCCGTGAGAAACGGCTTCAACTGGGCAGGGCTCTCCCCGGGCAGCTCCACCCCCTGAAGCTTTCCCAAGGCAAACACTTGCTCTGGCGTCAGGGAACCATCTAGATGCACATGCAGGTCAATCATAGGGCGCCTCCTCCTTTTTCCTCTAGTATACTCCCACAACCAGCGGAAAGGAAGAGGGTCAAAAAACTTTCTCGGTTCCAGGGAAGGAAAAAACAGAAGCTCTGGGGAATCAGCCTCCCAGCAGCCGGACGGAGACTACGGACAGCACCAGAGCTGTTCCATCCCCCAGCAAAGCGGCAGGAACCGTGTAGTACAATTTTTTGTACCCGCACGCCCCAAAATACACGGCAATGGCGTAAAAGGTGGTTTCCGTGGAGGCTGCCAGCACCGAGGCGATTTTTCCCAGCTCGCTGTCGGGGCCATACTGCTGAAACAAATCCAGGGTGTACGCAGAGGCGCCGCTTCCCGACAGGGGACGCAGCAGGGCCAACGGCAAAATTTCCGGGGAAATACCCACCCCCTGGGCCAACGGGGCAAGGAGACTGCAAACCAGCTCCAGCAGGCCGGAAGCCCGCACCATGGTCACGGCTACAATCAGCCCCAACAGCGTGGGGAGAAGCTGGAGGGAGGTCCGAATACCCTCCCGCGCCCCCACCAAAAAGGTGTCAAAGACCGGCACACCCCGGACAAACCCCGCCAGCAGAAGGAGGCCCACCAACACGGGCAAGGCGGCAGCGCCTATCTGTTCCATACCCAGCGCCTTTCCAACAGTTTACAGGCCGCCAAACTTACCGCCAGAGAGGCCGCAGAGGTCAGCCAAATTTCCGGCAAGATTCCAAAAGGTTCCACGCTGCCGTTGGCAGCCCGCATGGCCGCCATGTTCATGGGAATCAACTGCAGGGAGGCGGTGTTCATCACCACAAACAGGATCATACCTCGGGTGGGAGTTTGCCCCGGATTTTTCTTTTTCATGGCCTCCATGGCAGCCAGGCCCAAAGGGGTGGCCGCGTTTCCCAATCCCAGCAGGTTGGCGGAAAGATTCATGGAAATTTTCCCCTGCACCTCCAGGTCTTGGCCATACTCCGGGAACAGGCGGCGGATAACAGGCGACAGCAACCGGGCAAACAGACGGCTGAGGCCGCTTTCCTCCGCCACCTGCAGAAACCCCAGCCAGACGCACATGCTCCCCAAAAGGAGGATGGAAAACTCCACCGCATTTTGGGCGCCTTCCAGCAGAGCGGTGGAAAGCTCCCCCAGGCGCCCTGTGGCCGCAGCGCACAGGATGCTGGCGGCCATCATCCCGAACCAAATGGAATTCAGCACTTCTTTCTCCTCCATTCCTACAGAAGACTTGACTTTACCGGAAAAAAAGTTTATGGTTATTCTGTGCTCTTTGGAGCTACAGACTCTGCACAAAGAAAGGAAACAGGCTCATGTTGTTTGGCGAAAAAATTCTGGATTATTGGGACGATATTCTGCGGGACTTGGGAAAGGTAGTGGCCATTCCCTCCGTCGTCGGTCCTGCAGAGGGAGACTATCCCTACGGTAAAGAATGCGCGCGGGCCATTGACACCGTGGTGGAATTGGCCCAGAGCTATGGCCTGCAGGCAAAAAATGTGGGCTACCACGCTGCCCATGCAGAATACGGCGAGGGAGAGGGCAACGCCGTGGTCATGGCCCACCTGGATGTGGTCCCCGCCGGCGAAGGGTGGGACACCGACCCTTACACCATGGTCATTGACGACAACTTTGCCTATGGCCGGGGCGTGGCGGACAACAAGGGTCCCGCCATTGTTGCGCTGCACTGCCTGCGCGCTTTGAAAGACGCCGGCGTAAAGGGCAACCGCAAGCTGCGGGTGATCTTCGGCTCTGCCGAGGAGGTGGGCATGACGGACATGCCCCACTACTTCCAGAGCGAACAGCGGCCGGACATGGGCTTTACCCCCGACGCCTCCTACGGCATCTGCCACTGCGAAAAAGGCCTGCTGGACTTTTCGGTCCACGGGAAAAACGACTCCTCTGTGGTGCGGCGTTTCGTCTCCGGAACGGTGCCCAACGCGGTGCCCTTCAAGGCGGAGTGCACCCTCGCCTGCTCTCCGGAAGAGGTGGAAAAGCTGCAGGCTGCCGCTGAGAAGAGCGAGGTGACCTTTGACATCACTGCTACAGAAGAGGGCTGCACCATTGTCTCTCATGGCCAAGCTGCCCACGCTTCCACTCCTTGGAACGGGGTCAACGCTGCCTCCCATCTGGTGGATCTGCTGGCCCAGGTGTTTACCCAGGAGCAGCTGGGAGCCTTCTTCTGGTTCATCCATGAGAAGATCGGACTTGCCACCGACGGCAGCCAGATCGGCGTGCAGATGAGCGACGAGCCCAGCGGCCCCCTCACCTTCAACCTGGGCCTGGTCAATGTGGACGAAGCCCAGTGCAGCCTGACCGTGGACATCCGCTATCCTGCCACCAAGAAGGGCGCAGGCATTGTGGCTGTGCTGCAGGAACAGGCGGCGTCCTGCGGGGTGGAGTTCACCCTTCTCTCCGATGCGGAACCCCTGTATCTGCCCAAGGAAAGCCAGCTGGTCACCTTGCTCTCCGGCGCTTATCGGGACGTGACCGGCGAGGAGTGCGACATCTTCTCCATGGGCGGCGGCACCTACGCCCGGCAGATGTTTGGCAAAGGCGTGGCCTTTGGCGCCAGCTTCCCGGATCAGGCAGACAGCCGGGCCCACCAGACCAACGAATTTTTGGACCTGCGCCGGTTTAAGCTCCACGCAGAAATCTGCCTGGAGGCCATGTACCGGATGCTCACTGCCGAATAAGCCATGGCACAGTATACCCATGTGACCCCGGAGGATATCTTCCGCAACCCCGAGGTGCGGGCCTACATCCAGCAGGGCAACGACAATCTGGGAGTCATCGGTTTTACGGAGCACGGTTTTGCCCACGCCAAGCGCAGCAGCGACACCGCCGAGGAGATCTTGCGCGCTTTGGGCTATCCCCAGAGAGAGTGGGAGCTGGCCGCCATTGCCGGCTACATGCACGACATTGGCAACACGGTGAACCGGGTGGACCACGCCCACAGCGGCGCGCTGATGGCCTTCACTCTTTTAAATAAGCTGGGCATGCCCCCAGAGGAGATCGGCCTGGTGTGCTCGGCCATTGGCCACCACGATGAGAAGACCGCCTTTCCGGTCAATCCCGTGGCGGCGGCGCTGATCCTCTCGGACAAAAGCGACGTGCGCCGGTCCCGGGTGCGCAAGGACGCCGTGCTGGAGGCGGACATCCACGACCGGGTCAACTACGCGGTAGAATCTTCCCGCTTGGAGATCGAGCCAAAAAAGAAGCTCTGTATCTTTACTATTGAAATCGCCACGGAAATATGCCCGGTGATGGAATATTTCGAGATCTTTTTGGAGCGGATGGTGCTGTGCCGCAAGGCCGCCCAGACCTTGGGACTCCAGTTTGAACTCATCATCAACGGGACGAGGCTGTTGTGACGCTGCCGCAAAACGAAACCCCCAACCAAACCGGTTGGGGGTTCTGTATAAAAGCGCTTGCAAATTGCACAAAAAATATACTATACGCAAAGGGAAGAAGGAAGACAACGAGGAGAGGATTTTATGAGAAAGAGATTGGGCGCTTTGTTTTTAGCCATGGCGTTGCTGGGAGCTTTTGCCTTGCCTGCGGCCGCTGACATTCGGGAGGTGGACTGGGAGGGCGTCTCCTATGCGGTGGACACGGAGGAACAGGCCATCTTTGATGGCACCCACTCCTACACCTATGAAGTTTCTGTTCACGGTGCAGGAATATATGACCTAAAGATTACTTATCCCAATGGCGCCACCTGGGATTGTGAGGAAGACCTTGCCGGAGGAACCATTGGTTGGAGCGATAGCTACGATATAATAGGCGCTACCTACCCCACAGGAGACACACTCCAGCAGGTGCTGGACGAAGCCCGCGTCCTATCCTCCGTTGCCGATGTGGGTTGGAGGAGCGAAAAGAGCGTCCTACTGTTTCTGGTGCTTTTGATCCTGGGGCTCTTTTCCCTGTTCTACCCCTACGGCGTCTGGTACCTGGAACGGGGTTGGTATTACAAGGATGCCGAACCCTCTGAGGCGGCGCTCATTTTCAACCGAGTGGTTGGCATCCTGCTACTGGCCGGAGTGCTTATATGGTTTATTTTTCTGTAACTGTAAATGAAATGGACTGACGCAAAGGCACGCCAGTCCATTTTTTCTGTCGTTTACTTAGCTTTCTGTTTACTCCGCTTCCACTACCACTTTGATGGATTCGCTGCTCATCTGCATGGCGATGGCTTCCGGCAGCTGGTCCAGGGTAAAGCGATGGGTGATGATGGAGGTAAAATCCACCTTGCCGCTGTTGATCAGCCGCACGGCCCGGTCGTGGGTGTCCGGATTGACAAAGGAGCCCTTGATGGTCAATTCCTTCTTGTACACGTCAAAGAGGGGCAGGTCAAAGGTGGCGTCCACCTTGGGCACGCTGAACAGCAAGATGGTGGCTCCCTTCCCGGCAAACTGGAAGGCGCTCTTCACCGCAGGGGTGTTGCCCACACACTCGATCACCACATCGGCGGCGCCGCTCATGGCCTGGGTGAAGGCCTGCTCACAGCCGGGCTGGGTGGGATCGATGGCGGCGTCTGCTCCCAGCTGCAGCCCCACCTGGCGGCGCTTTTCGTTGGGCTCGCTGAGAACGATTTTGGAGGCGCCGGACAGCTTGGCCAGCTGTACCATGATCAGACCGATGGCGCCGCCGCCCACCACGCAGACTTTGTCCCCTGCCTGGATGCCCGCCAAGTCAATGCCGTGGAGGCAGCAGGCCAGAGGTTCCGCCATGGCGGCAGCCTCCCAGGAGCCAGTGGGATCCAGCTTGAAGGCCTGGGAAGCAGGGATCAGGCTGTACTGGGCAAAGCCGCCGTCCCGGGTGACGCCAATGGCCTCCATAGAGGGGCACAGCTGCTTCTTGCCGTTCTGGCAATACGGACAATGGCCGCAGTAGATGTTGGGGTCAATGGTGACGTGGTCGCCCACCGCAAAGCCGGTGACGCCTTCTCCCACTTCTACCACTTCGCCGGAGTATTCGTGGCCCAACACCACCGGCGGGTTCACGTCAGCAGAGCCGGGCTCCCCGTGGTAGATGTGCACGTCGGTGCCGCACACGCCGCACACTTTATTGCGGACCACCAGTTCCCCAGGACCGGCCTGGGGCACTGGCAGGTCCTCCACCGCAAAAGTCATATTTCCCATAAAACGAGATGCTTTCATAACAGTTTTCCTCCCATAGGGCTTTTTCTCTTTTTACAACAGAACGGGCCGTTTGTCAAGAGGGTCTCTTCACTTTTTCCCTCTGTCCTCCCCTCGCCTTTTCGAGGAGCAGCAAAAAGGAGGAGCCTAGGCTCCCCCTTTCACAAATGGTCAAGTTTTCAGCATACCGATCGCGTCGGAAATGGTCTTCTCCATAGCCTCTCTGCCATATTTGTCCACATCCGCCTTGTTCTTCTCCCCGTGGGTCAGGCAGCCGGCGCCGCCGATGCAGCCGCCCACACAGGCCATACCCTCGATGAAGTTGCCAGGCAGCACATTTTTCGAGGCCTTCAGCAGGGCCGCACGGCAGGCTTCAATGCCGTCGCAGGGAACTGCCTTCAGGTCGAAGTCCTCCAGCCCCTGCTCCTTGAGGGCCTGGGCCACGGCGTCGCTCAAACCGCCGCTGCGGGCAAAGATACGACCGTAGTAAGAGGCGTTATCCAGCACGCCCTCCTCCAAGGACTTCAGGTCAATGTCACGGCTGTCGAACAGGGCCTGTAGCTCTTCGAAGGTGATGCAGCTGTCAATATAGGGCTTAACCCGCTCCTTCTGCACTTCCATCTTTTTGGCGGTGCAGGGCCCGATGAACACGACCTTGGCACCGGGAGTGGTCTCCTTGATGTACTTGGCAATGGTAGCTGCCGGAGACAGGTTGTGGGAAATGTGCTCCTTCAGCTGGGGGAACTGCTTTTCAATGTAGTCCACAAAAGCCGGGCAGCAAGAACTGGTGAGGAATTTCTTCTCCGCCAGCTCGGCAGCTTCTGCATAAGAGACCATGTCCGCGCCCAGAGCAGCCTCCACCACGTGGAAGAAGCCCAGCTTCTGAATGCCGGTGATCACCTGGCCCAGCTTGGCATAGCTAAACTGGCTGGAGATAGAGGGAGCAACCACGGCGTAGAGCTTATACTCCTTGTTGTCGTTGCTCTTTTTGATCAGGTCCACCACGTCCAGGATAAAGGACTTATCCACAATGGCGCCGAAGGGGCACTGGTACACGCAGGCGCCGCAGGAGATGCAGGTCTCGTTGTCAATGTGGGCGGCGCCGCTGTCCGCCATGCTGATCGCTTTGATTTTGCAGGCGTTTTCACAGGGCCGCTTTTGATTGACAATGGCGCTGTAGGGGCAGACCTTGGCGCACTGGCCGCACTCCACACACTTGGATTTGTCAATGTGGGCATGCAGGTGCTCGTCGAAGGTGATGGCGCCCCGGCGGCAAGCGTCCTCGCACCGGTGGGCAATGCAGCCACGGCAGGCGTCGCTCACATTGTAGCCGGACATGGGGCACTCATCGCAGGCGATGTCGATGACCTCAATCACGTTGGGATTGTTTTTATCCCCGCCCAAAGCCAGTTTGATTCTCTCCTCCACAATGGCCCGCTCCTTATAGATGCAGCAGCGCATGGTGGGCTTATCCTTGACGATGAGCTTGGGAATTTCCGTATAGGCATCCAGCAGCCTGTCTTCAAAGGCATAGCGGGCAACCTCCCGCAGCACCTTATACTTCAGATACTGAACCTGGGTGTCGAATTTTCTATCCTTAATCGGAATGGAGGGCATGTTTTTGTTCCGTCCTTTCTGGGAAGTTTTCTTTAGAAGTAGCTCACCTTGATCCGTTTGCCCATCTGCTTAAGGCACTCGCTCAGCTCTTCCACCAGGCGCATCTTGATGTTGAAGTTGATGGGCAGGTTGGGGTTCTGGTGGGCTGGGTTAATGGCCCTTCCCACAAAGAAATTGATGTCGGTGGCCTCTTCAAAGAGCATCCGGGAAATGAGAGAAGCGCCGTCTCGTTTATAGCCCCACTGGGTGTATGTTTCGTTGTCGGCCAAGAAGTCCTTGGCATAGTCCAACACTTTGCTGATGGTGATCACCCCTTCTGTCACCAGATCCACGCCCTCTATCTTCGCAGTGGGCGGGATTTCCGGATCCAGATAGTCCAAATTGGCGATCATAGGCTTCTTGAGGAAATCAGAAGCCAAGGTGGAAGTGGTGCCGCCGCAGACAATGTGTTTCCCCTCTTTGGAGAAAAACAGGGACATGTACTTGTTGACGTCCCTCCGGTCGGAAGGGGGACCAATCATCAAGTTCACCTGCTGCCGGTCCCGCACCTTCACCACGCAGACGGTGGTGTCGTCGCCAGGGTGGCCCCCATACAAGTGGTTGCACTCTTCCAGCAGGAGAGAAGCGTAGGTTTTGGCCGTATAGCTCTGGTCGTACATCATTTCCAAAAACTTGATGATGTCCTTCCGCTCCCAGCCAAAGTTCAGAGACTGCCCCACGCCTGCGTGGATGGTGCCGTCGCTCATGGTGAACAGGAAATCGTTTTCCTGCAGCTTGATTTTGGATTTGTAGATCATCTTCCCTTCGATCTCCGTGCCCACCTTGGGGATTTCCACAAACTTGCCGTCCCGGATCAAAATGAGCAAGGGGTTGTCGTATTGGATGATCTCCGCTTCTTCGTTTTCAATGATGTGAATGATGGTAAAGGTGGAATAGGCCACGCCCCGCACAGCGCAGACCGGCAGTGTGGAGGCAATGGTGGAAACGCAGTCCTCTAGGCGCATGTTGGCCGCCATCATGGTGGAGATGATTTTGGAGGTCAAGGAAGAGAGGATGTTGGCCTTTACGCCGCTGCCCATTCCGTCCGCCAGAACAATGACGGTGGAGTTTTCGCCCTGGTCCACGATTTCCACGCGGTCGCCGCAGAGCTGCTCTCCCCACTTGTTCAGGCTGAGGTATCCGATGTCAGTACAAAGGTTATTCATCGCCCAAGGAATCCTTCAGCTTGGTCAGCGCAATCTTGGTTTCGGCAGTGGTCTCGCCCAACAGGGAGGCGATTTCCTGCGCCATGCGCATCTGCTTTTCGATGACCCGGTCTGTCATCTCAATGGTTTGCTGGCTGATTTTCTCCTTGTCCATGCGCTCCCGCTCTTCCTCGGTGACATCGCGCATGAGGCAGATGATGATGTGGTAGCTCTTGTCGTAAATGACGGTTTGCTCCACATAGCGCTTGTATTCGGCCAGGTAGGCCTTTTCATCCCGCAGGCTCTTGCCGGTGGACATCACATCCAAGAAGACCTTGGGGTCCAGGATGCGGATGACCTGGTCGCCCAGCACATCGGAGGCGTGGCGGATGTTCATAATCCGGCAGGCGGCAGAGTTGATCTGCTGCACCTCCAAGTCCTCGTTGAGCACCATGATGCCGTTGGGAGAGGTGCTGATGATGGTGTCGGAGAAGCTCTCCGCCTTCTGGGCCAGGAAAGGCAGGCACATGTTGATGTTTGCCTTGCCCTGGTACACGGCGATGGCCTTCTCCCGGCAGGTGTTGTAGCCGCAGGCGCCGCAGTTGAGTTCCTGCTCGGGGCTGTTTTTGCCCATCTTCTGCAGGATCTCCTGGATCTCTTTTTCCCCGGGCATCTGCCGGTGCAGGCCGATGTAACGGTGATCTTTTACCAGGTCTTTTTCGTTGGGCTGTTCCACCACAAAGTCCTTTTTGCCGGCATAGCGGTTGACCGCAATGGTGTCGGTCACAGGACGGCGGTGCTCCCGTTCCATGGCGGGGCCGCTGATGCAGCTGCCCGCACAGATGGACATTTCAATAAAGCACTTTTTCAAGCGGCCTTCTTTAATATCTTCAATGGCAGCCAGCACATTGTCCACACCGTCTACCACCATGTAGGTGTAGTCGGGGGAATCGCAGTTCATGGTGCGCAGAATGCCGCCTGTGGTGGGGAACAAACGGGCGCGGCTCTCCTCCAGGGTGTCCTCCCCTTCCTCGATGGTGATGCCCTCTTGCTTGAGCCAGTCGGAAAGCTCTTCAAAGGTGAGCACGCAGTCCACCGTGCCGGGGTAGGCCTCTGCCTCGGCCTTTTTGGAGATGCAGGGCCCGATAAACACGGTTTTCACCCCCGGGTGCTCCTGCTTGATCTTCTGGCAATGGGCTTGCATGGGAGAGAGCACCGTGGCCAAATAGGGCAGCACCTCCGGGTAGTACTTCTCCACCAGGGTGTTGACCGAATGGCAGCACGTGGAGATAATCACCTCTTGCTTGCCTTCCCGCACGATGTTTTCATACTGGGTCTTCACAATGGAAGCGCCAATCGCCGTTTCCTCCGCCGCTTGGAATCCCAGCTGCTTGAGCGCCTTCTCCATGGTGGCGATGGTGGCGCCGGGATAGTTGGCCACAAAGGAAGGCGCCACGCTGGCGATGACCGGGCCGCTCTTCAACAGGGAGATGGCCCCCGGCACATCGTTGCGGATTTCCTTGGCGTTCTGGGGACATACCACAAAGCATTGGCCGCACAAAATGCACTCATCGCTGACAATCTGCGCTTGGCCGGTAGAGTACTTGATGGACTTCACAGGGCAGTGGCGAATACACTTGTAGCAGTTCACGCAGTTGGATTTTTTTAACTTCAAATATTCAGCCATGTGGAAACAACCTCTCAATCACAAAATAAGGGGCCGAGCACGGCAAACTCCATCAATGAAAAGCCATTGATGGAGCCTCCTGCGAACTGTGTTTTATTGCACTTTGGGAAGAATTTCTTTATCGAAGAAGTCCTTCGTGGTCTCGGGAGAGAGGGAGTACAGCTTGTCGTCTACAGTGACGTTGACGCCGTTAACACAATTGCCCATGCAGAAGGTGCCGCCCAGTTCCACCTTATCTTCCAGGTGGTTTTCCTTGACCAGGTACTGGAGCTGCTCCACAATTTGACGGGAACCCTTCAGATGACAGGAACTTCCAATACAAATGGTTACTTTCATGATTGCATCCTCCTAAAATACATTGAAAATACTCTGTATTCAGTATTATTTAGAAAAAGAGGACGCGCCGCCCCTTGCAGGGCACCCCGTGCCATGGGGCGGCGCGGTTTCTCTCTTTCTTAAGGCTGGGATAAACGGTCCGCTCTTTCGAAAATCTGGAGCTTATTCGTACTCCACCACATTGACCCAGTGCATGAGGAACTCACGCTCTTCGGGCTTGCCCTTGACGGACTGGGAAGCAGCCACAATGGGCAGCCACTTCTGCACATACTGCTTGGCGGTATCGGTCTTCTTGCAGAAGAGTTCCATGTACTTCTCTGCGCTGTCAATGTCGCCGGACAGCCAGAACAGCAGGTAGGTGCGGGCAGCGTCTGCGCTGGCGTTGCCCTGGGTGGCGTGAGCCCAGTCCAGAATGGAGTAGCTCTCCCCATCGGGGCTGATGACCACGTTGGTGGGGTTGAAGTCCCCGTGGCACAGCTTGTTGTGGTTAGGCATGGAAGCCAGGCGGGAATCCAGCTCATAGCGGGTGGTGGCGTCCAGACCGGTCTGGGCGATTTTCCGCTTCATCTTCTCCTTCAAGCGGTTGAGCATGGGGCAGGTCTTGGACTGGACTTCAATCTGAATGTCCACAAAGCGCTCCAAGTACTCTTCCTTCTTATCGGGATTTTCCGCAATCAGCTGCGCGATGGTTTTGCCCTCGGCATAGTCGGTGACAATGGCCCACTTGCCGTCGATCTTGGTGACCTCTTCCACACCGGGAATGGGAAGGCCGGTCTCTTCCACACGGGCAATGTTCAAAGCCTCGTTGAGGATATCCGCCTTGGAATAGCCCTCGTCGAACACCTTGATCACATACTGCCCGTCCCGGTAGATGGTTTTGGAATTACGAACTGCGATAACCTTTTCCAGTTTCATAGTGATAACTCCTCCGTTTATATTACTTGCCGTAGTAGCACTTCAGGTAGATTTCTTTGATCTCGCTCATCAGGGGATAGCGGGGGTTGGCGCCGGTGCACTGGTCGTTGAAGGCGTTCTCCACCATCTCGTCCAGGGTATCCAGGAAGTACTTCTCGTCCACGCCGTAATCCTTGATGGTCTTCTTGATGCCAATCTTCTCCTTCAGGTCTTCCAGGGCCTGGATGAAGTTTTCAAAGACCTCGTCGTCGTTCTTGCCCTGGATGCCGCAGAAACGAGCAGCTTCCACATAGCGAGCCTTGGCATGAGGATACTGATACTGAGAGAAGGTACCCATCTTGGTGGGAACCTCAGCGGCATTGTAGCGGATCACGTCGGTGAGGATCACAGCATTGGCAATGCCGTGGGGCAGGTGATGATAAGCGCCCAGCTTATGAGCCATGGAGTGGTTCACACCCAGGAAAGCATTGGCGAATGCCATACCAGCCATGCAGGAAGCCTCAGCCATACGCTCACGGGCAAAGGGATCGTTGGCGCCGTTCTCATAGGCGGAGGGCAGGTAATCAAACACAGCCTTCATAGCCTTCAGAGCCAGGCCATCGGTGAAGGGAGTGGCCATGATGGACACATAGGCCTCGATGGCGTGGGTCATAACGTCGATACCGGAAGCAGAGGTCAGGCCCTTGGGCTGGGTCATCA
>ERZ1643247.1935-NODE-1935-length-17372-cov-120.643703_pt1 | contig 17372 bp, 17 predicted proteins | sample MGYA00579264_ERZ1643247 | MGnify/ENA primary metagenome ERZ1643247 (study PRJEB29033, sample SAMEA4952262) | chicken gut metagenome | biome: Broiler Chicken; feature: Gastrointestinal Tract; material: Caecum | place: Ireland | collected 2018 | study: Broiler... | reverse complement strand
TCTAGGGGGAACCCATTTCTGTGCGCATGCGCGCAGCAGAAATTCCTTCCCCCTAATGGTTGCGGTTCCCTGCATTTTCTGCGCGCCAGGAATGGCGCTTGAAAATGGCAGACCGCTGCCCCTGCTCCGCTTCGGCTGTTTCATCCGCAGGATGCGCCTCAGCTGCGCAGTCCCTGGGGACAAAATTTTCCGGTGAACCATGCACTCGGCCCGATGGGCCTCGCACACTCTCGCCGGAAAATTTCCCTGTATGTGTCCCGGCCGTCGGCGCATGTCCGCCGGCCGGTACGGATTTGAAAGAGCGGGGAAACCCATTTCTGAAAAATTTCAGAATAACGCTTGACAAAACCGCATCCGTGCGGTAAAATACTATTGCTGTTTTTAAGACAGCAGGCGCTGGAGTCCAGTGTAAAGTGTATCCGCCTGCCGAGAAACGCGTAACGTTGTTTTATGCCTCTCTCTCGGCCTGTGTGCGCGGGAGAGAGGCTTTTTCTATGGCTCCGGCTTCCGATGTAGTTTTGAAACGAGGTGAAACCGAAATGCCCAGTGCAAAGATTCTTTCTGAAAAGCAGGCTTATGTCGCTGGTCTGAAGGCAAAGTTTGAGAACGCGGTTTCCGGTTGCGTGGTCGCTTACGGCGGTATCACCGTCGAGAACGACACCAAGCTGCGCAAGGAGCTGCGTGAGGCTGGCGTTGAGTATATGGTCGTCAAGAACACCATGCTCCGTCTGGCTGTCAAGGATACCTCCATCGAGGGTCTGACCGAGAACTTTACCGGCGACACTGCCGTCGCGTTCGCTACCGCTGAGGACCCGATGGCTGCTGCCCGCATCCTGTGCAAGTACCAGGACGGCGACCGTTCCAAGAAGTTCGTCGTCAAGGCTGGCTTCATGGAGGGCAAGGTGCTCAGCGCTGCTGAGACCAACGCCATCGCCAAGCTGCCCGGCCGCGAGGGTATGCTGTCCATGTTCGCAGGCGCGCTCACCAGCACCCTGTCCGGTCTGGCCGTCGCCATGCAGGCTTATGTGGACAAGCAGGAGGAGCCCGCCGCCTGAGTGCGCGCCGGCTGCTGCCTGACACAAACTGTTCAACTACGACATTCCTACAAAAATCAACTGAAATTGGAGGGTTATTACCATGGCTTCTGAGAAGATTACTGCCATCATCGAGTCCGTCAAGGGCCTGTCCGTCCTGGAGCTGAAGGAGCTGATCGACGCTTACTGCGAGGAGTTCGGCGTTTCTGCTGTTGCTGCTGCTCCCGTTGCTGCTGCCGGCGCTGCTGCTCCCGTTGAGGAGGAGAAGACCGAGTTCGACGTCATCCTGACCGAGGCTGGCGCCACCAAGATGCAGGTCATCAAGCTGGTCAAGGAGATCACCGGCCTGGGCCTGAAGGAGGCCAAGGCTATCGTCGACGGCGCTCCCAAGGCTGTCAAGGAGAAGGCTTCCAAGGCCGACGCCGAGGACATCAAGAAGAAGCTGGAAGAGGCCGGCGCCAAGGTCGAGATCAAGTAAGTTTCTTGCCTCAAACCAAAACTTCAGACAGGGGGTTCCCGCAGGGGAGCCCCCTGTTTTTTTGTCTGCCTCTTGACAACCATGATGCAATGTGATATGATTTTGATATCAACAAGATGCTTCTCGATGCATTGTCAGGAGGATGATACCATATGACAGAAAAGATCTTGCAGACCAAAAAGAACGGTATGGCCGTGCTGCTGCTGGTGCTGGTGGGCTACGTTGTGGCCATTGCAGCGGCGGCCGCAGCAGGGATGGCCGGAGTACCGGGGCTGGAAGGCGTGCCGGGCATGGTGGGCAACGTCGTGCTGGGCGTCGCTGTTGTGTACATGGCGCTGGCCTGGATTTTACTGTGCGGGCTGAAGGTCCTCAAGCCCCAGGAAGCGCTGGTGCTGACCTTGTTCGGCAACTACATCGGCACCCTGAAAGGGGAGGGCTTTTACTGGGTTAACCCCTTCTGCACCGCGGTCAACCCGGCCGCGGGCACCCGCCTGAGCCAGAGCGGGGACGTCCAGAACGGCGACGCCACCGGGCTGGCCGCGGTGCTGGGCAAGGAGGCGGCCAACCAGGCCGCGGCAGCCGCCAACAGCGGCAAAAAGATCTCCCTCAAGCGGATGACCCTCAACAACGCCCGCCAGAAGATCAACGATTGCCTGGGCAATCCCGTGGAGATCGGCATTGCGGTGATCTGGCAGGTCAAAGACACCGCCAAGGCGGTGTTCAATGTGGACAACTACAAGGAATACCTCTCCCTGCAGTGTGACAGCGCCCTGCGCAATGTGGTGCGCATCTATCCCTACGACGTGGCCCCCGGCATCGACACCACCGGCGACGGCAAGCCCGACGACGGCAGCCTGCGGGGTTCCAGCGAGGTGGTGGCTGAGCGCATCCGGGCCGAGATCCAGGAAAAGGTGGAGGAAGCCGGCCTCGAGGTGCTCGAAGCCCGGATCACCTACCTGGCCTATGCGCCCGAGATCGCCGCGGTGATGCTGCAGCGGCAGCAGGCGTCGGCAATCATCGACGCCCGCAAGATGATCGTGGACGGCGCGGTGGGCATGGTGGAAATGGCCCTGGAACGCCTGAGCGAGAACAACGTGGTGGAGCTGGACGACGAGCGGAAGGCGGCTATGGTCTCGAACCTGCTGGTGGTGCTTTGCGGCAACCATGACGCCCAGCCCGTGGTCAATTCGGGCAGCCTGTACTGATGGCCGAGCCCAAAAAGCAGGTGCCGCTGCGCCTGTCCGCGAAGCTGTACGATGCCATCGCCGCCTGGGCAGAGGACGACTTCCGGTCGGTGAACGGTCAGATCGAATACCTGCTGAGCGAGTGCGTGCGCCAGCGCAGGAAAAACGGCAAGTATGTCCCGGAGGAATTGGATGTGCCGCCCAAACTGGACCTGAAGTGAAAAAAGGGCCGCCGTGCATCGCTGCACGGCGGCCCCTTTAGCTGTCCTTTTGCTGTTGTTTCAGTGCCTCTTGATGTGTTTGCTGCCCCAGCTGCGCTGTTCGCGGATGGCGTTCTGCACCCACCAGATGCCGTACAGGGCTAGGGCGATGGCGCTGAGGGCCAGCACCACTTTCAGGTACAAGCTGCCCAAAAACGCCTGGAACTGGGCGATGCCGTACAGCACAGGGTTCCGGTTCACATCCTGGCCGGCGATCAGGTTGACCACGCCGATGGTCTCCCCGGCCAGGCAGATCTCCACGGTGCCGATGATGTCCCCCTGTTTGACCGGCGCGGCGGCCGCCTCGGGCAGGTGGAAAAACTTCTGGGTCACGGTGTTGTCCGAGGAGGAGGGCAGAATGGTCATCATCTGGTCGTCGGGGTAGAGCAGCAGGGTGTCCGTCTCGGAGGAATACTTGACCGGGATCTCAGCCAGGGCCTGGTCGGGGTCGAGGGCGGCCTGCACCGAAAAGCTGCTGTAGACCCAGTCGATCAGCTGGGTGGTCTCGTAGAGGGCGGGGCGGCGGTTGGCGTAGCCGTAGGCGTCGGCGCTGTCCGGCACCCCCATGACGCAGAAGATATAGGTCTCGCCGTCCTGGGAAGCCCAGGAGACGTAGCTCTGGTTGCCAGTGTCGTTTTTGTAGGCCACCACATCGCACATGCCGCCCTTCATGGCCGAGCGGTAGAACTTGCCCCCGCTGGACTTGTTCAGGGCCATGTTCTGGTTGGTGAGGATAAAGGATTTGGAGTGCTTTTCCTTGGCCGGCATCTCGAAGCTGGCCGACCCCGCGATCTCCACAAAGGCGTCAAAGCCCATCAGGTACCGCAGGATCAGGTACATATCCACTGCGTTGGTCGTGTTGCCGGGGTCCAGGCCGCAGGCGTCGGTCCAGGTGCTGGCGGTGGTGCCGATCTGCTGGGATAGGCTGTTCATCTGGCTCACCCAGCCGGCCAGGTCGTTGCCGGACAGCTGGTAGGCCATGCCCATGGCGGCGTCGTTGGCGTTGCGCAGCAGCATGGCATACAGCGCTTCCCGCAGGGTGAAGGTCTCGCCCGAGCGCATATCGGCGTTGTCGGTGCCGTAAACGTAGTCCGAGATGGCAAAGGGCATTTGAAAGGTGCGGCTGTCCAGCTCGTCGCCGTAGTTGGTCAGGACCAGCGCGGCGCACATCAGCTTGGTCAGGCCGCCGGCGGGCACCTGGGCGGTGCTGTCCTTTTCGTAGAGGATGATGTTGGTGTCGGTGTTGACGATATAGGCGCTCTGGGCCTTTACCTCGTAGAGCGGGCTGGGGTCAAAGATGGCCCCGGCCGGCGCGGCCAGGCAGCCCACCACCAGAGCCAGGGTCAAAAGCAGTGCAAAAAGTCGTTTCATGTAGACAATTCCCTCGGAACGCGCTACAATAGTAGCGTCGATTTTGATCAAAAACACGTTGGCTGCAAATCAGTCAAACAGGACCGGGCGTCAGGGTCCGGTCTTACTCTAATAATATAGCAGGTTTGCGGGTGGGTGACAAGGGTTTCGCGCATCACTTTCACAAACCAAAAGAGGGAGACACGCATGATCTATATCACTGGGGATACCCACGGGGAGCTGGACCGCTTCAAGGAAAAACAACTGCGCCGCCTGGGCAAAAACGACGTCCTCTTTGTGTTGGGGGACTTCGGTTTTTTGTGGGACGGCGGCAAGGAGGAGAAAAAGCGGCTGGACTGGCTGGCCAAGCGCCCCTACACCATCCTGTTCCTGGACGGCACCCACGAAAACTACGATAGGCTGGACGCCCTGCCGGTGGAGGAAAAGTTCGGCGGCCGGGTGCAGCCGGTGGGCGGCAACGTCTATCACGTCTGCCGGGGCAGCATCCTGGAACTGGAGGGGATGAGCTTCCTCTGCTTTGGCGGCGGCGAGAGCCCCGACAAGGAAGAGCGGGACCCCGGCGTCAACTGGTGGCCCCGGGAAATGCCCTCGGATGAGGAATACGCCTTTTGCGACGCCAATGTGGCGGCCCACGGCTTTCAAGTAGAGTATGTGCTGACCCACGACGCCCCAAGCAGGTTTCTCGATTTTACCATCCTGCCCTCGGGCGCAAAGAACCGCCTGCACGCCTATTTTGACAAGCTGGTGGGGGAGATGCACTACGACAAATGGCTGTTTGGCTGCTACCACCGGGACACCCAGCTCTCGCCCAAGGTGCGGTGCCTGTTCAACGACGTGGTGTCGGTGGGGGAGAAAAAGAGCTGGTGGAAGCGGAAATGACGGCGCGGCCCGGAACAGGGGCGCGCTGCGCAGGAGAGGGCGTGTATGAAAAAATTTGACCATGTGGCCGTCCTGCTGGGGATCGGGCTCGTGCTGGCCGTGCTGGCCGCCGTGAGCCTGGTGGCCGGCGGCGTGATGAAGCTGTTCGGCTTTGCCTACGACTTGGTGGGCAGCCTGGTGCTGTATTTTATCTTTGCGTCGGTGCTCTCCGCCGCGTTCGGGCAGGTGTTCAGCGCCCTGCCCAAAGTGCTGTATGAGATGGGCAAACTGAACCGGGCCGAGGGCATCATCCTCTATCTTGTCCTGGACACCCTGGTCACAGCCGTGGGCCTTGGGGTGGTGGACCGCTGGATGCCCTCGGTGGCAGCCACCGATAAGGCCATCGTGGCTGTGTCCCTGCTGTTTGCCCTGCCGGGCCTCAGCGATTTCAAAAAGAAGCAGTAACGCAAGTCCGCCGTGCGGGGCACGACAAACCCCGCGCGGCGTTTTTTGTATCGTGCCGGTGCGCATACTGTTTACAGATTGTTTACGCAGAGACACTTGTATTCCCTATCAAAATCTGGTAGGATGGGTCATGTCTTAGACGGGTTTGTATAAAATAAAAGGAGAGAATCATGGAATATGCGTGGTATTATGACCTCGTGCTGCTGTATGTGGTCTATTCCTTTCTAGGGTGGGTGGCCGAGACGGTGGTCGCGGCGGCCCGGGGCCGTGGCTTTGTCAAGCGCGGCTTTGCCGCCGGGCCGTTCTGCTATGTCTACGGCCTGGCGGCCGTCATCATGGCCGTCGGCTTTAACGACCTGCAGGATGACCTGGGCTATCTGTTCCTGGGCTGTGCCGTGGTGGCCACCGTCGTGGAGTGGGTAGCCGCCAAAACGCTGGAACGGCTGCACCACCGCACCTGGTGGGATTATTCGCGCCACCGCTTCAACATCGACGGCTATGTCTGCCTGCCCTACTCGCTGCTGTGGGGCGTGCTGGGCAGCATCTCGGTGCTGTGGGTCAACGGCCTGCTGACAAAGCTGTTCCATATGATGCCGGTCTGGCTGTTTGAGACGCTGGCCTGGGTGCTGGGCATCCTGGCGGTCTTAGACCAGCTGGGCAGCGCCGCCATTTTGCGGCGGCGGCCCACCCGTCTGGAAGGGCTGAACCGCGCGCTGGAACAGCAGTCCCGCGGCCTGTACGACCGCATCGCCCTGCGGGTCGAACGCCGCATCGAGGGCGCTTACCCGCGGACGGCGGAAAAGCCCGCCGCACTCGAACCGGGTGCGGGTCCTGCCGATGTGGTGTGGCTGTTCACCATCGGGTCGCTGGTGGGCGATATCGTGGAGACGATTTTCTGCCGGGTGCGGATGGGCGTCTGGATGAGCCGTTCCAGCCTGGTGTGGGGGCCCTTCAGCATCGTGTGGGGGGCTGCGCTGGTGATGGCGTCGCTCCTGCTGCCCCGCAAAAAGGACGGCAGCGAGCGCACTTCCAGCGAGCTGTTCGTCCTGGGCACCCTGATGGGCGGCGCTTATGAATACGTCTGCAGCGCTCTGGGCGAACTGGTGTTCGGCGTCATCTTCTGGGATTACAGCAAGATCCCCTTCAACCTGGGGGGCCGCATCAACCTGCTGTACTGCTTTTTCTGGGGCTTTGCCGCTGTGGCGTGGGTCAAACTGTGCTACCCCCACGTGATGCGCGGCATCGGCTTTGTCCGCAGCCATACCGGCCGTTGGCTGACGCTGCTGGTCGGCGCGTTCATGGTGGTGAACATGGCGGTGTCCGGTCTGGCGCTGATCCGCGCCGACGCCCGCGGCGACGGCACCCCGCCGGCCAACGCCCTGGACGTGTTCCTGGATGAGCATTTCCCCGACGAGCGGATGGCCCGGATCTACCCCAACGCAAAGAAAACGTAAGAGAACGGGCCGGGCTGCGCCGGCCATGAGACACAAGGAGGCGACGCAATGCTGACGGCTGTTTTATTATTCTGTGTAGGGCTGCTCTGCCTGGTCAAGGGCGGCGACTGGTTTGTGGATGGGGCGGTGGGGATCGCCCGGCGGTTCCACCTGCCCGATCTGCTGATCGGGGCCACGGTGGTGTCGGTGGGCACAACCTTACCCGAGGTGATGATTTCGGCGTCGTCGGCCCTGGGCGGCCACGGCGAGATCGCCTACGGCAACGCCATTGGCTCGATCATCTGCAATGCGGCGCTGGTAGCCGCCATCACCATCGCAGTCCGGCCGGGCAAGGCGGACGCCGCCGCCCTGCGGCTGCCGGTGAGTTTCTTCTTCATCGCGGCGGTCTTTTACGCGGCGGTGGCCTACACCACCGGCACTTTCAGCCGGTGGGTGGGCGTCGTCCTGCTGGCCCTCTTTGCGGCCTATATGGCGGCGCAGGTGACCTCGGCCCGGCGCGCGCCCGCAGTCCCCGCCGCCGGCGAAGCCCCGCCCGAGGCGGCCCCGTCCGGCAGCCTGGCGGTGGAGCTGGTGCGGCTGGCGCTGTCCGCCGCCCTCATCGCGGTAGGCGCCAACCTGATGGTGGACAACGGCGTCGTGATCGCCGCCGGTCTGGGCGTGCCCGAATCGGTCATTGCCCTGACGGTGGTCGCCCTGGGCACCTCGCTGCCCGAGCTGGTCACGGCCATCACCTCCCTGGTCAAGGGGCACGGGGCGCTGTCCCTGGGCAACGTCATCGGCGCCAATCTGTTCAATCTGGTACTGGTGAACGGCGTCTCGGTGGCGCTGGCCCCCTTCGGCCTGCCCGCCGGCTCCACCATCGCCGGGCACAACGCCTCTCTGGTGCTGGACCTGCCGGTGGCTTTTGTGGTCATGGTGCTGCTGGTGGCGCCGCCTTTGTGCAAGGGCCGGCTCTACCGCTGGCAGGGCGTGGCGCTGCTTGCCATCTACGCGGCCTACTGCGCGGTGCAGTTCAGCCTGTAACAAAACGAAATGCCCCCGCCCTCCTTGTGGGAGAGCGGGGGCATTTTACTGCCTGGGGAAACCCTGTGCGGGGCGCGTCACATCAGACGAGGGTGATGCGGCCTGCGCCGTAGGGGTTCTCGTAGTTCAGCAGGTAGCCGGGGTAATCGGCCAGGGGGCTGTTGGCGCTGGTCATGACTGCGCCGTCGAACAGCATGGCGTAGCTGGACAGGACCAGGTAGTCCTCGGAGACGTAGTCCTTGACCAGGGTGGCGCCGTCGAACATGGCAAAGCCGTCGCCCAGGCTGCGCAGGGTGTAGTTCATGCCGGCCATGTTGTAGGTGCGGTTGGGGTCAAGCGGCTCGTAGGTGCCGGTGGCCTTGTTGTAGATCTTGACGTTCTGGACGCGCGGGGTGCCGGTGGCGGGGCCGCTCCAGACGCCCTGGTCGTCGGTCTGGACGGTGTTGGGGATGTCGGTGTGGATCTCGTAGGTCGCGCCGGCCACCTGCAGGAAGCCGCCGTTCTCCTGGCCGGAACCGGCGTACCGGGCGCCAAACTCCAGAGCGTTCTGGATCTGGGCGCCGGTGACCGACATCAGGCAGGCCACGTTGCCGAAGGGGCTGACCGTCTTGCAGGACATATAGGTCCAGTCGCCGGCGGGGATGTCGGCGCGGATGCCGCCGCCGTTCATGATGGCGATGTCGCAGTCAAGCTGCTCGATCTCGTTGAAGTAGGCGTAGATGCCGTCGGCCACCAGGTCGCCCATGTTGGTCTCTTCCGAGCGGATGAGGCGGTTGCCGGTGACGGGATCGTTGATGTAGAAGTTGATGGGGCTCTCGGCGATCTTCTCGCCCAGCATATCGTCCACCGCGTTGATCCAGTCGGTCTGGAGGATCAGGGTCTCGTTGAAGGGGTTGACGTTGCTGGTGGAGATCAGCTCGGTGGTGAAGTTGCGGTCGGTGTCGATGGTCATGCGGCCCACGTTGCCCAGGTAGCAGCCGGTCTGGGTCAGGACCACGGGGTTGCCCTCGGCGTCGCGGACCGTCTCGCCGGCCATGACGGTGTGGGAGTGGCCGTCGATGAAGGCGTTGAAGCCGACGGTGTGCTGGATGACTTCGCGGCTGGTGTAGGGGGAAGAAGAGCCGTCCACGCCCAGGTGGCCCAGGCCGATGACGAAGTCGGCGTAGAGCCATGCCTCGTCGATGGCCTTCTGAACGGCGTCGTAGAGGGCCTGGCCGTCGTCGCCGCCGTCGATGCCGTAGATGTACTCGGTCTGGCCGGCGTCCATGAAGTAGGCCGGGGTGGACTTGGTGATGGTCTCGGGGGTGGTCACACCGATGAAGGCCAGGATGCGGCCGCCGCGGAAGAAGTACTTGATGGAGGGCAGCACGTTTTTGCCGGTGCGCAGATCCTTGAAGTTGCAGCTGATGTAGGGGAAGTCTGCCTCTTCGTTGATGATCTCCATGATGCGGTCCATGCCGTAGTCGAACTCATGGTTGCCGAGGGTGGCCAGGTCGTAGCCGGCGGAGTTCATCAGCTTGATGATGGACTCGCCCTTGTCCATGGCGCCGTAGGCAGTGCCCTGGATGTGGTCGCCGGCATCCACCAGCAGGACATCCATGTCGGCGTCCTCGTAGCTCTTTTTCAGAGCCTCGATGGAGGCGTAGGTCAGCTCCGGAGCCTCGTTGTCGATGTAGGTGTGTACGTCATTGGTGTACAGAATGGTGATGGGGTGCTTGTCGGGGGCGATCAGGGGGTAGAACAGGCCGTCCGCGCTCACAGGGGCGGCAGTCAGGCCCAGGGCAGCGGCTGCGCCGGTCATGGCGCCGGCCGCTTTCAGGAAATTACGACGCGAAATATAGCTTTTCATCGAAATGTCCTCCTCATTCAATGGATGGGAATGTGGCTTGCGCAGGGCGCACCGGCCCCGCCATACCTTTACCATAACAATAACACAAAAGCCGTCCTAAAACAAGACCCAAACTGTCAAAAATCGGCTTTTTGCGCCGATGAATGTAAATATCTTGGGCAGTATCGCCAAAAATATAGAAAGATTTTACTTAGCGTGTCGCAAAAGCGCCCCGCTTTAGGGGGAACCCATTTCTGCGCGCAGCCGCGCGGCAGAAATTCCTTCCCCCTAATATCCCCCTGGGGACAAAATTTGGCGCTGAACCGCGCACTCGCCGCAAAGCGGCTCGCACACTCTCAGCGCCAAATTTCCCTGTATGTGTCCCGCCCATCCGCACATGTCGGCTGGGCGGGACTTTTTGACAGTCTGAACTACCGCAGGGTGCTCCGCGGCGGCTTTTGGTTTTGGGATAGGGGAGGCGTCAGGCGTTGGAGGCGGCGGCCTCAAAGTCGATCTTGCCCAGGTTGACGTCGGCCCGGACAATGGTGATCATCATGCTGTCGCCCAGGCTCCACTGCTTGCCCGAGACAGGGTCGGACAGGCGGACGCCCTCGGTCAGCAGGGCCCCGGTGGGGGTCAGGCTGGCCACAGGGACAAAGCCCTCGACGCCGTTGTCCAGCTCGACAAAGACGCCCCGCTGGGTGACGCCCGAGATGGTGCCGGCCCGGTGCTCGCCGATGTGGGCACGGGCATACTCGGCCTTATAGCAGTCCTCGGCCTTGCGCTCGATCTGCATGGCCACCACTTCCTGGGCGCTGGACTGTTTGCTGACCTTTTCGGCAAAGTCGGTGTAGCTGGCGATGATGGTCTCCTTGTCCATCCCGCCCAGCAGGGCCGTCAAAATGCGGTGGATGGCCAGGTCGGGGTAGCGGCGGATGGGGCTGGTGAAGTGGGCGTAATCCTTCAGCACCAGGCCGTAGTGGCCCTTGGGCACCGGCTGATACTCGGCCTTGGACATACAGCGCAGCAGGCCGGTGTGGATGATCTTTTCGTAGGGGGTGCTGCGGACGCCTTCCAGAATGGCGCTCAGCTCCTTGGGCTCGGGCACTTCCTTGGCAAAGTGGTCGTTGATGCCGCAGGCCTTGAGCAGGGTGTGCAGCCGCTCCAGCTTTTCGCTGTTGGGTTCTTCGTGGACACGGTAGACGAAGGGGATCTGCTTGGTGCGGGCGAAGTGGGCCGCGCACTGGTTGGCCAGCAGCATGAACTCCTCGATCATGGCTTCGCTCTCGCCCTGCACCCGCTTTTTGACGTCGATGCAGTGGCCGTTGTCGTCCAGGATCAGCTTGACCTCGCCGCTCTCGATGTCCATGCAGCCGCGCTCCCGGCGCAGGCCGGCCCGCAGGGTGTACAGAGCCTTCATGGCGGGCAGCTGGCCGGCCACCTCGGCGTACTTATACTGGGTCTCGGTGTCGGCTGTGCCGGCCAGCAGGGCGTTGATCTCGCTGTACACGCCCTTGACCCGGCTGCGGATGACTGACTTGACGAACTTGTAGTTGATGAGCTTGCCCTCTTTGTCCAGGTGCATCAGGCAGGAGAAAGCCAGGCGCAGCTCGCCCTCGTTCAGGCTGCAGATGCCGTTGGACAGCTGCTTGGGCAGCATGGGCACCACCTGGTCGGCATAGTAGACGCTGGTGGCCCGCTCAAAGGCTTCGTCGTCCAGAGCGGTGCCCGGCTTGACGTAGTGGGACACATCGGCGATGTGCACCCCCAGCTCAAAGCCGTCGGGGGTCTGGTTCAGGCTGATGGCGTCGTCGATGTCCTTGGTCTCGGCGCTGTCGATGGTGAAGATGGGCAGGGCGCGCAGGTCCATCCGCCCCTGGATGTCGGCGTCGGTGACAGTAGCCCCTTCCAGTTTTTTGGCTTCCTCCCGCACCGGTTCAGAAAACCGGACGTGGACGTCCCGGGCATACAGCAGGGCCTTGGCGCAGCGCTTGGCCTCCTCGCTGGAGCCAAACCGCATGACCACCGCCACCCGGTGGTCCTCCTGGCGCATCCCGCGGGAGCGGATCTCCACGGCGACCTTATCGCCGTCCTTGGCGCCGCCCTCGCTGTCCCGCAAAATCTGCATCGAGATGGCGGGACAGTCGTCCGGCACGAACACCAGCTTGCCACCGATGCGGCGGGTGGTGCCCACCAGATTGTTCTTCTGTTCCAGCACGGCCAGGATCTCGCCCTCGTCGCTGCCCTCCACACGGGGGTGGGCCAGCTTTTCGACCAGGACGCGGTCGCCGGGCATAGCGCCCTTCATCAGCCGGCCGGGGATGAAGATATCGCCCGAACCGTCCTCCAACATGGCAAACCCAAAGTTTTTGCCCAGCTTGACCAGGGTGCAGGGCAGGGCCTTATCTTTGCGGCCCGACCGCACCGTGAAAAAGACGCCCTCGGTCTGGCAGACCACAGCCTCCCGGACCAGCTCGTCCAGCGCTTCCATCACTTTGCGGTCGGCGGCGCGGTCCCCGCCGAATTTGGCCTTCAGGTCCCTGACGGTGCAGGGCTGCATCTGGATGGCCCGCTCGATCTTATCTCTCATTGGCATACAGGTAAATTCTCCTTCACATCCTTCGGCGCACCGCCTGCTGCTTCGGGCGGGCGCGACTTCACAGCCGGGCGCTTCTCCTTACGGCCCGGACACAAAAACAGCCCCGCGTTGCTGCGGGGCCTTTTCGGCGTGCAGGCGCCTGCACGCTCCAGGGGGACACAGCCCTTGCCTGGCATTTTCTTGCGGTTACGGCTCAATCCTCTTGCGCTTAGCCGGTTTTTCCGGCGCGCCGCGGAGGGCGCTTGTAAAAACCGGAGCGCGGCTCCGGGTTGCCGTTGCCCAAATTTCCGGCGCGGGACGCAGCCCGCTTGCAAATTTGGACGGCGGCCCCTGCTCCGCCTCGGCTGTTTCTGCCACCGGCAGCGCCTCGGCTACGCAGCCTGAGCCGCCTCCCTGTTTCGTCCGCAGGACGCGGTCGGCGGCTCAGCCTAACCGGCTGGACAGCACGCAGGCGGCGATCGCCACCACAAAGAAGATCACGCCGGCAATGCGGGTGACTTTGGCCAGCATCTGGTCGGCCGGGCTCAGCCGGGTGGTGTTGGCGCCCTGGACCCCGCCGCCGATGGCGCTGGACAGGCCCTGACCATGGGTGTGCTGCAGCAGGGTCAGCACGAGGATCACCAGGGAAACGATCAGCAGGACAACGCCGCCGACAATCTCGTAAACCGTCATGTGTAGAACGCTCCTTTAACCTATTCGGGGGCAGGCCCCCTGAAACTTTGCATGAAAATACTTCTATAGAATAGCACAAGCGGCGGATAAAAGCAAGATGTGCGCGTGATTTTTTACTGTTCCAGCAGCCACAGCGCTTCGCACACCTGGGCAAAGACGGCCGCGCTGGAATGGGCCGGCTGTGTCTGGCCGTCCTGCAGGACCACGACGGTGTACTTGGGGTCCCCGGCGGGGCAGAAGCCCGCGAACCAGAGGTTCATTTTTTCCTCGCCGCTGGCGGTGAACTGCCCGGTCTGGGCGGTGCCGGTCTTGCCGGCGGCGTCGCCGTAGAGGGGCGCGGCCTCCCGGCCGGTGCCCTCGGCCACCACCCCGGCCAGCAGTTCCCGCAGGCGCTGGGCGGTGGAAGCCGAAAACACCTGCCGCGCCGCCGGCAGCGAGGCGCTTTCCAGCGTTTCGCCGGTGGCCTCGTCCAGGGTGCGCAGGAGAAAGGAGGGGGCGCGGTAGACGCCCCCCGCCGCGATGGTGTTCATCATGGCGGCCACCTGCAAAGGCGTGGCCAGCAGCTGTCCCTGCCCAAAACTGAAGTTGGCCAGCTGGCCCGACGCGCTCAGGGTGTCCAGCGCAGGCAGGACCCCCGCGGCCGACTGCAGGCTGCCGGCCACCCGCACCCGCCGCCCAAAGCCCAGCTGGCGGGCGGCGCCCAGCACCGTTTCAGCCCCGAGCGCCTGCCCCAGGCGGATGAAATAGCCGTTGCAGCTTTTTTCCAGGGCGGCGGCCAGGTCCACCGTGCCGTGCGCCGTGCCCGACGCACAGCGGAACACCTGCCCGTCCACCACCGTGTAGCCTGGGCATTCCACCGTCAGGCTGTCCAGGCCGGCTTCCAGCGCGGCGGCGGCCAGCACCGGCTTGAACACCGAGCCCACCGCATAGGCCGCCAGGGTCCGGTCCAGCAGGGGACTGCCGGCGTCGTCCAGGCTGGCCGAGACGTTGCCGGGGTCGTAGCCGGGCAGGCTGACGCTGGCCCGCACCTGGGCGGTGTCCACGTCCAGCACCAGGATGCAGCCCGAGGTCATGGTCTCGGCGGCCACCGCCTCGGCCGCCCGCTGGATGGGCCGGGAGATGGTCAGCTGCACCCCGGCTCCGTCAAAGGCGGCGGGGGTGTAGACGGGCCCGGTGCCCTCCACCAGCCGCCCCTGGCCGGTGACGGTGCAGGTGACGGTGTCCTGTCCGCCGCTGCCGGCCAGCACTTCGTCCAGGGCGGCTTCCAGCCCGGACACGCCCCGGCCCTCCCCGTCCAGATAGCCGATCAGGTGCTGGCAGAGGGGGACGGCGCAGTACCGCCGGGCGGCGGGGTAGGTGTACACCCCGAGGCTGGCCACGTCCTGCGTCACTTCCAATAGGAACGGCGAGGCGGCGTTCCGCCGCTGGTACAGCTCGGCCTGGCCCGCCGCCGTGGCCGCGTCGTACAGGCGGACATAGCTGCTCTCGCCCGGCAGGCACAGGGCGTACCACGTCTCGTCCAGCCCGGTGAGGGGCAGGCCGTCGCAGTCGTAAAAGTTGCCCCGGCGGGCGGGCAGGCGGAGGGTGACGGCGCTCTGGCCGGCGGCCCGGGCAGCGTAGCCGGTGTTGCTGGCGGCCAGATACAGCCGGCACAGCACCACCGCGAACCCCGCCAACAAAGCCGCGTACACGGCGGCCAGCCTGCGCGCCTGCATGGACAGGCCCCCTTCCCACCTTTTGGTGAGAGTGTGCGCCGCCGCGGGCGGATTTATACAGGGGCGTCTGCGCTTTGCTCCTGCCCGGCCTCGTGCAGGTAATAGGAGGCGTAATCGTCGTACATGGCGGGGAAAGCCTCGGGGTGGAGGGCATAGTAGCGGCCGTAGCGGTACATTTTCAGGCCCACTTCCTCGCACATATCCAGCGCGCAGTTGAAGAACACTTCCACGTCCGCGTCATCCTCCTTGCCGGGGTGCAGCCGTTCGGACAGCCGGCTGTAGGACTCCATCATCTCGCCGTACAGCCGGTTGACTGCAGCGCCCTTGGCAAAGACGTTTTCGATCTTGTCGTCCTGCTCGGGGGTGAGGATGGAGCGGTCCAGCCAGCCCATCAGCAGCTCAAAGATATACATAGCCTGGACGTTTTCGCGGATGTGCAGCTTGTCCTGTTCACGCATGAAGACTCCTCCTGTCTGATTGTATATGTTGCTTTTGTATGCCTGTTTCATATGCCTAAAACATATGTTTTCTTTGGAATATGGTTTTATAATACCAAAACGGGTACAATTTAGCAAGGAGGATGGTATCGTATGGAAAAATTTGTACCCAAAAAAGACGAGAAGGATGTCATTTCACTCCGCATCTCACTCAGTTTACTGGAAATCATAGACCGGAAGGCGGCCGCCATTGATATATCCCGCAACCAGTTTGTCATTCAGTGCATTGAATACGCCCTTGCCAATATGGACGACGAGCCGCCCAAAACCTAAAGGACCGCCCCGCGGGGGCGGCCTTTTTGCTGCCCAGCACAAAAAGCCCTGCCTGCACGGCGTGCGCGTGTACAGGCAAGGCTTTTTTTCTGTTTGGGATGTGAACGGCTCACAGCGTTTGCAGCCAGGCGTTCAGCTCGGCGTAGAAGCGGCCCACATGGGCGCCGTCCAGCAGGCGGTGGTTCAGTTCCAGGCTGAGGGATAAAAGGGTGCGGCCGTCCCGCTCTTCCCAGCGGCCCCAGGTCACGCGGGGGATGGAGTCGGACGGGTCGGCGTCCCGCTCGTTGGTCACTGCGGTGAGCGGGAACCACGGCAGGCAGGAAAAATAGACCAGTTCGTCCGGGGCCCACGGGCCGCTCTCCGAGATAAAAGCGGTCTGGGCGGCGGACTTTGCCCTGGCCCGCCGGCAGAAGTCCGCCAGGTCGTCCCCGGCTTCCAGCGTGACGATGTGGAATTGCTCGCTGCCCGGGTGCAGGTCGGTGAAGCTGGGGACCAGCCGGTCCACCTTGACGATCTGCCCGCCCCGGTCCTTGTACAAAAAGGCGTCTACCCGCTCCATGGCTTTGGTCACCCCATAGACCATGGCCGCATAAAAGGACAGCTCCTGCTCTTTGCACCAGGCCCGCAGCGGCGTCACGTCCACCGGAAAAGTCAAAGCGTAAAAGGGGTGGGACATCCCGGCGAAAAACTCGTAGACCTCCCGCCGGGGCCAGGATTCTTTCTCAACGATTTGCATACGCGGCCTCCTTGCGTGTTTTGGGTTTGGGGTGTATCTGAGAATTCAAAAATGCTGAACAATTCGCCAAAAAGATGCAGCTGCAAGGCGCAGGAGCGCCGCACTCCTTTGTGGAATGCAAGCGACTGCAACGCGGCAGATGCGCTTTTTGGTAGAATTGAGCAGTATTGGGGAGTTTTCAGATACACCCTAGTATAGCAGAAGGCGCGGCGTTTGGCTATACGTTTGGCTATAGCAACAAAGGCCGTCTCCCGGCAGGGGAGGCGGCCCTTTTATGCTTGCGGTTTACTTTTTCTCGTCCAGCAGCACCACGCCCTCGGGCGGGTTGGCGCTGATGGCGCCGACGATGGGGTGGGGGACGTAGCATTCTTCCAGATAGGCCACGTCCTCGCCGGTCAGATGCACGTCCAGCGCGCCGGCGGCGTCGTCCAGATAGCGGGCTTTGGTGGCCCCGATGATGGGCGAGGCCACGCCCTTTGCCCACTGCCAGGCAATGGCGATCTGGGACATTTTGCAGCCCTTTTTTGCATGGGCCGGCCGTCTGCCTCTGGGGCGGCGCAGGCTTGGAACCATGCGCGGGCTGCATGATGCAGGATACAAAACAGGTATTTGACATCGTGTCAACTATGCTTTATGATAACCATAAAGAGCGCCTCGACCCGCGCGCTCCGCTTGCAAAACAGGAGGTAATGACAGATGAAACGACGCGATTTTCTCAAACTTTCCGCCGCTGCGGCCCTGACGGGGATGGCTGCGGCCTGCGGCGCGGCCCCGTCGGCCAGCGCTTCCTTTGCGCCGGCGGCAAGTTCCGCGGCCAGTACGCCGGCAAGCTCGTCTGTTCCGGCCAGCTCTGCCGCTTCCGGCGCGGCAGCTTCCAGCGGCGCGGGGACGGGCCGCACCCTTGTGGCCTGCTATTCCGCCACCG
>ERZ1643247.1933-NODE-1933-length-17397-cov-4.473878_pt1 | contig 17397 bp, 12 predicted proteins | sample MGYA00579264_ERZ1643247 | MGnify/ENA primary metagenome ERZ1643247 (study PRJEB29033, sample SAMEA4952262) | chicken gut metagenome | biome: Broiler Chicken; feature: Gastrointestinal Tract; material: Caecum | place: Ireland | collected 2018 | study: Broiler... | reverse complement strand
TTATTTAAAAGACATCCACTATGTGCAGCAATCCCCAGCATTGATCCGGTAAAGCCCAAACCTTCCTCTGTCGTTGCTTTAATATTCACCTGCTCTATTGTAACATGGCAAGCATTTGCAATATTTTGAATCATTTTATTTATACATGGGCTGAGCCTTGGCGCTTGTGCAACAATTGTAGCATCGATGTTACCAATGACAAATCCCTTTTCAGAAATCATCCGGCATACTTCACGTAATAATGCAATACTGTCAGCTCCCCGATACGTCTCATCCGTATCGGGAAAATGCTGTCCAATATCTCCTAAAGCTGCCGCTCCCAACAAAGCGTCCATGACAGCGTGCGTTAAAACATCTGCATCAGAATGCCCTATCAATCCTTTATCATATGGAATTACAACACCGCCTAAAACGAATTTTGTACCTTCGCCTAATTGATGCACGTCATAACCATGTCCAATTCTCATTACAGTTAAAATCCTTTCAAGAAAACCCCTTACTATAATATAAACGTCCTGTTAAACTTAAATTCCTTTTTCATCAATTTAAATTCAAAATAAGGATCTGCTCTCCACATCTCCCATCCTTTTTCAACACGCTTTTCTTCCGATTTTTCCCCGACTGTGTCGCCGCGATATATAAATTGGGGGGCAATCGGCGCATGGATTGACGAAAAATATCCACGTAAATTTTCCAAGCGCCTCTCAAAATCATCATAATTTTTATTTTCTGCGGCAGTCCAACCTACTTCCGACATTGCAACCAGACGGGCAAATGTATTCATATCGAGTTTTTGTGTATCGCGGATATACTCTGTCCACTGCGGCGCCTCTACTCCAAGAATATTGGATTCATTCTCTACTCCAAAGACTTCAGGCCCGAAACTATAAGTCTTTTTTAGAGGGCGGATCGCAAACGCATGGTCCATATATACATAATCTACCAACGAAAGAATAATTTGATTACCGTTTTCAATCCATTTCTTCTCACGAATAGAATCGTCAAGCAAAATCCACCACTGAGGAATAATGCTGTTGTCTAAATTCTCCCCTTCTAATATCTCGTTCCAGCCTACCGTATGTTTTCCTTTTTCTTTTAAATAGGCAGAAATCACATTATTAAAATAGCTTTGCAGGGCATTTTCATCTTTTAGACCAAGTTCGCGAATCTTTTTCTGACAATTTGGGCATACTTTCCAATGGTCTTTCGGGACTTCATCTCCTCCAATATGGAAATAAGGATATGGAAAAAGTTCACACAATTCATCTATAATATCTTTTACAAAACGATAAATGTTTTCTTTTCCGCAGCACGCAATATTGTCCAGAACTCCCCAGCGGTCCGAAACATCAACTTTTTCTTCAGTACAGGATAACTCCGGATAGCAGGCAATAGCAGCAACGAAATGGCCCGGCATATCAATTTCAGGGATAATATTAATATTTCGTTTCGCTGCATACGCAACAACTTCACGTACCTCTTCCTGCGTATAATATAATCCTCGTCCATATTCCGTATAATCACGAGGTTCTTTATGTTCTTCATATCCTGTCAGGGAAAGGGCTGTACTTTTTCTTATAGCTCCTTTCTCAGTAAGCAAAGGATATTTTTTGATTTCAATCCGCCATCCCTGGTCTTCAGTTAAATGCCAATGAAAAATATTCATCTTAATACGTGCCATTACGTCAAGGATCTGCTTGATTTTATCCACAGACCAAAAATGGCGCGCACAGTCCAGCATAAATCCACGATGACGAAATCGAGGTGCATCCTCTATTTCCACTGAAGGAATGACTCCGTTGCCATCTGCAAGCTGCAATAATGTCATCACAGCATAAAAAGCGCCGGAAGCGTCAGAGGAAGAGATTAAAATATTGTTGTCGTCTGTACAAATAATATGATAAGCTTCTGACGGCATGCTGCTGTCGGTCTTAAAAACAAGTTTGTTTTCTACAGCATTATCGGTATTGGGCATCATCGGGAACAACGTATCAAAAAGATGATTAAAATCTCCTGTTAATGCAGTTTTTCTTGAAAAAGGGGTATTCCCTCCCTTTTCAATTGCATGTAATGGCTTCGGAATTAGATTAAGCATAACAATTCTCCTTTTTCTTTTGTTCGTGTATCAATAATAGTATCATATCACATTATTTTTCATTCTCCAATTAAAATTTCATCAAAAGGTCTGCCATCAGCATCAGGAAGGCTGATGCCTAACACTTTTGCAAAAGTTGGTGCTGCATTGATGATTTCGCCCTTTTCGATTGCCATGCCTTTTTGAAAATCAGGACCCATTGCTAAAAAAATTGGTTGTGGTCCTTTTTCCGGCATATGTCCATGTGTCGACATTCCATATCGATAATCACTTGGATCCTGATTGCGTACAATAGGACGGCGCCAGTCGTCGCATAAAGCTGTATATCCATCACTCTCTATGACAAATGAAAAAGCACCGGATAAATGGTATTTTTCCGCAGCCTCTCTACCGTTGAGAACTTCACTTATACCATAGATTTGATCAGCAGCAAGCTTATTTAAAAAAGCTTCTACACGTGCGGAAAACACAGGATCAGATGGATCCTTCAGATATACGAAACCAGAAAGGCCAGAGGTCTTAATATAAGCATCCCAGTCAAGAAGAGAGCCATCTGATGACACATGGATTAAACCTTCATCGGCCAAAAAAACATTTGGGCAAAGCACACGGCACACAGGAAGATGTCCATGATCGGCCATCATGATGAAATCTGTGTCTTGTGCGATCCCGGCTTCTTCGATTGCATCTAACAATATACCAAGCCACTCATCTGTAAGATGAAGCGCTTCCGTGACCTGATCGCTGAATAAGCCTGTCTCATGCCGAACATGATCAACAAGCCCGGGATGTGTAAACAGAAGATTAGGTCTATATTTTTTAATAATATCTGCTGCACATTTGATTTCAAAGGCATCGTATTGAGGCCGGTCATTTTTCTGCAGAATAGAAAAATTGGGTCTCACGATATCTTCCATAATCCGGCCGCTTCCAAGCTGTATGTAAACGGATTCTAAATCATCTTTTAAATCGGCATCCATAATCTCTGGAACAAGATAATCAATTACATCGTCTCCATTCGCTGTTACCGGCCAGCGACATGCTGCCGTTGTCAGCCCGGCTTTTTTGGCCGCATGAAAAATGGTTTCTACTTGGATATCAGAAAGTGAATTGTACCACGGCGGGTTTAACTCCCCGGCTTGAAAATGCTCGTTTGAATAAACGCCTGTTTTATCCGGATAACATCCTGTGATGCAAGTTGCATGAACCGGATGTGTAAGAGAGGGATAAATCGTATGGATATGTTTAATAAGAGCGCCCTCTTGCAGCAGTCGTGATGTATTCTTGCAATTTTTTAAAATATCCAAATCTTCATACACCATCGCGTCAACAGACATAACAACAACATGTTTTGCCATTACAAAAATATCCTCCTTAAAAGCAAACGATCCTGATTTTTATTGGTTATTCCGGATTGGCTGCCGTACAGATGAATTTGATTTCTTCAATTTCCATTCCACTTTGCCCAAAATAAAGTTTTAAATAATTAGAACCACCATGTAATGGCCCAATATCTTGTTTTACAGTAATTGTATTGCCGGAGGTTCCATTTACCGTGATCATAGTACGTAAACGCCCGTCAACAAAAACAGACATTGGAATTTGCGCCATTTCTCCGCCTTCTGCTCTGACACGCATCATAATAGAATATATGCCGTTTGTCCGATATGTAATGCCGAACAAAGCAGATGTGCCCTTCTGAGTATTTAGGTGTGACAAATCCAAAGGCCTTTCTTCATCAATGCTTTGATATTCGATATCAAAATCAATTTGATCTTCAAAGCAGCAGCTTTCTTCTGCTTGTCGCTCCTCATCACTGATTCTTCCTAAGCTGCGTGCCATAACTGGTGAACGCAATATTGCCTTGCAGATATTTTTAGCTGCCCGTATAAGCTGTGCCCGCGTCACGTTTCCTTGTAAAAGAGACTCGGGTAAATTGTCGTCCCCACTGTTTGAAGCAGAATCCGATACTACCATGTACAAATCATTTTGGGCACGGATCATAGCAGCAGTATTTGTACGCGAAGCCGGTTCACCTTCATCGTTAATCTTTGCCCACCAGTCAGTCATAACCGCACCGTTAAACCCCCACTCTTTCCGCAATATAACAGTGAGCAGGTCGTAGTTTCCGGCTGTCCACAACCCGTTTAATGCACCGTATGTTGTCATAATAAAATAAGCGTCACCCTCTTTTACAGCGATTTCAAACGCCTTTAAATAGATTTCACGCAGAGCACGTTCGGATACAATGGAGTCAATTTCAGTTCGATGGAACTCCTGATTGTTACAAGCGAAATGTTTAATTGTGCCTGTTGTTCCATAACGCTGCATACCACGAAGCTGGGCAGCCGCTATCTTCCCTGTCAGTAAAGGATCTTCAGAAAAATACTCAAAATTACGTCCGTTCAACGGGTTGCGGTGGATATTAAGGCCCGGCCCTAATAAAGTATCGATCCGATTTTTTCTCAATTCAAGTCCCTGCATCGCAAACAGTTCCTCGTTCAGCGCTTCGTTAAAAGTACATGCTAAAAGAGTCCAGCTATAGCACCACAGTCCATACGGATGCCGGAAGGGCCATCCGAGCAGCATGCAACAGGAATACCGAAATGCAGTAAACCATCAGTAACACCGCCAAAAGCCGCCCCAGTACCCGGCGTAACCTTCGGAGAATTCATCCCCTCGCCTCTGACCAAACAAATCAAGTCTTCATCTGGAATCTGGGATAAAAATGTATCAAGCGTTGTTTTCCCATCCAATACATCACCCAGCTTCCATCCCTGATCTCCCATAAACGGAAGAGAAATCGGCATATCCGAAGTGCTTCGCGCTTTCATACTGTAGGTGCGGAGAGATACGGGCTCATATGAAACACGATATCCTACTGGTGTAGAAACAGGATGAATCCTATCAAATGGAGTAACGGGTGAGCAAGCTTCTGTAAGTTGTTCTAACACCTTCGTCTCTGATATCGAAAACGTACCGCTTATTGCTGCATTGCGTATGGAATTCCCCGTATAAATTGTATAACGGCCGGGCTCCAATACATAGGCAGATCGAAAACCTGTGATACCGGAATCATCGTAAGAAGAAAGGCGTGAAAACGGCACAACAAATTCTAATGTTTCACTTTGGCCTGGTTGCAGATTTTTTGTCTTAGCGAAAGCACAAAGGCTTCTTGTGGCCTTCCCTAATACCCCTTGAGGCGCTTCAGCGTATATCTGGATGACTTCTTTGCCGGGCACATTTCCTATGTTTGTTACAAGAACTTTCTCTGTAAAGTCACTTTCCTTTACAGAGAATTCTATGCATTCCATCTTAAAATCTGTATATGAGAGCCCAAAGCCAAACGGATAAAGCACTTTGTCTCTAGAAAATGTTTCAAAATATCGATATCCGACATAAATATCTTCATGATAGATTGCCCTCTGAGGATCGCCAAACCCTTCGGTAGACGGATAATCCATAATATCATAGGCAATTGTATCACTTAACTTACCACTGGGAGAGATCTCACCGGTCAAAATATCTACTACACCCGAGCCGCCTTCTTGTCCGCCTTGCCAAACATAGAGTACTGCTGCAGGGTTATATTTTTTTACCCATTTCATGTCAATGATATTTCCTACATTTAACAATACAATGACACGCGAAAAGGCCGTGCATACCGTTTTAAGTAGATTTTCTTCCTGTGATGTTAGTAGATAGCTTCCTTCTTTTGCCGTGTTATCTTTATCCTCTCCAGCGGTTCGTCCGATGATGACAACAGCGGCATCCGATTGCGCTGCGGCTTCTTTAGCCAGTGTTTCAGAAACAGACATTTCTTCTTGACACCACGGTTCTTGTGCCCAACCGTTTCCTTTATCAAAAGGGTGCGTCTCTACCCATTCGCGATATACTGATTCCAATTTTTCATTTACTTTAATGTCCGGACATTGTTTCAATGCATCCAATATACCGGTCACATAACGGGTGTTGACCGCGCCGCCGGATCCGGTTCCGCTTTTATAGTAATCAAATTGGATACGGCCAAAAACCGAAGCACACTCTCCCTTTTTTAAAGGAAGTGCATTATTATCATTTTTTAATAGCACACATCCTTCTGCAACCGCTTGACGTGCAATCGCAGCATACTGTTTCCAATCAATCTGATACGTATTCATAGACATTGCCCTCTCTTTTTTTCTTTTATCATAATTCATTCCCGTTATTTTAGCAAGTATTTTCTATAGGATACTGTTAGCGCATGAAACATCGATTCCTAACATATTCTAACGAAAGATCTATATCTATATTTTAGTGTAAAGGTAGATGACTTTATATGCTCTCGATTAAAAGATGGAAAGTTCCATTGCTTGGCGCTTTTTTAACATTGCTCGTCGGAGGGCTATCTTCACTCCTTGCATTTCCTGCTTTGCAACAATTCAATCATTTGCTAAAGCCGCCTGCTTCACCGCCTGCCTTCTTATTTCCGATTGTCTGGACTTTTTTATATCTTCTGATCGGCGGAGCAGCCGGATTAATCTTTGAAGAAAACTCTTCCTATTGCAGCTTTTCTTTACGCTTATATTTGGTCCAGCTTATCGTAAATATTTTGTGGCCTCTTTGGTTTTTTACTTTTGGGTTTTATTTGGTTGCATTTTTGTGGCTTTTGATATTATGGATTTTAGCATTCATTACAATGATCCTATTTTTTCGGGAATATTTCATTTCAGGGCTTCTTTTTGTTCCATATTTTCTTTGGATAACGTTTGCTGGGTATTTGAATTTTGGCGTATGGCTGCTCAACAACTGAATATGTATTGACATATATATTCGTTTATATTACAATGATACAATAGAGTAAATCTTCAAGGGAGGATGTTGAAATGAATAATCCGGTAGAACAAAATATAGTGCCGCGCATTGGCACACAGTTTTTCATTAATACAGATGATACCATCGAAGATTGTCGCAGGCACTTTGCATTAATGCATCAAAACGGCATTCGGCTGGTACGGCTTTTTATTCTTTGGGAGCATGTTGAACCCCGGCCGGAAGAATGGCATTTTGAGAGGTATGATGAAATCTATAATTTAGCGGCCACCTATCAATTAAAAATTGTATCTACACTTACTGCTGAAGATCCGCCTCATTGGTTTGAAAGCAAATTATATTATCATCATTATGCGGACTTAAATCGTTTAGATCTAAAAAGGGCAGCCGCAAAATATATCTCCCATGTCGTTTCGCGCTATCATCAACACCCAGCTCATTATGTTTGGATTTTAATGAATGAACCTGAACTTCTGATCAATCAAAATGCTGAAACAATATCTCTTTTTCAAAAATGGCTTTTTAATAAATATAAAACCATAGATCATTTAAATCAGAAATGGTTCTCTAAATTTTCGGATTTTCATAATATCAGCATTGCTCTCCCTGACACACCGGAGTACTGGCAATGTTTTTCAGCTTTTACCGATTGGCATGCTTTTATAAAAGATAATTTGGTTTCGCAGCTTTGCTGGATCCAGAACGAAATTCGTAAGGTGGACTCTGTTTCACCGACACATATCAATCCTAAGGGTTTTTATGGGAATTTATCACCTGTAGGGCAGGATTATTTTAAAGAAGGAGAGGTTCCGGATATTTTAGGGGCTTCCATCCATCCTGCATGGAAGTTTTCATGGTTTTCTCAAGAAGAATATGGGCTTGCGTTTTCATTTTGTGTTGATTTAATCCGCAGTGCAGCGAAAGGAAAAAGTTTTTGGGTAACAGAATTACAGTCCGGCCCTACTGTATCAACAGGAATCCAGCCTTTTACGCCCTCTCCTGAAGATATAACAGCTTGGCTATGGGATGCATTTGGAGCAGGTGCAAAGGCTGTTGTATACTGGATGTGGCATCCACGAACAACAGGACAGGAATGCGGCGAATGGGGAATGGTTTCTGTAAATCATAAAATCTCCAAACGTCTCGCTGCTTCACATAAAATCAGCTGTCTTTTGGAAAAATATAGCGATCTGCTTTCTCAGGCTAAGCCAGAACGTCCACAAGTTGCAATATTTTATAATCAGGCGGTAGAAGTCCTTTCTTTAATTGAAGGCAGCCCGCTCTATCGGCGGCAGGAATCACTTATACAGTCGTTGTGTGGTATCTATCATGCACTTTCCTACGCTCATATTCCAGTTGCCTTTATTGACGAAAGCGGTATTCGCAATGGAGAATTGAACCAATATCAGGTAGTATATTTCCCATTTTCTTATGCCATGGATATCGACATACAGCAACATATCCGCACTTATGTTGAAAATGGAGGGGCGGTTTGGGCAGAAGCTCCTTTTGGATGGAAAAATAGTGAAGGTGCTTTACATCGCCAACTCGATCTTTCCTATCAAATTTTTGGTACAGAAGTCGTCGAATTTCAAGGATACAATCCCCAGAAAGCTGACCCCAATATCCCTTATTATTGCAGCGCCGATCTTGAAAATGTACAGGCTGAGATTATAAGCAATTTTTTTGACGGTCGACCTGCAGTTTTACACAATCAGTATGGAAAAGGAAAAACATGCTTTGTAAATTCGGTTGCTAGCTTAGGTTTTTTTCAGCATCATCTCCCCTGTTTCTATGAGCAAATTGTCCATTTCGCTCAAGAACAGGTTGATTCCCCATTTGAACTCCACACCAGCAGTCAACCTGTCTTTCATCGCCTGCTTCAAAATCAGTCTTCTTACATTTTAATTTTTGAAAATTGGACGCAAGAAGAAGCAAGATGCATTTTCCGTTTAAAAAGAGAGAAAATTTCATCGGTTTCTTTACTTACCGACGGCTCCTCTTTCTTAAGTCAAGGGACGCAGATTACTATAACGATGAAAAGTAGGCAAACGGCCGTACTCTTAATCGAAACTACGGAAAATTAAAAATAGGAGCAAAAATTTTACAAGTAACAAAACAAGCAGGACAGACGTTGATCTGTCCTGCTTTTACTAATGCCTTGACTTTTTGATGGTTAAAATACAACGAATGGAATCGGACGACCGATTTCTTTAAAAAATAAAAAATTTATGATGGAATTTACTCTGACAGAAAACCACATAGACTCTCACAAAAATAAAGTGCGTTACAGGCCATTTTACAAAATGCTGAAAAGGCCATTGAAGGATCCAAAATATTGAATGCTTTATCTTGTGCTATAAAAGAAAAAATAATCGTATTATGATAACCATACTTTTTTGCTTCTGACCAAAGAGAAAGGATGCCATAAAAGCTGTCTGTACCATGCATAACTTTCTGTTGTTCCCGTTTAAGATAACAATAAAAAGACTTTCGCATAAGTACATCATATTCCAAATCCTTATTGTTAGCAAGCAAAACCTGAAGCTGCTGAGAATACAGCTTCGCATTTTCTTTTATAGATAAGATACAATTATAACTATTACGGCTTTCCCCTATCAAATGCTTTCTCGTCAAATAATTCCCTCATTCTATGCTGTTTTCATATTTTGAAAAGATTGTTTTTCAGAATGTCGATCCATCGTATCTTAACCCTGTTAAACACATAAAGATGTACTTTATCATATTTTTAAAAAATACGTTTACCAAAAATTTGTCCTTCGGGAATACACTTATGTAAAGAAGAAAGATGTCGAACCGTAACAATTCCCGTAATAAAAAGAGCAGCAGCAATGATCGGCAGATTTTTTTCAAACAATAAAGTCAATATGAAAAAAGAGATAAAAGACACAATTGACCGTAATGCATGCGGACGTAAAATCAGGATTGCTGAAAAGAAAACATATGGGATCACCAGAAACAACAATGCTTTGGATTGCGGCAACAAACCTAAAAGCACTCCAAATGAAACTGCAATTGCCTTGCCGCCGCCCCAAGGGGCAAATGCATGGCCGGCAACGGGAGCCGCTACAATTAACGCCATCCAAAAAGAATTCAATGGTATTAGGTATTTGGCCATTAGTACGGGGACAGCACCTTTGGCAAGCTCAAATAACAACGATAGTATCCCCACAGAAAGACCGCCAAACTTCAATGCATTCGCTGTCCCTGGATTTCCGTCATCACTGCACTTGGCAATGTCTACATGACAAAACCATTTTGGGAAGACCCATGCATACATAACACTGCCTGAAACCAGCCCCAATAAAACGAAAAGAATGCCACGCATCATCACAATCACCCCTTGAGAATAAAATCACAAATCCGATCACCTGCATCTGCATGAATTACTTTTTTCTGCGCCAATTTCATTGCATTGCCCAAATTGGCATCAGTAAGTAGTCTTTGGGCACAGTCCGCTGCATCTTTTTCTGTTTTTGCACACAAGGATAGGCCGCGAGAGGAAAAAAAGGCCGCATTAGCTGTTTCACATCCCGGTATTGGCGGTGTATGTATCATCGGCACATTTCGAACGGCTGCCTCTGTACTCGTCAATCCACCCGGTTTTGTAAACAACACATCACAAGCCCCCATATACGCCGGAACCTGATCAGTAAAATCCATGATCTTAACACGCATGTCATTTCCAAATTTCTTGCGCAGTTCTCGCTTTAATGGCTCGTTAGATCCGCCCAATACAAAAATGCGATCTTTTTCGCTGCAATGCTCAATAAGTTCTTCTGTTATAGAAGCTACTGATCCGAATCCCATACTTCCGCTCATAACAAGAAGCATTTTGCCTAATTCCGGTATCGCAAGTGCTCTTCGAATTTCATCCCTATCGATTGGATTTAAAAAACGTTTTGATACCGGGATCCCTGTGGCATGCAATTTCTCATAAGGTATACCTTTTTTATGAAATTCGTCGCAAAGATCTTCGTGTGGAATAAAATAGCCATCAAGCTCTGTTTCTTCCCAAAACGGAATACAGGTATAATCGGTTGCAATGGCATAGCATCGGGCAGATAGTTTACCTTTTCTTCGCAAACTGGTCAATGCTTCTGCTGGAAAAAGATGCGGTACCAAAACTACATCAAAGTGGTTCTTTTCAATATACTCGCCAAGGGCCGAAGCATAACTTTTATTTACATAATAAATAATAGATTTTACCTTGCTTGAACTAATACCACTTCCCGCCCAGTATAAAAAATGAAAAAGCTGAGGCGCTTTTGTAGTAACATTTACATATGTTCCGGAAACAAACCGTGAAACATGCTCTCCGGCAAATAGAAGTGCATCTTTCATCTCACACAAAATGCCACGCTCGCTTAAATATTCTGTCAAGGCCTGTCCTGCTGTATTATGCCCCTGTCCAGTATTGCAGGACAAAATTAACACTTTCATTTTACCCCTTCTCCTATGCTCAAACTGTTGCAGTTTCAAATATACGAAAGGCTCGAACCATTAACCGGACAATTTCCGTCATATCTGTCTCGCCAAGCCCCTTTTGCAGTGTTTCTATACATGATTGTACTGATTGAATCCGGCTTAGAATATAGCCTTTTCCACATGGTGTCAACGATAGATATACGCGCCGCCGGTCGTTACTTGGACGTATCGAGCAAACATAGCCTTTCTTCAACAGCTCTTTGACTGCTGCCGTCACACGGGCTCTTGTTACATGCAATTGTTCGCTCAATTCTGAAGGTGTAACATCATTGCGCTTTTCCTGATATAAATAATGTAGAATGCGGTTTTCTCCCTGAAACAAATTAGAAACCTCTTCAAAAAGAGGCGTATCAAAAAAAGCATGCAGCACTTCCAGCAGTGAATCACCCTGTCCTTTCAAAGCGGCTACCTCCTTTTTTAATAATTAATACTATTAAGTAGTATATCCGCTTTCCTATATCATTGTCAACTATAATGTCGAAAAATCCTTTTAAATACGGATAGAATCGAAAAAATAAAAAACAAGCGAGAAAAATCCCGCTTGTCATAAAATATAATGCAATTAGCTTTTTCGTGAAAAACAGCATAAATCAACTATCTCTTTTGATTTTTGCTCATGAATTTTTTCGGCTGATAATATCAGGTTTATCCGTGCTTTGGGCAGGCATTTTTCCTGCTTCTGCTGTTGTTTCCTCTTCGTCTGTTTTCTTTTTCTTTTGTATGAGCCGACGGCGCACTTCTTCTTTGCCCAATGCGTACAAAACCGAACAAATCGGAACACTTACAAACATGCCAAAAATACCGCCGATTTCCCCGCCTACTGTAACAGCAAATAAAACCCAAAGACCAGGCAATCCGACGGAAGTCCCCACTACATGCGGGTAAATCAGATTTCCTTCAATCTGTTGGAGGATCAAAAACATAATAACAAACCATATTGCTTGTATTGGATTTTGCACTAAAATAAGCAAGGCCCCGACGATACATCCAATAAACGCACCAACAATCGGAATGAGTGCTGTAACCGTGATTAAAACAGAAATTAACAAAGCAAATGGCATGCGGAACAGACTCATAGAGATAAAGAAAAGTGTTCCGAGAATCAAGGCTTCCAAACATTGTCCAGTCAAAAAATTGGAAAACGTCCGGTTGGCTAAACGTCCGATATATAGCATACGTTCCATGGCCTTCTCTTTATTAAAAGCAATAAAAACCCGTTGGATTTGCCCCGACAGCGTTTCTTTTTGGGCAAGCAAGTAAAAAGAAAATGCCAAGCCAAAGACAGCATTTGCCGCACCGCCAAACAGTCCGGATACCAATTGTACAATACTTGTAGCGAAAAAAGAAACCGATCCTCCCAGAGCAGAAAAAAACGTTTCGAGTGTTTTTTCAATATTTAAATCTGGTATAATATTCTGACCGTTTATTTGTGGTATTTTTTTACTGAGCTCATTAAAAAACAACTCTAATCTTTCCAAAAAACTTGGAATTTGCACAGTAAAAGAAGATGCCGTGCGGATTAACTCCGGAACAATTAAGACAACCAAAATAGCCAATACTGCCGCAAAGCAGAAAAGGGTTAAAATAATCGCACAAGGTCTTTTGAGTTTTTTTAAAGATTTTTGTTTTGCGTGCGGCCATAAGTGCCGCTCGATCGCCCGCATTGGCACATTTAGAATAAATGCGATACATCCGCCAATCAGCAAAGGGGTTATAAGTGAAAACAGCCAGAAAAAAACAGCTTTTGCCTGATCAAAGTTTTCAAACAGCCAGAAAACCACAATTCCAAACAAAATTAATAAGGCAATTCGTATCATCGTTTTTCGATTTAATTCCATACGACTGTTTTCGCCTCTTTCTATTTAATTAATAAAATTTTATATTTAGTCTATCATATTTTAATAGAGGAGAAAATAATTTTTTGTAAATTAACCGCATATACTACGTGTCTGCTTATAGACCAAAGGACAGAATCCGAAAAAATTCGGATTCTGTCCCTCTATATTATGTATTACGCTTCTTTTGGCGTGCCGTCTGAATTAAACAACGGCAAATAAGCGAGGTACTGAATATCGTCGCGATATTTCGCGTCACCTTCAGCCAGGATGGCCATACGCCCTGCCACCGTGCCGCCGGATTGTTTGACAAGCTTTTCGACTGCACGAAGACTTTCGCCCGTACTGATTACATCATCAATGATCAAGACACGTTTTCCTTCCATTAATTTGACATCATCACTGTCGATATACAGCATCTGCTTTTTTGCTGTTGTTATAGAAGTCACTTCCGTCGAAACAATATTTTTCATATACAATTTAGGCGCCTTCCGTGCAATCAGATAATTGTTTTCCCCGGATTGCCGTGCCATCTCATAAACCAACGGAATGCCTTTTGATTCTGCTGTAATCATTATATCATGCTCTGGAGCTACTTTTAAAAGCTCTCTGGCCGAATTGACGGTAAGTTCAACATCGCCAAATATGACAAATGCACCAATGTAAAGATCGTCTGATACCTTACAAAGCGGTAACTGACGTGTTAACCCTGCTACATTCATTTCATAATATTGATCCATTTCAAACCCTCCAAGTTCACGCCATAAATCTGCCTCTTCCATTCCAAAGGATTTGTATCCCGTGATGAAAATAGTCCTTTTTGAATAGTTCGGTTGTGTTTTTATTATAACATCGTTTTAAAAAAATGAAAAGAGAAATCAATTCGGATTGATTAAAAACTGTTAATGCTTTCACATATTACGTCATAAAATAGGAATAAAGCCATGATACTTTTTTAAGAAAAAACGCATTATAAAAATGATCAATTCTGTTTTACAAGGAAGAAGGATGCAGCAAAAAATTTGCTGCATCCTTCTTTCATCTATGGATAATCCCCCTATTGCCGGTTTTTCCGGCTTCTCTTTATCAATATGAATTTTATTCCAGCTACAAAATATCTTTGCGATTCTTATTGAGAAGTGAAACAATCCAATCCACAAGAGATCTTGTAGCAAAAATCAAAAGGCATAAAACACCTGCTGGTATAGCAAGAATCCCGACAATGATTAAACCAATCCAAGTGACAAGCCGCCCGATCCACTTCGATACAGAGTGTATCGGTTTTCCTGTTCTATTCTGTCGTTTGCAAAGCATTATATTATCCATAATAAGGCTTTTCCTCACATTAAGTTATTTTGCACAACGCATTTACAGCTATTCATCCTTATCCTCAGCAAGTCTTCTCCGCATTAAGAAAATAAACCACTTTCTATATTTTCCCTTCCCTTGCCCCGCTAACAATCGAATAGTATGCTTTCGATGTGATACGGTATACTAAAACATAGAATAATGCAAAAATAAGGTAACAGCAGATCGTAACCAAAATAAGAAGCTCAAGATTCGTTAGGCTGAACAAAGCTAATAGTTTATAAATCATTGGGAAAGCGAAGGCAAGATGAACCCCGCTTGTGATAAGAGGAAGAAAGAAGACAGTTAATATTTGAGAATTTATACTTTTTTTAATTTCTCTTTTTGTCATCCCGACTTTTTGCATGATTGCGAATCGTGATTGATCTTCGTAACCTTCTGAAATCTGCTTATAGTACATAATCAACACCGCTGCAAAAAGGAAAACCGTCCCAAGCAAAATACCCAAGAAAAAGAGCCCTCCATAAAGCCCGTAAAATCCCGAACGTTCTTTTGCCGCACCTTCGCAGTTAATATGGAAATTATCTGTTAAAAGTCCAGTCTGACCAATTGCCGCTTCCAGTTGATCTTGTATCGCAATTTGTATTGCATCGTTTCCAGACAAATCAAACCCATAAAACCAGTGCATTTCAATAAGCTGCTGATCTCTTAAATCCGTGATAGACAAAAGCGGTTCCACTGTGGCATTAAAATCTGATATAAAAATATAGAGAGAAGGGATAACCTGCATGGCATCAACACCGTTATCAGCGAAAGTGGGAACCACTTTTTTTACTTTCAACGGCTCACGATCTCCAAAAGCAATCGTATTATATTGATATTCTGTAGATTTTGTCGTATAAATAAGGACCTCATCCGGATTAAGCGTTTCATCTTCCCCCATTAGGCGGTTATAGTCGGAGAGCGGAACAAGGAAAACTTGCCATACGTCAGAGTAGTAATCCAATTGAAAATCCACAAGATGTGAACTATCTGTTTCAATGATGCCATTTTTCATGTATCCGGCAAACGCTGCTACTTGATAATCCAATATATTGTTTGTAGATTGTCCATTTTCCGATACGACTTTTTCTGAAAGCGTTCTGATCGTATCCATTTTTTTAGAATCCATATCATTTAGGTCTTCTACCGTAACATCCAAGTTGATATTCCTTGGATAACGGCTTCGAATGCTGTCCTCCGTACCAATATAAAGGCAAACCGTGGAAGAAAGCATGACCAAAACCATGGTACAAAGAATGCATATTGAAGCAAGCCCTGCTCCGTTTCGTTTCATTCTATACACCATCGAAGAAACAGAAACAAAATGACTGGTCTTATAATAATATCCCTTTTTCTTTTGTAGAACCTTACAAATCACCACAGATCCAGCTACAAACAACATATATGTTGCGATAATCACCATAATAACCGCAACAAAAAACCAAAGCAAGGTTTCTACCGGACTTTCAATTGTAACCGCCAGATAATAAGCCGCTGCTAAAATAATGGCTCCCATCAATGCAAGAATCCAATTTGCTTTCGGCGGCTTCTCTCCAACATTTTCGCTGTGTAATAATGCAATTGGATTAGAAAGATGGATTTGACGTAACGTATTCAACAATATCAAAAGAAATATAACACCAAACAGCAAAAGCGCTTGTAAAATAGCTTCCGGTTCTAGAGTTAAAGAGAATCCTACTTCCCCCTGCAGAAGATTGACCATTCCTAACTCAGCGATTTTTGAAAGTGCAATGCCTGCTAACAACCCTCCGCCTAAAGCCACGGCAGCAATCATTAAGCTTTCCCATAACAGTACGCGAGCCAAATTTCCTTTTCCCATACCAAGAATATTATAGAGCCCAAATTCCTTTTTTCTTCTGCGCATTAAAAAAGAATTGGTGTAAAACAGAAATATCAATGCAAAAACACCAACTACACCGGTACCGAGTGATAAGATCATTTGCAGTGTATCGCCGCCCGGGATTCCTGTTAAAACAGGGCTATAACTTAAAAACGCTACAATGTAGAACATCATCACCATGCCGATACAGGTTAAAATATAAGGGACATACAACCGTTTGTTCTTTCGGATCCCCGTAAAAGCAAGTTTTGCGTAAAATCCCCTTTTCATTGTCTGTCACCGCCTGTTGCAAGCATGGTAAGTGTATCTGATATTTTCTGATACAGCTCTTCGTTTGTATTGTTTCCGCGATAAATCTGATGAAAAACTTCCCCGTCTTTTATGAATAAAACGCGTCCGGCATGGCTTGCCGCTTTGACGGAATGTGTTACCATCAGGATAGTCTGTCCATTCTGATTGATCTGTACAAACAGATGCAATAATTCATCCGTAGCTTTGGAGTCCAAAGCGCCAGTGGGTTCATCTGCGAGAATCAAACGAGGCCGTGTAATTAAGGCGCGGGCTACAGCAGCGCGCTGTTTCTGTCCGCCAGAAACCTCGTAAGGATATTTTTTCAAAAGCTCTGAAATGCCAAGTTGCGCCGCAATTGGTACAAGTGCCTGTTTCATTTCAGGATAATGTTTTCCAGCAAGTACCAAAGGAAGATAAATATTATCTTCGAGCGTAAAGGTATCGAGCAGATTAAATTCCTGAAATACAAAGCCGAGATTATCCCTTCGGAATGCAGAAATCTCAGATTCTTTAATTTGTGAAAGATCTCGTCCGTCCAATGCTACAAATCCACTGGTAGGCTTATCAAGTGCCGCTAAAATATTCAGTAATGTTGTTTTTCCAGAGCCGGACTCACCCATAATTGCAACATATTCTCCCTGTTC